>Ga0256841_1000664_pt1 | contig 33862 bp, 31 predicted proteins | sample 356308metaG_FD_185971 | JGI IMG/M metagenome (GOLD analysis project Ga0256841, IMG submission 185971) | Hydrothermal vent microbial communities from Mid Atlantic Ridge, Atlantic Ocean - 356-308 | ecosystem: Environmental > Aquatic > Marine > Hydrothermal vents | place: Atlantic Ocean: Mid... | reverse complement strand
AAACCTCAATACAGCATCAAATTATAAATCCTACTGAATTACTTAACTCGCAGTATATCAAATTTTTAAAGCTTGATATACTGCGAATACTAAGTAAAAATACAATTTTGAAAGCAATTCACAACACGATAACAGAATACAATGGGTTATAGTTACTGCGAATACTAAGTAAAAATACAATTTTGAAAGCAATTCACAACTTTTTGGTGAAAATGACACAAACAAATATGACTGCGAATACTAAGTAAAAATACAATTTTGAAAGCAATTCACAACAAAGAGTTAGATGGGATATAAAAGAGAACCACTGCGAATACTAAGTAAAAATACAATTTTGAAAGCAATTCACAACAAAAACTAAGGTTTCTTTGAATCGTGGTGAACTGCGAATACTAAGTAAAAATACAATTTTGAAAGCAATTCACAACTAAATAGAACTGGTTCCTTTGTTTTGACTAACTGCGAATACTAAGTAAAAATACAATTTTGAAAGCAATTCACAACTATTGTTGTGGTTCGTTTTAAAACTTATAAACTGCGAATACTAAGTAAAAATACAATTTTGAAAGCAATTCACAACGATTAATATGAAGTATTACAATTTATTTAACTGCGAATACTAAGTAAAAATACAATTTTGAAAGCAATTCACAACGGAGTTATAACAGATATATACGACCATGGTACTGCGAATACTAAGTAAAAATACAATTTTGAAAGCAATTCACAACCTCTATAATATAATTTAACATCTTGCTCTTACTGCGAATACTAAGTAAAAATACAATTTTGAAAGCAATTCACAACTAAACTTGTAATTTCACTTTTTGGATTTATACTGCGAATACTAAGTAAAAATACAATTTTGAAAGCAATTCACAACGCTTGGTTAGGAGAGAATGGCATTGATGCAACTGCGAATACTAAGTAAAAATACAATTTTGAAAGCAATTCACAACGTTTAATTGGTTATATTATTAATTATGAAAACTGCGAATACTAAGTAAAAATACAATTTTGAAAGCAATTCACAACTGTCATTATATACACAGATTTAGCATAATGACTGCGAATACTAAGTAAAAATACAATTTTGAAAGCAATTCACAACTGATTAAAGTTATAATTTCGCCCTTTTCGTACTGCGAATACTAAGTAAAAATACAATTTTGAAAGCAATTCACAACCCATATTGTCAGATAACTTTGTATAATTTAACTGCGAATACTAAGTAAAAATACAATTTTGAAAGCAATTCACAACAGTGGAAAATATAACCACAGATTACGCTCACTGCGAATACTAAGTAAAAATACAATTTTGAAATCGAGAAACGAGATTCAGCGAATCAAATAAAACAATATAAAATATTGAGCTAAAGCAATTCACAATGTTACGCAATAATCTTAGTTCTGATTTGACAGCAAATATTAGGGCAAGTATATGGTTCTATTTTTAAGTAATATATTTAATCAAATAAATTTCAAATAAATTTCAAATAAACAAGAGCATTCTTTTTATATTGCACTCTTAAATCTCAAGTTAGTAAACCACTATAATGATATTGTGTTTTATTACTTTTGAGTTCTATATTTACAAACCCTTACCTATGGTAAATTTTCCTTTATTAGCCGGTACCCTCGCCTCTATGTTACACGTTATTTCAGGGCCCGATCACTTAGCAGCCGTTACCCCGTTGGTAGTAGAATCAAAAAAAAAGGCTTGGAAAGTGGGTTTTATGTGGGGATTAGGCCATCTTTTAGGAATGTTATTGATTGGCGTTTTATTTTTAATATTCAAAGAATATATTCCGGTTGAAAGTATTTCTAACCATAGTGAACAATTGGTTGCCATTGTCTTAATTGGTGTTGGCATTTGGGCTTTTTACAGAATATTCCACGAAAGTGCCACACACCGGCATCCGCATATACATACTGACAAAGAACCGTATGTGCATATCCACAAGCACGAACACCACCATAATGACGCACACCAACACACACATCAAAAGGCTATCAAACAAAATTTGTTATCATCTTTAGGGATTGGTTTTTTACACGGATTAGCGGGTGTGTCACATTTTTTATTATTGCTGCCGGCCTTGAGCTTTAAAAATAGCTCGGGTGGAGTTCAATATGTAGCCGGTTTTGCCATCGGTACCGTTATTGCCATGACTGCCTATGCCCTATTACTCGGCAAAATTGCTACGTATACCAAGCAAGAACACAATTCGGTATTTTTTAAAGGCATCAGATTTGCCGGCGGTTTATTTGCCATTGTGATAGGATTGTATTGGCTCTATTCAAGTTTTTAAGTTACAAATTACCAATCGGTGGTTTCCGGTATCTGCTATAAACAAGGTGTCTTTGTGAGTGGTAATTGAAAAGGGCCAATAGATAGCACTTTGTGTACCTGTCATATTTTCTTTGAATTCGCTACCGGTGTTAAAATTTGGCCTTCCGATAAGGAAATCTGCCTTTTTGTTATTTGTTATGGGAAGTTTTTCAAAGCCTAAAATACGGCTATTTCCGGTGTCATTTACTAAAATTCCGTCTTTGTAAAAACAGGTGTCATATGTCCAATTAAGGGTATTTGCTTCGGGGGAGAGCCTGAATTGATTTTGCCCCGATGCATCAAAATCTTCTTGGCCGATAAGTACGTCTGCCGGTTGTGTAAAAGCATCATTTTTATTATTCCAAAGTAAGGTTCTAAAAAATTGTGTATCGGCAATGGCCAAATTTCCGTTACTATTTATTTTTATCGAATAGGGCCAAATGGGTTCATTATTTTCATAATCTCGTGTATCGAAATCGGGTTTTCCGATAACATCATCGGCTTTTGCAAAATTTTCTGTGGGGATATTTTTAAAAAATAATACTCGGCGGTTTCCGGTATCTGCAATCCATAGGCTTTTTCCATCTGAAAATACACCATACGGCCAGTGCAAGGTTTGTGAAGTTGGGTTGCTGCCAATGCCTTTTACATTGGGTAAATTGGTTTTAAAATCGGGCTGCCCCACTACTACATCGGCAGCTTGTGCATTTTTTAAGGGTATAGAATGCCAAATTAATATGCGGTGATTCCAAGCATCGGCAACGATTAATTTTTTGCCATTTGTCCAAATTCCCGAAGGGTAATGCAAGGTATTGGCGGTTGCCAAGCCTCCTGAATTCCTTCCGAAATCTCCTATTGCCAGTTGCCCTAAAATGATATCGGGTTCTCGGTATTCTTCTGTAGGAATTGTATGCCAAATAAAGACCCTATTTTGACCTGTATCAGAAACTACCAACATTGAATTAGCAATAAAAAGACCCCTAGGAGCCAACAAAGGTTTTTGTTTTGAGCCTTTAAAAATACGAGGAGAGGCCACGTGATTGCCTAAAGTGTCAAAATTCATAATATACTAAATGCCATGTTATTATTACCATCAACAACACTCAATTATTTGGCAAATAATCATCAACGTCTGTCAAATCACCTAGTTCTCCAATTTCCTTTAGGTAGTTGAAAGTTTTGGCAGCTTCATCTTCATTAACAATACTAATGGCAACACCCACGTGTACCAACACATAATCGCCAATGGTTGCATCGGGCAACATTTCTAAACTGGCTTCTTTGGTGATGCCTCCAAAATTTACTTTGGCCATTCTTACATTGCCATCAAATTGCAATGCTATACTTTTTATTTTTCCGGGTATTGCTAAACACATAGCTTATTTGTTAAATTGTTGTTTTTGTTTTACTTTTTCTATCAACCAATCGCACCATGCATCAATACCTTCTCCATTGAGTGCCGAAATTTGTAATATTTCTAGTTCGTGGTTTACTTCTTTGGCATCTTTAATTACAGCATCTACCGAAAATGGCAGGTATGGCAATAAATCGGACTTAGATATCAACATCATATCGCTGGTTAAAAACATACGCGGATATTTTTTGGGTTTGTCGTCACCTTCGGTAGTAGCCATCAACGTTACGCGGTAATCTTCACCCAAATCAAAAGATGCCGGGCATACTAAGTTGCCAACATTTTCAATAAATAGCAAATCGATATTTTTTAAATCGTATTCGGGCAATACCTGATGTATCATTTGGGCTTCGAGATGACAAATGCCTCCGGTAACTATTTGCAGGGCTTGTATGCCGGTTTTACGGATGCGCTCTGCATCGCGTTCGGTTTCTAAATCGCCCACCATTACGGCCATATTTATGTTGTCTTTTAGCTTTTCGGCGGTTTTTTGCATAAGGGTAGTTTTACCGCTTCCTGCTGAGGAGGTAATATTGATAAGCAGGGTATTGTTTTTTGCCATTTCTTTACGGATAATATCGGCCACATAATCATTGGCTTTTAATAAATTTATATTTGTATTTTCACATTGCACTGTACCTCGTGCCGCTTTTGTTGATTTGTCTATCATCTTATTTATTTTTTAATCTTCAAATTCTATTTTATGGATGAGCATTTCTTCGCCTTGAATTAAATTTTTGCTCGGGCGTTGACAGTTTTCGCAAATAAACCGATAGTTTTTTACCAGTGTAATATGGTTGCATATTTCGCATTGTATTTTTATTTCTGTTGATTCTATGTGCAACTCTACATCGTGATATTTCGAACCGCAATAATTATACGCTCCATAGGCGTTGTGTAACAGCCTTGGCTCTATATTAGATAACTTACCTACTTTTAGATAGATAGCTCTCATTTTACGAAGTTTTTCTTCTTCAAACTCCATTTCTAAGGTTTTGATAATACTATTTACAATAGATGTTTCGTGCATAACAGCCTATAATACGGTTTTTAATTGTTCTAATTGCTCAAGGTGGTTATTTGCTTGGCGGATTAAATTTTCATCGGTTACCAGCGTTTTTATTTCTTTAATTATTTTGTGCATTTGCTCATATTTCTTTCGCTCTTCTGATGAGTCTTCATTGTGTGTTAACCAGCCTAGTTCTAACAGATTTAGAAGTGTTAATGCCCTTTCAAAAGGATATTTTTCTACTGTGCGAACCGTAAGGGCTTCTTCAAAAAGTTGCGCTGCTTTATCTAAATTATTATGCATCTTTGCTTTCGGAAAGTTCATTAAGGCCGTGGCATAATTATGACTGGCCATAGCGTATTCATAAGGATAATTTTCTTTGGTATAAAATTGTAAGGCTTCTTTAAATGAGGAAGCACAAAATGCTGTCCAAATCGGTTTTTCTTCAGAAGCTACGGGTATTTCAGAATAAATCAATGCTAAATTATGATGGATGTCTGCAAATTTTTGCGGGTGTGTATCGCGTTTAAATACTTTTAGTGTATCTTGAAAAGCATTGATAGCGGGTTTATAATATTGCGGGCTGCCGTTTTTAGACCATGTATATAATAATGTTGCTTTGCGCAACATCGCTTCGCCCAAGAATTCGGTAATATTTTCTTCTTTAAAATAACGTATAGCTCTTGTTATAAGTTCTTTTGAGCCGATAAAATCGTTTTTAAAATTGGCAATCTCTGAGGCATCTATTAATAAAAGTCCTGCATTTACTTTGAGGTTCTTATTTTCATAAAATGCAATACTTTTTTCCAATAAATTAAGTATAACATCGAGGGTATTTTCGTTGTACGGAACACTTAATTGTGCCATAAGTGCCGATGCCAATTGCACATTTAGTGCATTTTTTGCTTCGTCAGAAATAGCTTTTCCTTCTAATGAGCGTATCACATCTTCAGCTTCTTTAAAGGCATTGCTATCTAAAAGAAGATTGGTATAGTGTTTGGCAGTAAAAATTTTCAATTCGTCATTTTCGGCATTGGCTATTGCTTTTTGATATAACTTTTTTAGCTCTGTAATATCGTATCTATCCTGAAGAATACCATAATGCTGTATCACACAGGCATTGTGCAAACTTTTTTCTAAGGTTTCAGCATATAATTGTTGCAGAATTTTATAGCCGAATTGTAAGTTTGTAGCGATGAGCAGATGGTTGTACAATTTATCGTGTGCTGAAATATATTCAAATGCCTTTTGATGGTTTCCTAACTTATAAAATACAAAGGCTAATAGATTGGCAGGCGAGAATTGAATTTCAGGAAACAGGAACGGGGGTTCTGTATCATGCCAAGCTAAGGTGTTTCGTATCTTACCATTCTCTATATATATTATTTTATTATTTGTAACTAACTTATTATCAGTAACTACAACTAATTCATCTAACCTTTCAATTGAAGAAATGATATGCTTTACTTTATTTTTTGTATTAGTTGCTGTCTGTATCGTAAGCATCTTTATTAACTTTTTGGGTTCCTCTAACATCTTTTGCTGCAGTTTTTTGCATATTTCCGGCATAGATTTCTGCCAATCGCTGTGATTGGTAATCGCCCACTTTTTGAATTAAAATATGGGTAGGATCTCTAGTATCAATAAAAAGTAACGAAACTTCCCAACGACCTTTTACTTTCTCAATTTTATATTGTACTTCGGCATCTAAGAGCCATGTATCTTCAGGCTTATTTCTCGCTGTCATAATTGTACTTTTATAAGATTGGTTTTTTCTACTATTTCAAAGGCTACTACCCTATCTGCCATGTCGATATCATTGTCAATTAAAATTTCGCGAATGGCCAACGTTTTGTCGCCTTTTAAATTTCGCGATTTCAACAAAAATTGTGTTGGTTCATACAATTTTACAAACCATTGGCTACTCACGGGCGTAATCAATAACCGGTGTTGTTCTTTGTTATAGGTAGCATAGGCATAATGAACGTTTCCGAAAATTTTCTTTACCAACTCACTATCCAAAAAAAGATGTGATGATTGTAAGGCAACACTAACCACTTAAATAGCTTCTAACATTTTTAATTCTTCTAAAATATGATGTACTACTTTATCGCCTGCATTTTTGACTTCTTTACTCAAATCGACTTCTAATCTTGTATTTTCTATGGCAATCAGATAAACTTGTATATCATCGGGATATTCATCTTGCAATATTTTTTTGGCATACGACAGGGCTTGGTTCCATTTCATGCCATGCAAAAAAACCATAGGGTCATCTTGGGGTGCACGCATCACTTCTTCTGCGGGTACTTTAAACAAGGTGCCAACAGGCTCATTGCTATTCAAAACGGCATCTACCAATATAATTTTTTGATGCCCTTTTAATCCAAAAAGCACTTCAAAGGCGGCGGTACCCATATCGAAAATACGAATCTCAGCATTATCATCAATTTTTTTCTTTAATTTTTCTATTACATAAATACCAATGGCATCATCACTTCGTACCGGATTTCCAAATCCCATTATGGCTATTTTCATAGGGTGTTTCTTTTTACTGAAATAATACTATTTTCTTACACAACTTTCTAAATTATTAAGAAAGCCTTTTAAATTAGGCTTAACTAAAAAACTTTCTTAAGGTGTTAGCTTAAGAAAGTTTTTTATAACTATTTTACAATCAGAGTATTATAATTTGAACTTAGATAATTCTACGCCGCTTTTTTCATCGTGGGCATGTACGGTACATACTAAACACGAATCGAATGAACGGGCTACTATCCCTACTTCAACGGGGTCTGTTGGGTCTTCAATATCAATTCCGGTAAGGGCACTTTCTATGGGCCCGGGATTTCCTTCTGCATCATTAGGACCTACATTCCAAGTAGTTGGTGCCATTACTTGATAGTTTTTTATCACGCCATTTTCAACTTCTATCCAATGTGCCAAAGCGCCACGAGCAGCTTCAGTTGCCCCGAACCCTTTGCCGTCTTTTTCTACGGGCTTGATATAAAACTCACCGTCTAAATCTATTTCTGACAGCCATTGGTTTATAAAATTGTATAATCTCGGAGCTTCATGAACCCTTGCTAATACTCTTGTAAAGACACTGGGGCCCATTTTTTTAATAATATCTCCAAATAGAGGATCATTGATTTGATGGTCTTTATTAGCAGGGTTTGCATTCATAATAACGCGGGCTAAAGGCCCAGTTTCACAGGCATATCCATCATAACGTGGGGCTTTTGACCAACTGTATTGACCGTCAAAATCAGAATCTTCTAAGGTTTGTGATTTTGCCGGAGTTGGCAAAGGCTCTTTCCAAGGATGTAATCCGTCTTCTTGATTGTCATACCATGAATGTTTCACGTGCTCACTGACCTTTAAGTGGTCAAATTCATGCCAGTTTTCGCCGTCAAAGAAACCACTTGAGCTGATTAAAGCATCATTTCTTCCTTCGATGGTCGGATTTTGATAATGGTCTTTATGTAAATACGTACCATAGGCTAAAAATTTGCCAACACCTTGCCCGAATTTATCCAATCCGAATTCGATTCCGGCTCTAATAAACAAGCCGAGGTCACTATTGCGTTGTGAATCGTTTTCATCAACCCAGGCGAGCATATCATCCCATGTTTTTATTTCTAAATAGCGTTCTATAGAACAGCCTAGCCAAATAGGTTCTAGCCAATCATTTTTAAATTGGGTCATAATGGCGTGTGCCCTGGTAATATCTTTTAATGTGGGGGCACACATTACGCCGCCGGGCACCATATAACTTGAATGCGGCCATTGTCCTCCGAACAATGCATATACTTGTACGGGCAACCCACTTGCTGTTAATCCTTTTTGGAAAGTAGTGCCTACATAAGCAGACCAACGTTTTACAACTTCGCCATATAAAGGTTTGTTAGCATATTTTTTATTGGCGAGGTCGGTTGCAAAAATGGCATAAAACCATCTTGGTATACTTTGAATGGTTTCTGTGGCTTGCCCAATGGCTCTCAGTAATAACGCATTGGGAGGTAATTTGGTACCCCAAGCGGTATCTAATGCAGAAGATGCGCAATATAAATGCGAACCTCCGCAGATTCCACATATTCTCGGTGTTACAATTAATCCTGATTGCGGGTCTTTACCTGCCATAATTTTTTCAAAGCCCCTAAACATAGCGGCTTGTGTATGAGCCCGTGTCACTTTGCCATTATCAATATAGACTTTTACATCTAAATCGCCTTCTACACGGCCTACGGGTGATATATTTAATTCTTTTACTGACATTTTCAATTATTTTAGTTTGTGTTAGATTATTTTGAGGCTTCCATCACTTTGTGGTTTTTAGGCATTACTTTTTGAAATCCTGCTTCTATATAATAGGCCAATTTGGTTCTGCCGTGTGGAACTTCTTTCGGGAAAACTCCCATATACTTCATGGTTTTGAAGATACTTCCTTTCATCAAATCATGATGTGGAAAACCGGGTTCTGTACAACCTAAGCAAGGATGGTTTGCGCGTGTTTTACTCGATTGCCGATTCCATAAAATATTATTACAACTAGCTCTTGTTAAAGGACCTCTACATCCAACTTCATAAAATAGGCATCCGCTACGTTTTCCAAAATGGCCGTCTACTTTTTGTGCAAAATTGGTAACATTGGTACATCCTGTTTGTACAAAATCTGTAAAGAACGTTTTAGGGCGGTGGTATTCATCAATTAATACATCTCCTATCCTACCTACTGATATGGCTACTAAAATTTGGGTTATCCAATCAGGATGCGCCGGGCAACCCGGAACATTTATTACCGGCAAACCGCCTTTAGATACATAATTCGCTCCTAAAAATCCGCCTTTTTCTTTTTTCAAAAATTGCATTCCCGTTGAATCACTGGGATTTGGAGGTACTGCCGGAATTCCGCCCCATGTTGCACAATCGCCTATTGCGACGACATACCCTGCAACTTCAGACAATTCTTTTACCCAAACTTTCATGGGCCTATCAGCGAAATAATTCATTGACCCCGACCCGTTTGGGCCTTGGATAATGGAGCCTTCAAAAACTAAAATATCCATCTGCACTTTTCCGGCGATGATATCTTTTAATAAATCTTGTACTTGATCGCCAATTTGCAATCCGGTAGTTGGGTGCCAAAGGATATTTAATCCAAAATCAGTAATCAATTCTACTACAGTGGGTTCTTCTGCGTTTAGAAAAGACATAGTGTTTCCACTACATGCTCCTCCTTGTAACCATAAAACGTTAGCCATAATTTGATTATAATTAGTTAAAATAAAAGCCCTAATATATAATTTTTTTATTAAACATGAAAAAAACTTATGAATAATACATAATTATAAAGATATCATTAAGGTATTTTCAATTATAATTATATTTTATTAAAGACTTAATAATCTTTATATATTTTTTCTATGTCAGGGTTATTTAAATCTACCAAAACTTCTTATTTTAAAGGGTTTTGCAAGATATAGTGCACCAATTAAAATACTTTCACCAATCAAAACTAGTGGTTTATATCCTTTGAATTTTCGTCCTAAAATGGTAGCTTTACACTTTGAAATAAGCGTATGCATGAGTTATCAATTGCACTAGGTATTATTAACATTGCCGAAAAGGAAACCAACAAAGCGAATAAAAAAAGCGTAACACTTATTGAATTAGAAATTGGTTCGTTAGCCGGCGTAGAATTAGATTCGTTAGAATACGTTTGGAAACCGGCAGTAAAGGGTACTGTTTTAGAAAAAGCCGAACTGCAAATAGATTTTAAACAGGCAAGAGCCAAGTGTTTAGAATGCAGTACTACTTTTAAAATGGAACACTTATTTGACAGCTGCCCCAACTGTAATAGCCATTTTAAAGATATTTTACAAGGCAAAGAATTGAGGGTAAAATCGTTGGAGGTGATTTAATGATGGATGACAGGTGTCGGGTGCCGGATGACAGAAAACCGATGACAGGTGTTGGAAGATGGGAGACCGATGCTAGATGACTGAAGACGGGTGCCGGATGACAGAAGACGGATGATAGACGATGGAAGGCGAATGATAGATATTGAAAAACTGTAGACTAAACTATTAAACGATACTATTATGTGTGGAACTTGCGGATGTGGTACTGATGGCGTAGCTATCAATAAACCCCATCATCACGAACATAGCCATGGGCATAGCCACGGCCATAATCATGAACATGAACACGGGCATGAACATGAACATCATCACCATCATCATGGTGACAAAACGGTCATTGAGTTAGAACGTGATATTTTGAGTAAGAACAATTTAGATGCTGCTAGAAACCGCGGTTATTTTGAAGCGAAAAATATTTTTACTCTTAATTTAGTAAGCTCGCCAGGGTCAGGAAAAACAGCCATTTTAGAAACTACCTTGCGCGCATTAAAAGACAGTTTGCCGTTTTATGTAATTGAAGGCGACCAACAAACCTTACATGATGCCAATCGGATTGACGCTTTACACGTGCCTGTAATACAGGTAAATACGGGTAAAGGATGCCATCTGGAAAGTGATATGGTTTACGATGCCGTAAAACAATTACAACCCAAAGAAAACTCCATTTTAATGATTGAAAATGTTGGGAATCTCGTCTGTCCGTCAATGTTCGATTTAGGCGAGCAAAAACGTGTAGTAATCATTAGTATTACAGAAGGAGAAGACAAACCTATCAAATATCCTGATATGTTTTACAGTGCTGATATTTGTTTGATTAACAAAATGGATTTGTTACCGCATCTAAACTTCGACTTAGACAAATTAAAAGAATATGGGTTGCAAGTAAACCCGCATTTGCAATTTTTTGAAGTATCTGCCACCACAGGGCAAGGCATCGAAAAATGGTATGATTGGTTGAAAAAAAATGCAAAGACAGTTCAAAATTCTTAAATCGTAAATTATACTATGTGTTTATCAATACCGGGAAAATTAGAAGAGATTGTAGCCGAATTAGACCCTACTTTTAGAATTGGAAAAGTAGATTTTGACGGTATCAAAAAAGAAGTGAATTTAGCCATGGTACCTGATGCCAATGTTGGTGACTATGTATTGGTACACGTAGGAGCCGCTATCAGTATCATTGACGAGAAAGAAGCCAACGAAACTTTTGAGCTTATCAAAAAAATGGGGGAAACAGATGATTTAGAAGGTTGGATTGATGATTAACAAATTCTAGGCAACTGCTCGCCCACTTGCATACTCACTACCCGTTTTCCACCCATCGTATTGGTAATCACTACCTTTTTAGGATGATTTTCTACTATTTCGCCAATAATAGCGGCATGCGTACAATTGCTAAAAGACTGCATTTTAGTGACAATTGCTTCTGCTTGGCTAGCCGCAACTATGGCTATAAACACCCCTTCATTAGCAGTATATAAAGGGTCTAAGCCTAATATTTCACAAGCGCTTTTTACTTGTTGGGCTATAGGAATGCTACTGTCTTGTAATACTATTCCGGTTTGGGTATCTCGTGCAATTTCATTGAGTGTTGCCGATAATCCGCCGCGGGTTGGGTCTCTAAACAAATGGATATCTTGCCCAAAATCATCTAACAATGTAATGATAGTGTGATTTAAGTTTGTGGTATCACTTTCAATGGTTGTTTCAAAAGCCAAGCCTTGCCTAACTGATAAAATAGCAATTCCGTGTGTCGCAACTTGATTACTGACAATTATTTTATCGCCAATTTGAATGTTAGTAAAATCAATACGCGCCTTTGGGTGCACCTGCCCTATTCCTGTTGTGTTGATAAAAATTTTATCGCCTTTTCCTTTGTCTACTACTTTGGTGTCTCCGGTAACCACAGTAACACCCGCTTTTTCGCAAGCATTCTTAATGCCTACTAAAATATCCCAAAATTCAGTCATGGGCAATCCTTCTTCTAAGATAAAACTCAACGACAGGTATTTCGGAATGGCGCCGCACATAGCAACATCATTTACAGTGCCATTCACGGCCAATTCTCCAATATTACCACCCGGAAAAAATATAGGCGAAATGACAAAACTATCGGTAGAAAAAGCGATTTCGCCTTCTAATGTTAAGAAAGCCCCGTCATGGCGCTTGTCTAATGTATCGTTTTTTAAAATATCAAAAACACCACTGTCTAATAATTTATTAGTGAGTAATCCACCACTTCCATGCCCCATGGTAATAAAATCGAAATCAAATGTTGGCATGGGGCACTGTAATTGCATTTTCATTGTAAAACCGTATAAAGTGTGCCCAAAAATACATAAAAATATGACTATTCTTTATATCTTGCAGATGCAAATAAAAAAGGTACACAATGCCTGTTTTTAAATTAGACAGCAATACGATTGCTTTTCCCCCTGCCGATTTTGCCGATAGTGAAGGTTTGTTAGGCGAAGGTGGAGAAATTAACGCACGATGGCTGTTAGAAGGGTATAAAAGCGGATTCTATGTATGGGCTAGCCCCATGCAGTATCCTAAATGGTGGACACCCGACCCTAGAATTGTATTGTTTCCGAAGGATTTGGATGTACCCAAACACGTTACAGAAGGTATCCGAAAAGCAGGTTTTACCGCAACTTTTAACAAAGACTTGGAAGGTGTTATGAAATTGATACAACGTATTGAAAATAAAGAAACTATAAACAATGGCTGGCTCACAGGAAAATTTATAAATGCCTTTTTAGACATTGAGAAATTGGGTTATGCTCTATCTGTAGAAGTTTATAAAGAGGCACAGTTAGTAGGCGGGGCTTTTGGCGCCTGTAACCGAAAATTTTATTTTGGCGAATATATCAACGGTACCGAAAAATATGCCAAAGAATTTGCCCTCATCACCTTGACAAAAAAATTACAAGAAGAAAATTATAGCCTTTTAGATTTACAAAAAGAAACCAATGAAACCATAGATATTGGCTTGGCCGAAATTTCAAGAAGTGAATATCTCAGGATTTTAAAACAATAAGCAAATGACAACTTTTGAAGAAACCGTAGCAACCGCCAATGTATTGGTAGATCATAAAAATTATCAAGACGCCATTGCCCATTTTACGGAAGCCGTTGAAAAAACAGCAGTTGCCGAACAAAAAATTGATATTTATAATACCATCGGCAGATTGTACCTGTCACTACAAAAAAATGAGGAAGCCATCCAAGCATTTCAACAATCATTAGAAATTCACAATCGTTTACCCGAAAACAAGGCTCTAGACTTAGCCGTTAATAAAGCTTCTATTTTAAATAATTTGGGAGTTATTACGTTGCCTACAAATGCAAAACAAGCTGTTAATTACCATAAAGAAGCCTTAGCTATTTTTAAAAAAGCCCATGAAAATGACCTGCAAAATTATGCTTTACACTTAGCCAATACCCATTATTCTTATGGCGATGCCTGCTCTGTGAAAAAGGATTTTTTCATGGCAAAAAAACAATATAAAGAAGCTATAGCTACTTATGAAACTTTGCAAAAAAACACTAATACACAACCATTTATAGCCAATGCCCATTATAATTTGGGAAATATTTATACAGATGAAAACAATGTTTTTGATGCGAGAAACCATTACCTAAAAGCCTTAAAAATATTTAGGACACTCGCAAAAGAGCGACCTGATGCCTACGGCTCATTGGTAGCAGCCACCTTTAATAATTTAGCGGTTACGGCAAAAACCATGTACAAATATTCTGACGCCATTACCTATTACGAAAATGCTTTAAAAGAATACCAACAATTGCTTGAACACGATAGAAATACGTTCTTGCCTTTTTATGCTGCCACTCTCAATAGTATCGGCATTATTTATACCGAACAACACGAAGTAAAAGATGATTTTGACAGTTACGGCCTGAGTAGCTTCTCGGGATTTGGGGCTCTTTCTGCCGAGAATATAAAAGACGATGAACAAGACCGATTAGAAAATTACAGGAAAGGCAAAGCCGTTGAATATTACCAACAAGCGGTAGAAATTTACAATGAATTAACAGACCAAGAACCGGAGACATATACCCATTATTTAGCCACCTGCTTGCATAACTTAGGGGTTTTATACGACGGAAAAAAGGATTATAAAACTGCCAAAGAACATTATAAAAAAGCACTCAACATACGCCGGTTTTTAGCCGAGAAACAACCCGAAGCCTTTAACTTAGACACTTGTGTTACCTTATTGAATATTACCACAATGTATCAGAACCTATTAGAACAAACCGGCGAAATAGGCTTTAAAACGGCATCGCTAAAAATATTAAAAGAAATAGAAGGGCGTTTGGCGATTTATGGCAATAGCGAAAAACCGATACTATTGAGCATGAAAAGTGACACACAGTACTTTACGCAATATTTTAATCAGGTGAATGAAGAATATTTAGAAATTTTGGATGCTTTTGGTAAAGCCGATATCATTTCAGAAAAAATAAAAGAAACCATTGTACCTTCAGAAAAATTGAAATTTCAAAAACTTATTATTAACCTCTTCGTTGGCCTGTATCAAAAATACCCCGATAACGAACGCTTACAACGAGAAATGTTAGATACTTATATTCAATATTCATGGCTTGCGTTGCGCAGTAATGAGATTACCATTGCCGAAGAGGCGCTTAAAAACGGACTTGCAATGGCACCCGATTCGTTGGCACTAAAAGCAAACCAAGCACATTTGTATCTTGTTAAAAATGAGACAGATAAAGCTACTGAAATGTACGCTTCTTTAAAAGGGTTTGCCAATGATGAAAATGAAAGTTTTCAAAAAGTGTTGGAAACTGATTTAACCGTATTAAAAAATGACGGGGTTTTACACCGGGATATTGATACAATATTAGCAACCATAATGGCTTAAGATGAAGTATATATATCCTTTGATACTCCTATTAATTTTATGCTCTTGTACCACAAAAAAAGAAATACCAAAAAAAATACGACATGATTTTAGCAATGAAGAACAAGCAATTATAACAACAGCTAAGAAAGTAATAGAAGACACTTATTTTACTACGCTTATTACGATTGATGCCAAAGGGCAGCCGAGGGCAAGGGTAATGGAGCCTTTTGCCCCTGATGATAATTTTATCATTTGGATGGCCACCAATCCGAAAAGCAGAAAAGTTACACAACTCAAAAATAATGCAACAGCCACCTTACATTATTATGACAAAGCCAATTTCAGCTATGTTTCATTGATGGGGAAAGCCTTTTTGATAGATGACGAAGCCCTTAAAGCCAATAAATTTAAAAGGGGTTGGGAACAATTTTACAACAATCAAAAAGAGGATTATTTGTTAATTCAATTTATACCTGAATCATTAGAATTAATCAGTATTCCCAATAATTTTACAGGAGATTCTATTACTTGGAAACCTCATCGGGTTTTATTGAGATACTGATAGAAGGCTTATCAGGTTTTGAAAACCCATTAGGTACCGGGCTAATCCTTATAATCTAAATCTTCCCACTTGCGTTTCCTGTAAATTTTTCGCCTGCTTTGATATAGGTTCTTTACCGTTTCTGAAGATGTATCCTTAATTTTATGGACAAAGCAATACCGCTTATAATTAAAGTCTAAATCGTTATCAAAAAAGTTTTTGCGCATTTTTGCTAATTCTTCTTTTCTATAATTTTCTAAGGGTTTATTACGTTCGTCTTTTTTTCGTTGGAATTTTTTAGCTTTCACCAATTTATCAAAATAGGACAAGGCTATAATCTCTTGTGCCTGCTGTTTTACATAGTTGACAAAATCGGCACTGGTATCTCCATAAAATCCGTCTATCAAACCTATTTCATAGGCCATGCCAACTCCCCAAGGCAAACAATCTTCGGTAAACCGTGTGGCCTTTTTATAACCTATTCGCTTGGGTAACAAATACGTCCAATATTCAGAACCATAGAGTCCCATATTTTTAGTATGCGGATTCAGCACAACACCATTTCTTGCCAAAATTTTATCGGCTGCCAATGCCAATGAAACGCCTCCGGCTCCGGCATTTCCTTGTAATGCCGAAATGATATAATGTTCTGTTGACGTGATAATTTCTAAAATTAAATCGTCAATAGCATTGATATTTTTCCAAGACTCCTCAGCAGGATTCTTAGCATTTTCAATGACATTTAGATGAATTCCGTTAGACCAAACATCACGCCCTCCTATTAAAACCAATAGCTTTACCCGCTTCTTAGCTTCCACAATAGTTTCTCTTAATCGATTGCATTGGCCGGTACTCATGGCGCCATTATAAAAATCGAAATAGAGGTATCCTACAGCACCGTCTTGTTCAAAACGAATTTCTTGCCATGTTTGGCCTTTAACCGTATCAAACGGGCTTATCTCTAAAACAGGAATTGAACGCATCCTTTTTTCTAAGGCAATAACTGCCGGCAATTTAATACTTTCCGGTTCAGCAGGCTTTACATGCGTTATCCAAACAGCATCATTTTTTGTTGCTACACAAATAGCATCGTTGCGCTGTGCAATAATTTCACCCGCCTTACCTTTTAATTGTGACTCTAAATGAGCTCCATAGCAGAAATATTTTTTATCCAACAAATGAATTAACACTCCGGGGGTACTATCTGCCGCCCTGATTTTTCTGATAATATCAGGGGTATCATCGTGCCAAGAAAATGAAAAATCGCGTTGTGTTGTTTTACGATTCCATTTTCCTTTAATTAGAGGATTGCCATCATCTAAAGGCTCAGGTTTAAAATTAGGGTTTGTAAAATGCCCTAAGGCTTGCAAAATGCCTTTTGCGGCGGCTTGTGTTACTTCACACCTATACATTTCACCTTTGCTAACCGCTCGCATTTGAAACTCATTGAATGCCCATATAGCCCCGGCATCCATTTTCTCAACGGCTTCTAAAATGGTTACACCCCATATTGTTTCTTGTTGTAATATGGCCCAGTCTAATGATGAGGCTCCCCTGTCACCTTTAATTCCCGGATGAACGATAAGGCAGGTATATTTCTCATAAATTTCTTTAGGGATTTTGGTGGTTAAAAATGGTGCTATAATCAATTCGGGATTAAAATTATGGGTATCTTCAATTAATTGTTCTGATGAAATAGGAATCACAACATGTACTAAATGATTTAACCTGTCTAACTCAATCCATAGGCGTTGTGCCATTCCGTTAAATGCTGTTGTTATAAATTGAATTTTCATAATAATTTAGCTAGATGCAGGGCGCTCCTACGGAGTTGTGAAAATTAAAACTCCACTACAACAATCTGTTTCCTTACATTTATTTAGCCTCGTAGAGGAGGTGTACTGTCTATAATCTTAAACTCAACAAACAAAATAGCTCCATAGGAGCTCCCTGCCTATTTTTCAACACTACAATATCCAATCAAACAAATACCGTTCATCATACTCAACTTCAAATTTCTTTAAAAAATCAATATATTCTTCTCTAAAAGTCTGCTTTTTATGATGCGCTTCTTGATTTCTATATATCTCACGACATTTCCTATATGGCTCTTTGAATATGAAAATGCTCCAAAACCTTCCTGCCACCTAAATTTTCCCTGAATCCAATGATTTTCATTGATGAATTTTGACGATGCTGCTTTGATATCTCTTACCAAATCTGAAATCGAAATAGTAGGTTTGATACCTACAAATAAATGTACATGATCCGGCATTGCAAAAATAGAAATTAATTTTTGGCCTCTATTGGTAACAATACCCGTTATGTATTTATGTAACTCTTCTCTATTCTTATTTTTAATTAGATTTTGCCTCCCTTTTACCGTAAAAACAATTTGAATATATATTTGTGTGTAGGTATTTGGCATGATGTATTTTAATATTGTTTTAATGGGTTATTTATTGATACAGGGCGCTCCTATGGAGCTAGATACAGGACGCTCCTATGGAGCTGAATTGTATTTTCGTGCTTGTTAGATACAGGGCGCTCCTTTGGAGCTTGGGTTTTGTTTGTGCTTTTTAAATTTTGTTATTTTTTGTTAATTCTCATTTTTATTCTATCATATCCGAAAAATGATAATACGCAGCGCAAGCTCCTTCTGAGCTTACCATCGGTGCGCCTAACGGATTTTGAGGGGTACATTTTTTACCGAATTCAGGACACTGAAAAGGCTTAATAATACCTTTCATAATATCCCCTGCCAAACAGACTTGGTTTTCTTCGGCTTCCTCTATATCGACATTAAATTTTTGCATAGCATCAAAAGCGGCATATTCTTGTTTTACCCCGTAACCACTCATCGGTATATTTTCCATACCTCTCCAAACCCTATCGGTAATTTCAAAAACTTTGGCAATTGTATCTTGCGCGGCTTCATTACCTTCTTCGGTTACAATTCTCGAATATTGATTTTCTACTTCATAACGGCCTTCTTCTAATTGTTTTACAGTCATAAAAATGCCCTGTAAGATATCTAAGGGTTCAAAACCGGTAACCACAATTGGCACTTTGAATTTTTCGGCTAACGGATAATATTCCCAATATCCCATAATAGTACACACATGCCCTGCAGCCAAAAACCCGTCTATATGGCTGTCAACGTCTTCCATTACATTTTCAATTGCCGGAGGCACTAGCACGTGTGATGTTAAAATGGCGTAATTTGTGAGTCCTAATTTCTCTGCATGCAATACCGACAAGGCATTTGCCGGTGCGGTAGTTTCAAAACCTACGGCAAAGAAGACTACTTCTTTATCGGGATTTTCTTTGGCAATATTTACGGCTTCTAATGGCGAATATAAAATTCTGATATCCGAACCCTGTGCTTTGGCTTCTAAAATACTTTTTTTAGAACCCGGAACTCGTATCATATCGCCAAAACTACATAAGATAACCCCTTTTTCTTCTGCCAAATAAATAGCTTTGTCTATTAAATGTAAGGGCGTTACACATACCGGGCAGCCGGGGCCGTGAACCATCGTTATTTCTTTAGGCAATACACTGAGAATACCATTTTTTACCAATGAATGTGTTTGCCCACCACAAACTTCCATAATTTTCCATGGCTTGGTAACTGTTTTTTTTATTTCGGCTAGTATTTTTATGGCTAGCTTTGGGTCTCTATATTCTGTTAAGTATTTCATATCTAATATCTTAACTTGACAAATTTTTGAAGCCTGTCAAGGTATTCATTACTTGTTTAATTCTTCATATCGTTTTGCAAACTGCTCAATTTTTAAAGGCGTATACTGCGCTAATATGGCTTGTAAAATTTCTACTTGATTGCGGCCTGAATTTCTACTTTCTTTGATAAATTGATTGGCAATAGCCCAAAATTCTTCATCTGTTAGATTGGGATTTTCTTCTACAGGTTCTTTTCTTTTTACTACTTCTTTACTACCCGTACCTTCTTTTGCTAACTTTTCTTCTAATAAGCCTTCACTACGCCTGTCAAAAAATTCTTTTAGTTTACTCATCTTCTCAATCTTTGTTGTAAATATAATACATTAATTGTCCGAATGAAATATTTTCATCATTAGGCGATAATTCTTTATGAAAATACAAGTCAAAATCATCAACCATAAAAGAGCGTATCAATTCTATCAACCACTGATTTTGAAAAACACCTCCGCTAAACGCTACTTTTTGTACTCCTTCTCTTTTTGCAATAATGGCAATATAATGTGCCAAGCTAATGTGGAATTTAGCAGCTATAAAATCGGGTTGAAAACCTTTGTGAATATCTTGCTGAATATTTTCAAAGAGAAAATGTATAAAATTTTCGGGTAATTTTTCTTCTTTTAAATAGGAGTAATACCGCGTAAAATTATTAGCCCTAAAATATCGATAAGCAGCATTTTCTAACTGCATGGCAGCTTCTCCTTCATAGGTTTGTATGTCAATTCCTAAAATAATAGAAGCGGCAGCATCGAATAAACGGCCGATACTGGTACTTTTTAACGCACTTGTTGCCATCATCTTTTGATAGATATTCCATTCTGTTTTTGAGAATTTTTCCTTTAGGACAGTAGCATCTATTACTCTTGATGTTATTACCAATGCTGAGATACGGGGTTCTTTTGCCATCTTATCGCCTAAAATAAAAGGAAATTCTTCCAAGGAATGCACCCGTGCTGTTTTGCCTCTTTGATAAGTAAAGAATTCGCCACCCCAAATATTCCCATCATCACCTAAGCCCGTTCCATCCCAAATAACCCCCAATATTTTTTCATGGGTGTGCAATAAATTATTTTCCCCTAAAACTGCAAAAAAATGTGCTTTGTGATGCTGTATTTCAATCACTTTTACATTTCTCTTCTGTGCCATTTCTTTTCCTAAAACAGTAGCAAAATAATCGGGGTGTTTATCTACTAAAATCACCTCAATATCGGGGTGAAATAAATTTTCAAAATGTGTTAACGTATGTTGGTAATTCTCTTGTGCCTCAAGGGTTTCTGTACTACCTAAATACTGGCTAATATGAATATTTTGATGTGCCAATAAGGTAAATGTACTTTTTAACAAAGCGCCCATTGCCAATACCGTGTTGCTTGGCAATTCTAATTCGGTATTTAGATATGACGGTGCTAATCCTCTTGATCGCCTGATGATTGTACGGTATGATTTTATAGAACTGTACCGCACGACACTATCGTCTTGCGGAATTACAATTTGACGGTTATTGCTCAGAATACTATCGGCTATATGCTGCAATTCCTCTAACCTGTCGTCTTGATAGATAATTGTTGCATTTGAAATATTGCCACTGGTAGCAACGATGGGTTTTTTAAATTTCTCTAATAATAATTTATAGAGTGGTGTATATGGCAGCATCACTCCCAACAGATTGAGTTTTGGTGCAATGGCTTCTATAGCAATGGGTGTCATCCTATCTTTTTTAAGGGCCAATAACACAATGGGGGAGCTGGCGCTTTCTAATTCTAATTTTTCGCCAATATCCATTTCAACATCTTCTGCCAGTTCATATATATCGTGATACATTAAGGCAAAAGGTTTTGAAGGCCTGTTTTTTAATTTCCGCAAGCGTTCAATCACTTCTTCATTAGTGGCATCGCAGGTCACTAAATAACCTCCTATTCCTTTGATAGCTATAATTTTACCTTTATTCCATTGGGAAACTATATAATCTAAATCGGTAAAATTATACTGTGTTTTTCCGTTTTCAATTAGCGATAATTCAATGGCACAATGGGGGCATGAATTGGTTTGCGAAAAATACCTCCTGTCTAACGGGTCTTCATATTCTGTGTTGCAAGAAGGGCACATTGTAAAAATATCCATCGTAGTATTTTCTCTGTCATAAGGCAATATTTTTGTAATAGAATATCTCGGCCCACAATGGGTACAGGTTATAAATGGATACTGAAAACGCTTATCGGATTCTGAGAATAATTCTGCCGAGCAATTTTTACAGATAACAAAATCAGGAGTCAGCAATAAGGTGGGCTGTTGGCCCGATTCGCTATTTATAATGGTAAATGTTGTATAGTTTACAAATGCTGTTTCCTTTATGGTAGTATTGGTAATATGTGACAATACCGGTGCGTTGGCTACCAATTTATTTAAAATTTGTGTTGCTTTTTCTAGTGTGGCATTGATATGGATATGTACGCCATCTGTCGTATTATTTACCCATCCTTTTAGGTTTTGTGCCCTACACAATTCATAGACATACGGCCTAAAACCAACTCCTTGAACGATACCTTTAATGTGGATATGAAATGTTTTCAAGATTTATACTATCATTATTTTGTAAGGGTTAGGATATTAACAGCTATTTTAAGAATCCTTATGAAGGATTCATTGTTTGCTGTATATCCGCCGCTAATTTAAGAATAGTTTCGATAGCTTTTGGAATACATTTTTCTATTGGTGCCGTGATACCGACCACCATGGGTTGAATTTCTTTAACTGAAATGGTTATCAGGTGCATTTCGGGAAGTTTGTCTTGTAGGTATAAGGCTTCAACCATATCTTTTAATCCTACATCGTGTACGCTTAAGGCCTTCGGGAAGTCTGCTGCAAATTTAGGATGCAATACGGTAATGGTACCGGCTTCTTTTCCGTCCATAGTAGCGTCTAAGAAAATTACTTTGCCATAGTCATCAAATACATTCATTAAAAAGAAACCGCCTGTGCCACCGTCTAATACTTCGAGATAATCGGGCAGCTCCATTTTTTCCATTTGGTGAACAATGTGTACTCCGACACCTTCATCTCCCATAAGGTAATTACCAATTCCCAATACCAATATTTTAGCTGATTTATCCTCAAAAATACCCATTAAATTGGTGTTCAATGATGCGTTATTTTTTTTATTCATAAGAACCGTTTTAAAAACAAAGGGTACTTTCAACGATGTCAAAAGTACCTTTTATTTTAGTAAACTCATTTCAATGAGTTCAAACCGAATTATGTATGTTTATTCATTTAATTTTCATTTTCATCAACAAAATCTTTTTCAGACCCTGTTCCATAGCCTGAACTAAATTCATTTCCATCATCTTTTTCTTCCATTTTAACACGTTCTTTTCTCACAAATTTAAACCCACTAAACATTGAAGATACTTCACCCCTACTTTCAAGCCAATCGTGATACAATACTAAATAGACATGAATAACGATTATAAAAATAAGTATCCACATAGAAAAATGATGAATTTGCCGTGTCAAAAAATCACCGCCTAAAAAGGAAGGTACCCAAGCAAATAGTTTTGGCAGCCACCAGGTGGCATTATCGGCATATAAGCCAAATCCGGTAAATACCATTATAAGTGCGGTAATAAACATGATAATATACGCTGATGTTGCCATAAAATTATGGCCAATACTGATATCTGATAATTTCGGATTCTTTTCGGGCAATAATAATATATCGTATTTCAACACGTGAATTAAATTATGAATACCTTTTTTAGAAAATGGCCAAAAGGCGGTCCAATGTGCATATCTATTTCCTACAAAAGCCCAATAAAAGCGCATTATCATTACGCCGAAAAAGACATAGGCCGAGATAAAGTGAATCACTCTTACTTTTCCCAGCCAAAAGGTATCCCATGCTTCTGCATTCGACAAAAATGCGGGTGGGTCAGCAATGATAAATCCGGTAATAGCCAATATGAGAATGGATAGTGCATTTAGCCAGTGAAAGATACGAACGGGCAATTGCCAAACATATACTCTTTTATAATCTTTAGTAAGTTCCATAATCCATAATTAAATTAAACTGAACAAATAGAAATACTATCTACGCCTGTAATGTGTTTGCCGTGTTCATCATATAAATGTACTGAACATGCAATACAAGGATCAAATGAATGGATGGTTCTAATAATTTCCAACGGCAACTTCTCATCGGCAACGGGGGTGCCTAATAAGGTAGATTCATACGCCGAGCGTTGTCCTTTAGGGTCTCTAGGAGAAGCATTCCATGTTGACGGAACCACTTGTTGATAGTTGGCTGTTTTGCCGTCTTTAATTTGTATCCAGTGTGCTAAGGCGCCTCTTGGGGCTTCTGTAAAACCAACGCCTTTACATTCTTTTGGCCATGAACTGGGTTCCCATTTGTCCATATTTGCCATACGTGTATCGCCATTTTTGATATTGGCAATTAATTGGTCATAGAATTCCAATCCCCAACGGGCAGACAATTTTGCACAGATAGCACGTGCTGCCGTTCTTCCTAGGGTTGAGAATAATGCATCAACGGGTACATCCAAATAGGATAATACTGCTTTCACTTCTTCTTGTGTCTCTTTATCGCCTCTGGCAAAATTTACCAATACCCTTGCTAATGGGCCTACTTCCATCGGTTTTCCTTGCCAACGTGGGGTTTTGATAAAACTATATTTTTGTTCAACATCCAACTGTTTATATGGTGGTTTTGGCCCTGTATAGTGAATATTAGTCTCTCCTACCCAGGGGTGTTTTCCGGCGTTGCCATCACCGGAATAATCGTACCACGAATTATTTACAAACTCTTGAATATCATCATTTCTGTGGTTTACATCATATACTTTTGACAAGTCTCTATTTAAAACAATTCCTTGTTTGAATTTAAACTCACTTCCGGTATATCCGTTAATAGGATATTCTCCGTAACTCATATAGTTTCCGAAGCCTTTACCAATAGCGCCCCAATTTTTATAATAGGATGCTATAGCCAATAAGTCAGGCAGGTACACCTGTTCTACAAATTTTTGGCCGTCTTCTAACAATCTTCGAACGTATGCCAATCGCTCGGCATTCAATCCTCCGGGGTCATCAACGTTGATAGCACAAGCCATTCCTCCAACCAAATAATTAGGATGTGGGTTTTTACCTCCAAAAATAGTATGCACTTTTACAATTTCTTTTTGCCATTCTAAGGCTTCTAAGTAATGGGCTACGGCTAATAAATTTACTTCCGGGGGTAGTTTCATTGCCGGATGCCCCCAGTAACCATTGGCAAAAATTCCCAACTGCCCGCTTTCTACAAATTTGGTCAATCTTTTTTGCAGGTCAGAAAAATATCCCGGAGAGCTTTTGGGCCAGCTTGATATGCTCTGAGCAATTTTAGAAGTTTCTGCCGGATTGGCTTTTAAGGCACTAACGATATCTACCCAATCTAATGCGTGTAAATGATAAAAATGCACTACGTGGTCATGTTGGTACAATGCCGAAACCATTATATTACGCACTAAATCAGCGTTTGGTGGTACTACAATCCCCAAAGCATCTTCTACCGCCCTCACTGAGCTCAAGGCATGTACTGTGGTACAAACCCCGCAAGTTCTTTGTACAAAGGCCCAAACATCTCGAGGGTCTCTTCCTCTTACAACATTTTCAAGGCCTCGCACCATCGTACAAGAGCTATAGGCATCTACTATTTTACCATCTTTAACTTCTGCTTCTATTCGTAAGTGTCCTTCAATCCTAGTTATCGGATCTACTACTATTCTTTCAGTCATTATAAATAATTTTATAGTGTTTGTTTAATATGAGTCTAACTATCTTTTAATTCTTCCCTGTTTTTTCTTCCTCTGTCTATTCGCGATTTCACTTCTTTTCGCTTGGCAATTGTTCCGGCAACGGCATGCACGCCAATACCTACTGCCAAGGCACCGGTTACTGCTTTTCCTACACTATCGGCAGTGGTTTCGATGCCAAAGCCGGGCAATGCGGTAAGCCTTTCATATAATGGGCCGTTATCCCAAAAATTATCTTCGCTACAGCCGATACATCCATGGCCTGATTGAATTGGATAGCTTACACCATTGTTCCATTTTATAGTTCCGCAAGAATTATAAGTCATCGGCCCTTTACAGCCTACTTTATAGAGGCAATAGCCTTTTTTTGCATTTTGGTCGTCAAAAGTTTCGGCAAATAAACCGGCATCATAATAAGCTCGTCTATAACAGCTATCGTGTACGCGTTTGGCATAAAATGCTTTGGGTCTGCTCATCCTATCTAATTCAGGCAACCTGCCAAAGGCCACCACATGAACAATTACGCCGGCCATCACTTCTCCAATAGGAGGGCAACCCGGAACCCTAATAATAGGTTTATTTTTTACCAATTTATGAATAGGCGTTGCTTGTGTTGGATTGGGATGTGCCGATTGCACACAGCCATTAGAGGCACAACTACCCCAAGCGATGATGGCTTTGGCGCCTTCAGCAGCTTCTTTAAATTGCTCTAAGGCCGTTTTTCCGGCAATGCAACAATATTGCCCATCATCTCCTAAGGGAATAGACCCTTCTACACATAAGATATATTCGCCGTGATATTTTTTCATGGTAGCGTGCTTGGCAGCTTCGGCTTGCTCTCCAGCTGCTGCCATTAACGTCTCTGTATAATCTAATGAAATCTTATCGAGTAAGATATCGGCAACAATAGGATGGTCTGACCTGATAAACGATTCACTACAACAAGTACATTCTTGGTAGTGCTCCCAAATTACAGGAAGCCTAGGTGTAGTTTCTAAGGCCTTGGTAATTTGCCCGATAGCCGAATTCTGCAAGCCCATATATGCTGCCATATAGGTGGTGAATTTCATAAAATCTCTCCTAGAATACCCTTGTTTTATAATTGCTTCTAAATAGGTATCTCTTTTCTTATTTGTTGCCATTGTATGATAGAGTTTTATATTTTAAATTAATAATCTGTTGAGTGCCAGTTAAGAACCTTAAAGTTACTGGTAAAATTATAAAAAGACAAATACCTCCCTTAATTTAAAATGGGTTTAAATAAAAATAAGGCAACTAATCAGGTGCTCTATTTTGAGGTAGAAAATAGCTATTTTTTTGGCTCGAAAAGTAAAGTTTTCTAGCGCATAGCAGAAATAACGAAGGAAAATTTCACAAAATCAGGCGAAAAAAGGCATTTTATGGACGAAATGAGAATACCTGAATAGCTACAATCCTAATTGATGTACTCTTCCTTTATTATTCTTGGAATAAACCCTTCCGCCTAGGCCTGTGGCGCAGCCACCTTCCCTTTCTAAGGGAAGGAGTTAAATTAATTGTACTCAATTTTCAAATTCTTTTTTCGTACTCCCCTCCTTTTTTAAGGAGGGCTGGGACACGCCGTAAGTGCGTCTCTGGGTGGTTTTTTAAATTTCTTTAGCTAAATTCTATTGATAACAACACAGTAACTAAATAATAAAAAGTGAAACTATGATAGTATCACGTTTTACAGCAAAATTCTCTTGCAAGGTTAAACGTGTCAATCGAAGCTTTTTTGCCAAGGAGGAAAACTTGTAGGTTTTAATTGAGATACCTACAAGGCCTCTAAGGCCCTACAGGAGTGGTAGTCATAATTTTTTGCTGTAGTAAATAGAACTTAGCCATTTCTTGTAAGTATTGAGGTAGAAAATAGTTATTTTTTTGACTGTAAAAGTGAAATTTTCTGACGCATAACAGAAGTCACGAAGCAGAATTTCACAAAAACAGACTAAAAAAGAGCATTTTATGGGCGAAATGAGAGTGAGTGAATAGTTGCCATTCAAGAATCAAAAAAATTATTTTCAGTAAAAACGGTTACTGGATTGTTATTAGAATATGTGACTATGAAAAAGACAATATTAATTACAAATAGTAACTAAAAAAATTAGTCGCATGCAAACACAACTTAGCACACTTTTAGAAAAACCTTATCCTTCTAAAATAGTGTATCACAAACCGCCGGCAAAAACCATTTCTTATCATTACGATTCAATTGACGGCTCATTATCTTTTTATAAGATACAGTCAATATCGAGAGTGCCAATTTTAAAAAATATAAAAATAGCCGGCCGCTTACAAGAAAATGGCAGGTTTACAATTACTATAGATAAAGAGGAATTGACACATGAAATTGAGGCTATGAAAACCTCTGTAAAATGTCCGTATGGCTTTGGGTTTACGGTATTTCCGGATACCGTATTTTTTACCGGTAGTTTTATGGATGGATTTTCATATAACGATTTATCTGAAAGCCCTACCACTTATATTGTCAACGGAAAAATGCTTTCGTTAAACTTGGCGAAACAAGTATCATTTATAGGGCAATTAACAAAAGTAGCCAACCGAATCTATCTGAATTCAACGATTACTTTTGCATGTCCGGCAACAGAAACACAAACATTTCAACAACGCACGAGGCCTCAATTAATAGGCATTGTTATTTCTATGAGTTTTGAAAGAAATACCCGGTATTCTAAAATTTTTAAATAATAGGTGTTTTGTTTCAGTAAATACCCGTAGTAAGTTGTTATTAAGATAAGGCTATGGAAAGGAAAAAGAAAAATTAAGGTTACAGTAGTATTTGGAGGTGTTTTGAAAAACCATCAAATTTTTCTTCGCAAAATTCATCATTTTTTAGTGCAAAGCACTGATAAAAAACGTAAGAATTAACCAACATTGAAAAAGCTGCTACATACACTGTTTATTGTAACCATGGTACTCATTACCATAGCTACAACTTTTTATTTAATTTATACCGGATATACTTATTATACCACGCCTTTAGAAGAACGTTTCTACCACCCACACCACGCTTGGTTTAAACCCAGCGGTATTTACGGCCAAGGATTAGGCGTTATCGGAACATTGATGATAGTCTTTGGTGTTGCCATTTACATCGCCAGAAAACGCTATAACTTTTTATCAAAATACATACGCCTTAAGTACTTGTTAGAATTCCATATTTTCTTGTGTACATTGGGGCCTATTTTAATTTTATTCCATACTACTTTTAAATTTGGCGGCATTGTTTCGATAGCATTTTGGAGCATGGTTGCCGTAGTGCTCAGTGGTGTTGTAGGCCGGTTTATTTACATCCAAATTCCGCGTACTATTGAAGGAAGGGCATTGAGTTTAAACGAAGTAAAAAATATGAAAACCGATTTATCAAATGTATTAAGTGATAAATTCAAACTCGACACTACCATCATACAATTATTTATAAGTTATACCAATGAAGAGAAATCAACCCCACAAACCTCAGTAAGAAATTTAAAAAAAGTGCTTAAAAATAATAATCTGCCAAAAGCCGAAAGAGCCTCTATCCTCAAAATGGTAAAAGAAGAAAAGGTGCTCGCCAAGAAAATTGCGAGGCTCGAAAAAATGCAACAGCTATTCAAATACTGGCACGTTGCACACATGCCCTTTGCGTTGATTATGTTAGTCATCGTAGTCATTCATGTTGCCGTTACCGTGGCTTTTGGATATAAATGGATATTCTAATGGAAGAAGTAGTTTTAGAACAAATTATCATTTACGGAACTGCTATTGCGTTGTGCGCAATTACCGTTTATTATTACTTTGCTAAACAAAAGAGAGTTTCGCTAGAAACGGTAAAAAAGGTAGCCATTGCCAAAGAAGAAGGTTTGTATGAGCCCGTTTCATTACACCCTTATATAGATTTGAACGTTTGTATTGGCGTTGCGGCCTGTGTTAAAGAATGCCCTGAAAAAGATATTATAGGCATTGTAGACGGCATTGCAACCCTTATCAACACTTCCAATTGTATTGGCCACGGGGCCTGTTTCCACGCATGCCCGGTAGAAGCCATCTCACTCCGTATCGGTACCGAAACCAGAGGGGTAGAACTTCCACATGTAAGTGAAAATTTTGAAACCAATACCAAAGGTATCTATATTGCCGGCGAACTCGGCGGCATGGGCCTCATCAAAAACAGTGTTGAACAAGGGCAACAAGCCATTGATAATATCGTAAGGAATAAAAAACCATCAAAAGAAAATGTTATTGATGTTGTTATTATCGGTGCGGGCCCTGCCGGTATTTCGGCAACACTGGCGGCTAAAAAACACAAATTGACAAGTGTAACCTTAGAACAAGATTCTTTAGGCGGTACGGTATACACTTTTCCGAGGTCGAAAATTGTAATGACCGCCCCGATGGATTTACCCCTTTACGGAAAAGCTAAATTATATGATACTTCAAAAGATGAATTATTACAATTGTGGAAAAAAGTAATTGCCGAACATCAACTAACAATTCACGAACATACCAAAGTCGAAAAAATAACACCTCTAAAAGACGAAACTTTTAATGTGGTAACCGCACAAGGAGATGAATATATATGTAATAATGTATTGATTGCCATCGGACGAAGGGGAAGCCCCAGAAAATTAAATGTACCCGGCGAAGATTCTGAAAAAGTTGCCTATCGCCTCTTAGAACCCGAACAGATTAGCGGTAAAAAAATTGTTGTAGTAGGTGGTGGTGATTCGGCAGTAGAATCGGCCATGCTTTTAAAAGACCAAAACGAAGTCATCTTATCGTATCGAAAAGATAAATTCTCTAGAATAAAACCTAAAAACAAAGAAAAAATTGAAGAAGCACTGTCTAATAAATCGCTAAAAGCCATTTTCAATTCTAATTTAGTCTCTATTGAAAAAGATTCTATCCTGATTAAAGTTGCAGGCGAAGACCAACCAAAACGATTAGAAAACGACCAAATATACATTTTTGCAGGTGGTGAAATGCCTACAAAATTTTTACAAAACGCCGGTATTAAAATCGAAAAACGATATGCCCACGTTGTAAAAAAACACAACTAACCTAATTTGAATAATTTAATTAAACACATAAGTAGTCTCTTTTTAATGATTTCAGCTATCAGTTACAGTCAGATTTCGCCCGGCGACCTATCTCAGCCTCATGCTGATTTAGAAGGTATGAGCAAGTGTACGCAGTGCCATGAACTGGGAAATAAAGTTGCCGATAAAAAATGCCTCGAATGCCATGATGAAATCCAAACGCTTTTAACAAACCGAAGAGGCTACCATGCCAATGCCAGGGTAAAAAATAAAAGTTGTGTAGCATGCCACAATGAGCATCACGGCCGCAAATTTAAAATGATACGTTTTGACCAAGATAATTTCAATCATGATTTAGCGGGATATACATTAAAAGGCAAACACGAAGTTGTAGACTGTAAAAAATGCCATACCCCCGATTATATTGCAAATAAAGATATTAAAAAACGAAAAAATACCTTCTTAGGCCTAGAAAAAAAGTGCCTCTCTTGCCATGACGATTACCACCAAAAAACCCTGTCAAATAAATGTACCAATTGCCATAGCATGGAAACAGCATTTAAAGAAACCCCCAACTTTGACCATGATAAAACCGACTATGCCTTACAAGGGAAACATATAGAAGTAGACTGCAAAAAATGCCATGAGGTAACTACCAGAAACGGAAAAGAATTCCAACAATTTAGTGATATCCGCTTTAACGATTGCAAAACGTGCCATGATGACCCTCATAATCAACAACTTACCGGTAAATGCAACCAATGCCATACAGAAAAATCATTTTCCACTTTTATTGGCAGAAACCGATTTAATCATAATGTTACGGGTTTTACTTTAAAAGGAAAACACAAAAAAATTAATTGCTTTAGTTGCCATACCAAAACCCGAAATCCGAAATTGGTATTTCAAGACAAACAAAAAGTAAGCGAAAATAGGTGTATTGCTTGCCATAAAGACGAACACGAAGGAAAATACGGTACCAACTGTGCCAAATGTCATAGAGAAAATAGTTTTTTATCGTTGCGTAAAATGGATTTTTTCAATCATTCGGTAACCGATTATCCTTTACAAGGGAAACATCTGGAGGTAGACTGTAAACAATGCCATAAAAAGCGTTTTTCTACACCTATCAATTTTACTTCATGTAATAACTGTCATGAAGATTATCATCAAGGCGATTTTACAAAACAAAATGGCACTTCTCCTGATTGTGTTGAATGCCATTCGCTTGAAAAAGGGTTTGATTACAGCCTCTATACACTAGAGCAACATCAAACAACCACCTTTCCCCTTGAAGGGGCACACAATGCCACTCCGTGTTTTGCTTGCCATGTTGATGAAAAAGAAGAGCGGTGGAAGTTTTCTGAGTTGGGCACATCTTGTACCGAATGCCATCAAGATTTTCATCAAGGATACATTAGTAAAAAATACTATCCAACTAAAAAATGTGAAACATGCCATGTCAATGATTCTTGGCGTTCTGTTACTTTTAATCACAGCTTAACGAAATGGCCCTTAACAGGAAAACACAAAAGTGTTGACTGTAGAAATTGCCATTTTGAAATATCAAACAAGAATAAATTAACTACACAAAAATTCAAAGGATTACAGACGAAATGTACTGAATGTCATGATAATAAACACGGTGACACCTTTGCCATCAACGGCATTACAGATTGTAAAAGGTGCCATGTTACCAATAGTTGGTTCCCTAAAAAATTCAATCACAACAATACGGCATTTCCACTAAAGGGGCAACATGCCAATGTTGAATGCAAAGAATGCCATACCGCTAAAACCGTTAATGGCAAGGCTACAATAGTATATAAAATAAAGAGATTCCAATGTATAGACTGTCATCAATAATCGTATTGCTGCTAGGTATCTTACCTACGTTTGCCCAATCGCCACACGGTGAAGAATTAGCTATCAACTGTGCAAAATGCCATGACCCGTCGGGTTGGACGATAAGGAATAACAGGGCAATACGTTTTGACCATAACCGCACCGATTTCAAACTAGAAGGTACCCATGCCGAAACCAATTGTATCGAGTGCCATCAAACATTGGTTTTTAGTGCTATTAAAGAAAAAACCGAATGTATTTCTTGCCATAATGATGTGCACAGCATGTCAGTAGGCAATGACTGTGCAAGGTGCCATACGCCAAAGACATGGTTGATTGACGACATTCCCGAAATACACGAAGAAAACGGATTTCCGCTGATAGGCGTACATAATAATGTGAGTTGTAATGAATGCCATTTAGCCGAAGACAATGTCAGTTTTACACGAATAGGCAATGAATGTATGAACTGCCATAATGATGATTTTACAAGTACCCAAAGTCCGAATCATCAAACAGCCGGATTTTCAACTGATTGTATTGAATGCCATAATCCGTTAGGCATGGGATGGGAAACCGATATTGTAAACCACGATTTCTTTCCCCTTACCTTAGGCCATGACATACAAGATTGTAGCCAATGCCATACTACGGGCAATTTTGCCGATGCCGACCCCAATTGTGTTAGCTGCCATCAAAATGATTATAACAATACCCAAAATCCGAATCATAGAAATGGTAATTTTTCTACCAATTGTATCAATTGCCATACTACCAATCCGGGATGGAGTCCCGCCGCAGCAGGCGACCATGAATTTTTTCCACTCACCCTTGGGCATAATATTCAAGATTGTAATCAGTGCCATACTACGGGTAATTTTGCTGATGCTTCGCCTGATTGTATTACCTGTCATCAAGATACTTATAATAATACTCAAAACCCGAATCACCAAACCAGTGGGTTTTCTACCGATTGTACCAATTGCCATACTACCAATCCGGGATGGACACCGGTTTCAGTAAACCACGACTTTTTCCCATTGACATTGGGTCATGATATTCAAGACTGTAACCAATGCCATACTACGGATAATTTTGGGGATGCCGACCCCAACTGTGTTACCTGCCATCAGGATAATTATAACAATACCCAAAATCCGAACCATGCCAGTTCCGGGTTCCCAACCGATTGTGCTTCGTGCCATACTACCAATCCGGGATGGACGCCTGCATCGGTAAACCACGACTTTTTTCCATTGACATTAGGCCATGACATTCAAGATTGTAATCAATGCCAT
>Ga0256841_1000663_pt1 | contig 33893 bp, 26 predicted proteins | sample 356308metaG_FD_185971 | JGI IMG/M metagenome (GOLD analysis project Ga0256841, IMG submission 185971) | Hydrothermal vent microbial communities from Mid Atlantic Ridge, Atlantic Ocean - 356-308 | ecosystem: Environmental > Aquatic > Marine > Hydrothermal vents | place: Atlantic Ocean: Mid... | reverse complement strand
GGCTAGCCCGAGTTTCCTATTTTCTCAGATAGATTCGACTTCGACCCGCTTCATCGATCTTACGGCACGTCTCCAGGAACTCAGCATACCTGTCAGGCGCTACCTTTCCCGGAAGGAGAAAGAATCTTCGATGAATGCTGACTCCATTCTCCCCTGAGGGTTTAACGCTTGTGGCGAAATCAATATTAAACTTGCGCACTAAATGACCCTTGGGCATCTCCTTTAAGGAATAGTCACCGGGATCGATTTCCAGAGTAAAATCGTTGACTGCGAAAACCTTGAGATCCATCGGGAGTTTTCGGGTGGGTCTTCCACCAAAGGAACGAGTCAAGTTTATTGGTGGGAGAAGGGGGGGAATACTCCAGCGACTCCCGATCTTGTCCACAAGATCCCGCCGCAGCAACCGAAGGTCGATCCGCAAAGGTGTTCCCTTGCGATCGATATCCGGATAGATCACTTTTTTGACTCGGAAACCTGGAAAGGTTCGTCCTGCGATCCTTTGAGCGATGATCTTGCGCACATTGACCGGTTGTGCTTTGACGAGTTCTTTGTTGGCAAAACCCTGAAGGCCGGGAAAAAGAATGCTTGCCTCAAGGATTCCGTCATTACCCTGCAATCGGAGTTTGGCCTTGACGATGGTTGGGGCCAATTCCATCAGGTCGACCTTGGGCATTCGGATGGGGGTTCCTGCGTCTCCCTCAAGAAGAATCGCCGGGGCTCCCCCGAGGGGGTTACGACCCAAGCGGGGAATGGTTTTGCCAAAGGGAAAGTAACGTGCCGTTCCCGGCATCAGCCAATACTTGGGTCCATCCCGAGGTTCCACTCGGACCGCAGGGAAGACCCAAAACTGATTGGGGTCGAAGAATGGGGCTGGATTGTTGTCCAATTCGGGGGGGGCAGGATGGATCAGGGCCGAAGTCCAAGGGATCCCTTGGGATCGCAAAAGGGAGACCTCAAGATAGAATCGTTCCCCTTCACCCTTCAGTAAGACACTCACGGGGTCGGGAGAGCCCGGTCGCTGGTTTGCGTCGGGGCAGTGCTCATTAACAAAGGCGTGGATTGCTTTTGCTTTGGCCAGATCCCCAACCTTTCCTTTGCAAAGCTCAGCGGCTTTCTCTCGAATTTCCAAGAAGGGATAAGTCCGAGCAAGAAGGCTCATTCGACGGGATCGAACGGTAGGTTGGATATCCGCTTCTTTTCCGAAGGTCACCCAAGGCACCAATGTTTCTAAGGGAGGAGCGTAACGCTCCGTCTCCAACCTGGGCATATCCTTCTTCTCAAAAATCCAGGCAATGAGCTTACCTACTTCCTGTTTACGCACCTCTTTCTTTGGGAAGTTGCGCAGAACAAACTCACCGAGATCCTGGTCCTTTGGCAGAAGGACCACAAGGCGACTAAAGCGGAAGGGTTCATCTTTGGCTTGAAAGTAGAACCTAGGAAAGTCCATCAATTTTTCTCGGGGGGCTCCGTGATAATTCCTGTAATGGTGCAAGAGGAAACAACCCGGCTCCATCTGCGGCATCTGAAAGCTGTTATCCACCAGATGTGGGGCATAAGAGGTTCCATCCTTGTGAATTGTCCGCACATCGAGAAGTTCTTCGGCCCGGGCCGCTTCGGCATCCTCCTTGTGCATCTCTATCCCTTTTTGGTCATTGATGCGACGGATTTGATAGACCTCATTTACTGAAGAGCCATCCGGATAGACACGAACAAGCATTTGGTCCACAAGGAGCGTAGAAGGGGCGGAGCGATCCTCCGGTCTTTCTTTGAAGGCCGCAATTTCTGCGATTCCATCCACCTTGAAGGGAAGGAATTCCGGAAACTCCTCGGTCCCCTTAATCGTCGCGATTTGCTCCCTGAGAAGCTGACGCTCGGGGTCGAGCCGTCGGGCCTCTTCCATCGCCACCAATGCTTCTTCGGTTCTTCCCATTTTAAAAAGGATGTCCCCCTTCCATGCAAGGTGAGAGGGGCTTTTTTGGATCGAGGTGGGGAACTGGGCTGCCAAAGCCAAGGCATCGGCATAACGTCCCTGAGTCTCGGCTTCTTCGGCGAAAGCCTTGAGAGCTTTGTAACTCTTGGGGTTGCGCCAATATCTGCGCCTTAAAAGGTCATTGGTCAGATCGTCTTTCTGGAGTTGTCGGCTAAGCCCGAGAGCTGCTTGGATAAAATCCTTTCTCCCCGGGAACTCCTGGAGTTCCTTTTGAAGGAGGCTGAGGGCGCCGGCAGTGTTCTCATAGTTATCGAACCATTGGACCTTTTTGAGGATTAGACTTGGGTTATGGGGGTTTTTTGTGAGAAGTTCATCGAGAAGCTTGTTGTAGGAGCCCCGCCAGCCCATTTTCGAAAGGATGTCTAACTCCAAGTTCCATGCAACCAGTGCTGAGGGGTGCTGTGTTTCCCCCTTTTTGCAGAGTTTGAGAGCAGCTTCTTTTTGATCGTCGGCATAGAGGCGTTGTACTTTGTTCCGAAACAAAAAGCGGTGGGTTAACGCTGCCTTATCATCGATTTCGAGGGCTTTTCGGATGGCTGTTCGCCGCAGATCGGAGGGGATATGCCGAGCCCGACTCCAAGCCTGGATATAAGCCGACCTCAGTGAAAGGTCCTTCGGGTTTTGTTCGAAGGCATCCTTTGCAAATTGAAGCCCCCTGTCATATTGAGCTTGGGTTCCTAAGAATAGACCGAGAAGTGCCTTCAGATAGGGGCTTCCTTTGAGGTTCTCGTTTCCCAACCCCTTTTCCAAAAAGCTTGTAGCCCGGACAAAAGGACCCCCTGGTGCGACTGCGGTCCCTTGCGGATGAACAAGTTTTTTTGCTTCCTCGCTCAAACCCCGGATGGTGTTTCCTTGTGCATCACAGATGCGCAGGGAAATGGACGAAGTAACGGTTGAGGTTGTCTTGACCAAAAGGTGGTTCCAACCTTGGGCGATTCCAATGGGAAGATAGAGTTTTAAAGGGGTTGGAGAGAGGGGACGGTTCACCGAGCTGATTTGCTTGCCATTCCACCAGACTTCGAAAGATCCGACTGTGCGGAGTTCGAGATATGCTTGGATGGCTCGCTGGGCTGAGAGTTGAAAAAAACCATATTGGCAACCTTTGGTTCTCCCTTGGGGGATATGCGGCTCAAGTGTGATCTGGGTATTCCCTTGAGGTCGTTGGATCCGGCGCCATTTCACAGGACCGAAGCGGCCCATGAACCTGTTGTCGAGATCCACAGGGTTCTTTTCCACAGCAAAGGTAACCCCGGTGAAGTTGGAATCCCGCCCACCAAAGGGGCCAATAGCCCAACCTTTTTGTAAGAAATCTTGGCTGGGATCTATTTGGATTGCTTCCTGAAATTTGCCCGTCATAACCTTGTAGGCATAAGCTCCTTTTCGAAGAGCAAGACGGGCGAGCCCATGAAGCTTGGGGTCTTGGCTGAGGTCAAGGATGGCTTTCCACGTTTTCCCCGGTTCCCTTTGCTTGGTCGCGAGAGTGATCAGGTTTTTGGCGAGCTCCTCAGCCAGCGGGCTACTCCCTTCTTTTTTCAAAAGGGTCAGGATCTTGGTTCGTGTTACCTTGAGGTCAAAAGATGACCATAGGGTAGCGTCCAGGATCTCTTTGAGAGTTTGCTCCTTGGGGAGGACATCTTGCTGATTTGGAGGGGTGACTCCGGCTTTCGCCCTGTTCCCAACCTGCTTGGGGAAGAAAACGGCAAGGAGAGCTACAGTAACAAAGGGAGTTAGCATCATTCACAGTCCTCTTAGGGTTCACAAAGAGCCCAGTTTGGGAAACTGCCAAGGGATCTCCCGAGGGGGAGATCCAAAAAAACAAGGGTTATCAGGGTAGGAAGGAACTGGGATTCTTCAACTTCTCAGGAAGGTATTCGCGGGTGACAAAATTAAGATCGTAGGCTGCAAAAGCCTGTTGCTCTGCGCGGATCCCCATTTTGAGAAGTTGTTCTAAGGCTTTTTTCCATGGGCGGTGGCTTTGGAAAAAAGGATCATTTTTGAGGGCATCCTTGGCCCGCTTGATGTCCACCTCTTTGAGGGGATGGACCGCGTCCTTCTCTCTGAGTCCGTAATCCACGATGTCCTGTGGGGTCACCCCTAAGAATTTTGCCCCAGGGACACAGAAAAAATTGTTGATGTGAGCAGCGTTGCCAGATCCCACCTTGAGAGAGCGATAAATATTAGCGATTCCGTAGGGGTCGCAGTCGACAAAGGCATAGACGGGAATCTTCTTTTTTTCGCTGAGGAGGCGGAGGAATCGCCGACAGGCTCGAGTGGGGACTCCTCCCATTTCAACAAGGATGCAGTTGTGGGTCCTCCAAAACTTGTGGGAGGAAAGTCGCTCATACATTCCGTTGGTCTCAATGGCGAGGATGAAGTCCGCTTTTGTCTTGAAGTCTAGATGCTCTACTCGCGCGGGAATGCGCCAGGCGGATGAGCCCATTCGTGTGCAGTCTATTTCTTCCCGTTCACCGGTCTCCAGATCCCTGTCGACGACGATGAGATTGCCCGCAACCGATCCTCCATGTTCAGCAGGCTTAAATCGGAGTTGTTCGCGGGAAATCTTCTGGAGGCTGAACATGGCTTCGATGTCATCCATGACCGTATCGGACTCGGTTTGCTCCTTAAACTTAGCCTCTCCCCAGTTTTTGGAGTTGTAATAGGCCTCCCTCTTGGTTGCGGTGTCATCAGTTTCGATCAACTCCATAGAAGCCGCCATCATTCGGAGCATTTGGGCAAAGGCTTTCACGGAATTGAAAGTCAGGTCACGCCTCTTTCGACCGCGCCCAAGCTGGAAGTAGCCGACCTTTTTTTCGTACTTCACGTTCTTGAGAGAACGAACGGGAAAGACGATCTCCGGCTTCTTTTTCTTTTGAATCGTCTCGTGGATCTTAATTGCGGAATCCTTGATACATTTGAGGGTTCTTTTGTCGAGAGCTTCAAGAGGACGTGATCTTGCTTTGCGGACTTTTCTTCGTTTTGTTGCCATTGATGGTTCCGTTTTTTTCGAGGGGGCTTTCCTCGGGGTTTTCTGTTTCCCGCTATTTTCTAGTAAGGATTCCTCTTCTAGATCTTGCGGCTCCTTTCCAGGATCCCGCGAAGGATTTCTACATCTTCATCCCGCGTCTTGTCATCAAAGTTCAAGATCTCTTGGAGTCCGATCCCGATATGTGGGAGGTAAAGCTCGATATAGGATCGCTTGCGATGTTCTGTGGCAATCCGTTTGCCTTTGCGGATGTGGGTTCCCAGCTTGCGACCGCATTCTTGGACAGCTAGCTTGATCTCCTTCAGGATTTCGGGATAGGAAGCGATTGCCTCCTTGCTTTCGGAAGTGAAGGGAACCCAAACTGAGGCAATATGAACCACCAAGACCATGGGGCCGATGGGAAGTGCCCCTCTGGGTTGCTGCATTCCATACGAACGCCAGTTGATACTAATGACTCCCTTAGAGATGGAGCAGGCACTTTGCTGGTATTGAAGAGGGACGCGGTTGGCAAAGCGAACCAGGCGAATGGCTTCATCTGCATTCCCAAGAAGCTCTGTATCGGCTGAGGCTGCTTTCTTTCGCGCGACGATCTTGCCCGTCTCGGTTACCTCCATGGTATCCCCTTCACGTCCGAAGGCGAGGGCGGCTTCGACCAAGAATGGGTTGCCTCGGTATACGGAGGGGGGACGGGTTGCAGCCACGTAGAAATCGGCCTTGATCTCTTTTTTAAGTCCAGCCAAGAGGACATCCTCGCCGATGGGCGCAATGCAGTTTGTGGGCGGGGCCATGATCTTGGTGCTTTGGATCGATTGATGAAGGGCATCCGCCTCTTGGCGGGCGATCCTCTTGGGGTGGGCACGGGAAGAGAGTTTTGCGCCTTCACAGATTTTTTTGGCCACTGCCGCAGAGACACGGCTGAATTCTTTTTGGAGGAATGCACTTAGGGTGCGTTCTTTGCTGTCGCTGAGCAGCTTAATTAGAAGGCCTAGTTCAACCCCATGGGGATGGGGCCGAATCTCCTTGGTTTCGGGAGGAAGCTCCGTAACAGCGCGGTCATAAAAGACTTCATTGTTTCCGGGAAAACGATACACGATGCGGACATGTGGGTTAGCTACTGCAGTCTGTTTAAGGTACTCCCCCACGGAACGTGAGCCCTTTCGAAACTCAGCTTGCATGTCAATTTCGACACGGGTTCCATGGGGGCGATCCCATTCGCATTCTTCATCGGTGAACTCGGGCTTGTTTTTTGTTGTGTTGATCCGGACCTCAAAGCGGTGAGCCGGCCTTCGGCTTCCCGTCCTGGAAATGATCCGAACTGGATTTCCAGTAGTGAGTTGCCCATACATTCCCGCAGCCGAGATCCCTATCCCTTGTTGTCCGCGGCTCTGTTTAAGGCGATGGAATTTGGAGCCATAGAGGAGCTTTCCAAAGATATTGGGGATTTGGGCCTTAACAATGCCAGGGCCATTGTCCTCGACAATCATGGTGAATCGGTGTTCTTGGCTGGGAATGGGGCGGATTTCTACAAGGATATCCGGGAGAATCCCGGCCTCTTCGCATGCGTCGAGGCTATTGTCCACGGCTTCTTTGACTCCGGTGAGCAGGGCCTTTCGGGGATTGTCGAAACCCAGGAGATGTCTGTTTTTTGTGAAGAACTCAGAGACCGAAATCTCGCGTTGTTTCTTGGCCATGCTCTCGGCCGTGGCTCTTCTTTTTGTTTTTTTCTTTTTTGTCTCAGTCATCTGTATGGCTTGTTCCTGTGCGGCTGATTCCTGTGGGGTAGGTTCCTTTACAGGCTCCGCACCAAAAATTGGAAACAGCTCTTTTTGTCTGTGATTCATCTTTGGGATCCTATTTTGCCCTTTTCCCGTTCTTTATCCATTTTGTTCCGAATGGATCCAAGTCGGTTCGATGGACGCATCGCAAAGCCTCAGGGAGGCGGCTTCTTGATGAAAAGCAGCGAGTCCAGAAAGGAACCTCGCATCTAAATCATGACGGATCTTGCCGCCGGTTCCATCTCTAGTTCCAAAGAGGCGGGCTTTCTCTCGACAAGCATGGAGGATCGTCCCGGCCTTCAGAACCCGGACCCTGGAAGTTCGGAAGAGCCAGAGGGCGAAGACAAAGGGAAGCCCCTTCCATTGGGTCCATTCTTCGCCGAGGTCAAGGATATGGGGGCGCTTGCTGTGCGCAGCGACTCCCGCATCACCAATCAAAAGGACTGCGTCTGCATCAATGGTATCAGGGTCAATGGTTGGTGAAATCGGAATCTCTCTTTGGATCCGGGCGCCGAATCGTTTTCGGAGAAGAATATGGCTGAGGGCTACAGAGGTCGCACTGGAGGAATCAATGGCTAGGCTTTGAACTTCTTCTGGCTTTGTTCGGCAGAAGAGGCGGACGGAACCGACTTCCCCATCGGCAGCAATCCCAAGGTCTCCGAGTGCGAAAAGCCCCTCGCTTCGAAAGGCTTCAATGGATGAAACGAGGGCACCCTCGATTTTGCCTTTTCTCAGGCTTTTTATGAGTTCGGTCGGAACCTGTTGGCGGAGTTCCACCTCGGGATGGGCTGTGAGACCCTCAAGAAGAGGGGCACCCACCTGGTAGGGGACACTGCCAAGAAGAATGGGAGATTTTGATCGGTCCATGAAGGCGCTTGATCGTTGTGTCTACTGTTAATTGCGGACAGCTAAGCCCTGGCTGGAGCGACCGGGGAAAAGAAATCGGAAGGCTTCCTTAGGTTTCATGTCTTCGTTTTATCTCCCAGGGGTTTTTACTCCAAGCATTGGATTCCTCGGCCTTTGGCGTTCTCCTGAAACGACCGCGCCAGCTCCCCTCTCTTTTGGGTTACAATTGAGCGTTCACCTTCATATCGGGGTTTTATGATGCGACGATACCATCTAGCCTTGGGGCTCATTTTTCTATTCTCCTCCTGTGGAAGCGGTGTAGTCGCGGGTGTCTTTGCCGGAGGAAGGGGGGCTGGATCCTCCGGTAGGACGGGTGAACTGCGTCCGCCTTCCATTGACATAAGTACGGGTGACAATTTTGCTCCTCTCAGGGTCCTTCAGTTGTCTCAATTCAACCTTCCCTCCGATAAGGATGTGGGGATTCGGAAGCTGCGGGTCTTGAATCTCCCGGAGGCATTCAGGGACAAGGGAGGGCAGTTTAAGGTTATCCTGAATAGTGAAACCCTGGGCGTTCGGGAAGAGACCCTTACCACCGCATCTCTGCTTTCGGGGAGCTCTTCTGTGGACCTGTTTTTTCAGGTGAACCCACAGCCTTTTTGGCAGAAGGTTCTCGCCAAAAACCTTTTACCTCAAGATATTGAGGTCGCTTTAACCGTGACCGTAAATGGAGAGCCCCTTGCGGGACCGGTTCCCTTTTACTTTTACCGTTTTCCCCAATTCAACTTGGCCAATGTCTTACCGGATCCTCCTAAAAATGGAGGCAAGGCCCTCCCAGTCCGGGTGGATGGCCGCTCTGTCTACAATATCCCAGTGGATTTTCTTCACGCAAAAACCCCCGGGGATCTTTCGGTGGAGGTTTATCAATGGGATCGGGCAGGAGGGAACGGGAAGGTTTTCTTCCGGCGCCTTCGAGCATCGATTCTTGAGTTCAAAAGGAGGGGCGAGACCAGTGCAGACATTAAAGTCGCAATTCCCGGGACCCGTTTTCCAGGCATTGGTTATTTGATTCTTAAGGATAAGTTTGGGGGGAGATCTGACCCTTCGAAAATCCTTTATACCCCGACCCTTTATGGCGTAGGTCCGGGAGTGGCTCCTGTAAGGGGGGGAGCCTTGGTGGTTTTGGTGGGAGAAGGCCTCGTCCCTGTGGATCGAACAAAAACAACGATCCAGTATCTTTTTGATGAGATCGAATTGTCGATTGAAAAAAATGGAAAGAAGAGGGTGGTGCCTTCCGAATCGATCCTGCGCTTGCGATCAGATGACACTCGAATCTTTTTCTTTCTACCTCCTTCACCTGATGGAAGGCCGGGAGTCTCAAGGTTGGTATTGAGGCAATTCATCAAGCAGCCCGCAAATGAACAGTCAAAGGTTTCGCTTGAGCCAAAGAGTGGGAGTTTCCTTTTAGGGCCTCCACGGTATGGAATCTCGCAACCCAGGTTTGGTGGGTTATCCTCGCTTTTGGATAGTGCTGGATTCGATGTTCAAGAGGGGCATTTTTTCCGTACTCCCGCAGAAAGAAAGGGGGATGAGCTTGCGGTTCTGCTGCGGGCGGGAAGGCTGGCCGGTTATGGGCTCTTCCTTCCCTCAGGTTTTGGGCTTTATCGCCAAATTGGTGGGACCATTTCCACTGGAAATGGAGCTCAGTTCCCAGGTGTTGAAAAACCAGTTGGGCTGATGGCGGGTTCCTTTGGCGGGAACAGTCTCGATGACCTCTTGCTTCTTTCCGGTGCACCCATTCCACTTAGCAATTTTGTCCATGCTCTCCAGTATGGGACCGGGGATCCGAACCACCTTCTTTCCTCTTTTCCCATGGGGATTTCCTCTCCTTTGGAGCCGAAATCCAAAGGTTTGGCGGCTGACTTTAACAAGGATGGGGTTTCTGATTTTGTTGTTCAAGTTCAAAAAACATCAAGCATCGTTGCCCTCGCCCTCCGCCTGGGGGACGTCACCAAGGCAAGCCCTATCTTTTTTGACCTTCCAAAAAATTGGGCGGGTGGATTCGAAGTTTCCGGGGACTTTGATGGCGATGGCTATGTCGATTTGGCCCTCATGGAAAAGGCCCAACCCTTCCGGCTTTGGGTTGCAAAGGGAAGCCGGGCTGGGCTGATTTATCCCAAAGTGGTTTTATCTGTGGGAACAAAAAATAAATGGTTGGGAAAGATCGATGAGCTTGTGGGGCTCGAAGCCTTTACTCCCAAGGGAAAGTCTCATCCCGATTTGCTCTTGGTTGCGCAACCCAAAGGTGGGAATGATTTGCGGTTCTTACCGATCCGCAATACCGTCCCGATTGGAGGGTTCGCTCTCCCCGGAGCCGGAGATTTCCTGTCCCTTCCGAAAATAGGAGTCCACAAATTAGAAATATTAGCTCCTCGGGGTTCTGAGAATGTTCAACGGCTTTTTCTTATCCTTCAGGGAGATCTAGGCCTTGAGTTTAAGGCTGTGCTTTTGGGCCAAGGAGCACCGAAGCTGGAGAAAAGTAGTTTTCCTTCCCTAGATGGGGTTTTTAACCCCATTAACCTTCTCTCCGTTCAGTTGGATAGTGGAGATACCGCTCTCGCCTTGCTTCATGAGGAGTTTGTGGATGGTCGGTTCTTCTCGGTCCTTTCCACCTTCCCCTTGTTGGGTGGGAAATTGCAAGACAGAGAGATCAGGCTTCCCATAACTTCCCATGCAGTTCGGGTGACGGCTCCTAAAAACTTAAAGCCAAGTACAAAACCCGTTTTCTATGCTTTGGGAAAAAACACTTTCAACCGGATTCGCATCCTCGGTCCTGCCAAATATAAAAACGAAGATTCCTGGGCAGTGAACTCTCTCATTAGCTCTTCCATGGTCAATATTTCAGAGAGGCTTGGAGATCCACCAGGTCTGATGTATTTGCAAAAGACTGGAACCATTGCCTATGTGCCGCCAGGTAGCGCCTCACCGGTGGTGCTTCCTGGGGGGATCAAGCCTTATCTTGTTAATATGAATTCCACGGATACTTTTTTGGAAGGGTCTCGCTTTTTTCCCGCCGATCTTAATGGAGATGGGTTATTGGATTTGGTGGGTGTTTTCGTGACTTCGGGGATTGTGCAAGGGGTTGAGCAGCGGACTTTTGCTCTGGGGCTAGTGCGCAAGGGCGTGGCCTCTGGAAAGACCTTTCCTTTCCGGGTGGTTCTCTCCGGAAAGTATGCTACAGAATTCAGTGTCCCGGATCCTGTCAACATTAACTGGATGAATCTTCTTTCTGCGGGGAGGCTTTTTCCTCGCCAAGATCCCGGGATCGATCTCTGTTGGGTGTCCGGGCGTTTCTTGCATTTCCGCAAAACGGTTTGGGTAAAAGGGAATGGCGGTTCCATTAAAGATCGCCTCCTGTTCGCCACGGATCCAGTTTTTTCTTCTCTTGAGATCGGGGTTTCCCCTTCAGCTCCGCTGATGGTGGATATGGATGGAGACTCGGATTTAGATTTGGTGACTTACTCTGAGGATGATCCCTTTTTACGGGTGTTCTTGAATCAACTTCCTCATTCAAAGACTCCTTTTGCAGAAGTGATTTCCCCTAAACTTCGGCCCCTTGGGACCCCCTTGGAGATCCTTTCTGGAGATTTCGATGGAGATGGCATCGTTGATATTCTTTTTCTTGGATCTCTCCTGCTTTCTCCTGACAGTCCCATGCGCTTTACCTTGTTCAAAGGTTTAGGCGGCGGATCTTTAGGGTCTGCTTATGTTTTCCCAGTCGTTTCTTCTCTAAAGAACTGGAGTCCGGGGTCAGTTTTGGTCGGGGATTTGGATAGTAATGGTTTGGATGACCTGATCTTCCGGGAAAAAATCTTGCTGTCGAGATAGGTTCATCCGGCTTGGATGGAAAAGGAGGAGGTTTCCCTTCTCTACTCCATTCTTCCCATTGACAAGAGAGGGCCCTCTCGGCAGGAATGTGGGGCATGGGAACACAGGGGAATCGTAGTCATCCGGTCCGGTTTGGTACCATGGGTTGGAATCACAAGGATTGGGTGGGACCTTTCTACTCGGATCCGAGGCCGGGGAGAGGGTGGCTTTCCCATTACTGTAAGCAATTTTCCGTTGTCGAGGTCCAGATTCCTTTTCCTCAAGGCTACAAGAAAGAGCTTTTGGAAGCATGGAGCAGGAATACCCCTTTGGGCTTTTTGTTTTGCTTTCGTTTTCCTTGGAACACCGGAAAAGAAGCCCTCTTGAACGGTAAGGAAACACTCTTTCAGGCCATGGATAGGTTTCTCCCAATTGAGGGCGATTTGGGACCCTTTGTTCTTCCGATTGGGGAGGGAGGTGGAGTGGATCGAGATACCTTGCCGGGATTGTTGTGCTCATTCCTTAAATCTTGGAATCGGCGGTACTCATCTCATTTTCGTCTTGGGTTGGAATTGGCCTCCCCGCATCTTTGGAGAAAGGATGTTTTGGATGTGATGCGGGAGGCAAAGGTTGGGATGGTGATCAATGATGTGCCATGGACTCCGGATCCTGACATGATCTTGGATCGGCAGGATCTGCTTACTGGGGGGTTTAGCTATATTCGCTTGGTTGGGCATCCTCGGGAATTACCGGGAGGCGGAGGGCCTTATCGGAAGGCTCTGTTGGATCGGACCTGGAAACTCAAAGGTTGGGCGAATTGGATCCGGAGGGCTGCGTGGAAGATGGAAGTCTTTGCCCTTGCGGCGAATACCTTTGCAGGTTTCGCACCATTTACCTCTCGAGAGCTTTATCGCCTTCTTCTCAATGAAGATGGAGTGTAATTTTTTCGTTCTCTTGGGAACCGCAAGAAAAAAAGTTCTTATTCCCGTTCTTCTTATTGCATTCCTTCTTCAGATAGGAGATCTTCTGTGACGAGGATTTATATCTGTTGATAAAGGATTGTCCGGATCACTCAATTGAACCTCTTACGAACAGGAACTTAGTATGAAAAAGAAGGCATTCTCTACCCTAAGAAATCTTTCAACCGCTGCGCTTGTGACCGGTGCTCTCGCGACATTTTCCTTCACATCCTGTAGTCCGAGCCAGAAAAGCTCAAAGAGCGACATGAGCCAAAAGAGCTGTGGGGGAAAAAAAGGTTGCGGCGGCTCAAAAGGCTGTGGTGGAGCTAAGGGTTGCGGTGGAGCCAAGAAAAAAGACGGCTCAAAAAGTTGTGGTGGGGCCAAAGGTTGTGGTGGAGCCAAAGGTTGCGGCGGCAAAAAATAGTCACCAAGATCTAGGCCAAAACTAACTTAGGTCTCCCCCCCCCTTTATCCATGATCACGAGCTCGTTTTTGTAAACGATCTCATGAATAAGGTGGGCGGCGAAAAAGGGTTCGAAGCGTGTTTCCTGAAAGGGAAAAACAACGCGAACCTTTTTTTTTGTACCTTTGCCTTCATGATCAAGTCAAGCCTGATTCATGAGAAAACTCCCTTTGACGGGATCTTGTGAATAAGGCGGTTCGGGTCGAGGCAAAAAATGAAGGAACAACATTTGCGGTGCCCAGGATTAGGGGCAGGTCTTGGTTTTCGTAGGAAACATGTTGAAGATCTGCTCGAAGGATGTTCGGAAGTTGATTGGTTGGAGATCCTCCCCGAAAATTCCATCGATAGGGGAGGTTTGCTGGACCGGCAGGTAAGGGAAGCGGCCGAACGATATCCAGTTGCCTTCCATGGAATTTCCCTAAACCTTGGCTCTACGGACCCTCTTGATTTTGATTATTTAAAACGGCTTAAGGCTTATGTCCACGAGCTGGGAGGACTCTGGATTTCTGATCATCTCTGCTTTACAGGGGTGGGAGACCAATATCTCGGAGAGCTTCTTCCTCTTCCCTATACCGAAGAAGCGGCTGCCCATGTCGCGGGAAGAGTTCGGATGATTCAGGACTTCTTGGAGCTGCCATTCCTCGTTGAAAATGTGAGCTGCTACTTCGAATATGAGGTGGATGGGCGGATGCCCGAATGGGAATTTGTTCGCCTGGTTCTGGAGGAGGGAGACTGTGGGATGTTGCTCGATGTGAACAATATCTTTGTCAATGCTTGGAACCATGGGTTTTCCTCAAGGGAATATCTCGATGGGATTCCCTTTGATCGTGTAGGGCAAATGCATATGGCGGGCCATGAAATGGAGGGGCGGCTTCTTTTGGATACCCACGGGGCCCCGGTCATTGATGCCGTCTGGGAACTTTATGAAGATGCGGTGAGCAGGTGTTCTCGACCGATCTCAATCCTCCTTGAGAGGGATTTCAACATCCCGGACTTGGAGGAGTTGCTTCCAGAACTCCGGAAAGTCGGAGCTGTTTTAGACCAGACTTTCCCCGAGGGTCGTTTTTCCAAGGAAAATTTTACCAAGAAAAATGCCGTGGAGAAATCTGTATGAATCTGGAAGAGATTGAATTGGCCTTTCGGGATGCCATCCTGGGGAGAGAGCTTTCCTCCGAAGCCTCACGATTTCTTCCTGAGCGGGACAGGATCGATTTGTATCAGCAGTTGATTCTTGGTGCAGCCTCCGGTCAGCTTTCTTTTGCTTTTGAGGAGACCCTGGAGGCTTTGGTCAAGGGTGAGGAGCTTGATCTCGATGGCCTCCTGTTGGAGATGCTTCGGGAAAACCCACCTCGGACTCAGAGTTCGCGGGAGTTGGCGGAGCGTTTTCTCTCTTGGGTTCTCGCTTATCGAGAGGAAATGTTTGAGGGCAAGGCTGGCTTGAAAGGACGGATGGAGCGCATGCTTTTGGAGCTCCAATGCTTTTATGCCGAAAATGGAGAAGGAAAGATTCTTCATCCGGATGATTTGCAGGACCTGGGAGGAACGGTTGGGGATCTTCTAGGTTCTTCGGTGAGGCTTGCTCCTTGGGTCCGGCTCTGGAGGGGGAAGGAGGACTTGCTCTGTTCCCGGGATCAAGAAGGGATGCCGTTTTGGAAGGAGTCAGGGGCGGACTTAAGCCTTCTAATTCGATGCCTGGAGGATGGGCGGATCCAGAAAGTAGAAAAGCTTGCGGAAGCGTGGCTGGAGGGACAAGAAGGAGAACAGAGTACGGAAGAAGATGCCTTTTTGGCCTTTTATAAAGGACTCGTGGCCTTGGCTCAGGTCCGGGGGGTGTTGCTCCCCCCCACTTCCTCCTCGAAGCTCTGAGGCCATCTTTTTCAACCCGATTCTTTCCCATCCGAAGGAGGAGACCCCTTGCCTCGCCCCCGGCTGAAGAATTGAAATGGCTGCTGGGATATGTTTATTTTTTCTTCTCGTTGTGAATCGTGTGCTTCCGAAGTCTGGGGCAATATTTCTTCAGCGAGAGCTTAGGAGTTCCAGCTTTTTTCCGGATCGTGTAATTCTTGTCCCCCGTTTCGGCGCAGACGAGGTGGACAATCTCTTTTTTCTTTTTCGGTCGTGCCATTCCACTTCTCCTTCGAGTTTCTTGATCTTAGCTATTCATTTCTCGAGTCTCTTTTAAGTTGGTGGATCACCAACCATGGCCTGCCAAGCTCAAAGGGAACTTGAGGTTCTTTTGGCTCGATTCAATGAATTCAGGCTTTCGGGGTGTTGGCCCCCGAGAATCAAGGGCGAACATACTAGCAGGCCGGCGAGGGCATGCAAGGGGGAATCGATCCTCTGATTCTTGGGGGTGGGCATTGTGAGCAAAGGGACCAGGGGGCATGATCCTCGGCCGAACCCCCCTTTATTTCTTAGGAGATCATCATGACATTTGTGTTTCACGGTAGGGAGATCCATAAGATCGGAGTCATCGGATCTGGGCAGATTGGGCCGGATATTGCGCTCTATTTTTCCAAGGTTTTTTCCCGGCAGGGAGTGAAAGTTGTTGTAGTGGATATCAGTGAAGAGGCCCTTGCGAAGGGGGAAGCGAAGCTGACTAAAAAGATCGACCGAGGAAATGAAAGTGGGGCTTTTTCGGATGAGTGGGCCGCTGCAATGAAGGAAGCCGTGACCTTCTCTTCGGATTATGGCTTGGTAAGCGACGCCGATTTCATTGTGGAGGCAGCCACTGAGGACAAGGGGCTCAAAGGCAGGATTTTTGCCGATCTTGAGGCTCGCTGTAGTCCGGAGACGATCTTTGCCAGCAACTCCTCTCATTTGGAGCCCGAACAAATTTTCGAGGGGATGGAAAAAAAGGACCGCTGTTTAGTGATTCACTACTTTTTCCCTGCTGAGCGGAATCCCTTGGTGGAGATTGTCCCTGCGAAAGAGACCGCGCCGGAGGTTGTTTCTTGGTTGATGGATTTATATGAGTCCATAGGAAAGGTCCCCATCAAGGTTGGGTCTCGTTATGGCTATGCGATTGACCCTGTGTTTGAAGGGGTTTTCCTCGCGGCAGCCCTTCTTGCCCAAAAAGGAGTGGCAAGCCCCAAGGAGATCGATGCTGTTGCTACCAAAGCCCTTGGACTGACGGTTGGACCTTTTACAGCGATGAACCTGACCGGGGGAAACCCCATCACAAACGTTGGGCTTAGCAACTACACCACAAAGATCAATGCTTGGTACCATTCCCCCGAAATCCTTCAGAAGGCGGTTGAAACTGGGGCTAGGTGGGAGGTCCCGGGAAGGGGTGAGAAGGTTGAAGTCGATCCATCCAAGACTAAGCGGATTACCGAGGCCTTGCAGGGGGCTTTCTTTGGGATCTGTTCGGAGATTGTTGATGCAGGGATCTCAACCGTCGATGACATGAACATGGCCGTGGAGCTGGGCCTGGATATGCGGGCCCCCTTTAGTTTTATGAACAGCTTGGGAACCGCCGAGGCTCTTCGTCTTGTAGAGGCTTACCACGCGGAATCGCCAGCCTTTCCCGTTCCGGAGATTCTCAAGAAGAAGGGGGACTCTAACCAACCGTTTTCGATTCATTCCATTCAACGCGAGGATCGGGATGGAGTGGCTGTGCTCAAGATTCGGCGGCCTAAGGTTCTCAATGCGCTGAATCAGGAAGTTTTTGATGAACTACGCCAAATCTTTCCTGCTTTGGATGAGGATTCTACTGTTGAGGCCGTGGTCCTCATGGGCTTTGGAGTCAAAGCCTTTGTTTCTGGAGCCGATGTTCGGTTCTTGGCCAAGATCGAAACTCCCGAACAGGCCGAGGCGACAAGCCTCGACTCCCAAGCTGCGATCAACCAAGTGGAATCCTGTAAGAAGCCAGTGGTTTGTGCCTACAATGGCTTGGCTTTTGGAGGAGGGAACGAGTTGGCCATGGGGTGTCACTATAGAGTCGCCCGCTCCGATCTTAAGGTTCTGGCAGCGCAACCGGAGCCAAACCTTGGAATCATCCCCGGGGCAGGTGGGACGCAACGTTTACCCCGTCTGATTGGTCTCGAGGCGGCTCAATCCTTGCTGCGGACGGGGAGGCCCATTTCGGCTTCGGAAGCCAAGGAGCTTGGTCTCGTGCAGGAGCTTGTTGATGGAGATGTTGTGACTCTCCGGGAACGTTCTATCGAGATTGCAAAAGCCCTTGCTGCTGGGACTCTGGAGTCCCATAAGACTCCTGAAGTTCCGATGGAAAATGTCCCCGAGACCCTTCCTGAAATCAACTTGAAACATTTGTCCAGGGCGGTTGATCAGATCCTTTGCAACACGATCCTTGAGGGGGCCAAGCTACCTCTTGCCGATGGGCTGAGGCTCGAAGCCAAAGCTTTTGGTGAAGTGTGTAAGTTGAAGGATTTCCGGATTGGAGTTGAAAACTTCTTAACAAACGGCCCAAGATCTAAAGCCCCCTTTGTCCATGGCTGAGGGACAAAAACCCCTTAAGGCTTATGAATTTTCGGGGCGGGTTTCCTCCCGCCTCGCCTGGGTTGGTTTTGTCGACTTGCTTATTGCAGGTGCTTTTGGCTTTCTCTACCAGAAGCTGCTGGATCTCAATCCTCTGATCCTGCTTTCCCCTCTCCTTACAATCCTCTTCGGTCTCTTATTAGGGGGGCTGGGAATCGCTTGTCTCAGGCTCGGGGGGGTTCGAAACCGGAAAGTCGCTCTGTTTTTGCTCTGGGGTTTTTTCATTGTTTTTTATTCCGTTGCCTTAGATTTTGCGATGGGCGGGTGGTCCATTGGCGTTGAAGGGTTGATTCCCGCCCTCCGGGCAAAATTCAGCAAGGGAGATCCGATTCCCGGAAGTAGCGGATTTGTCTCTCCCGGGGTTTTAGGAATCGCCTATGGAGCGGAGATCTTTCTCCTTCTCCTTGGAGGATTCGGCTTGCCTTGGACTTGGTGGAAGTCGGCTGTTTTCGATGAGGAAGGGGGGCTTTTCGTTGCCAAGGAGCGGATCGGGTGCCGATTTGGCTTAGGTCCTGAGACACTCGTCCGGATGGTGCGGGAGAAAGGGACCTCTGCCATTTTAGATCCGTCGCTACGCTCCTTTGCCGAAAATGGGGATGAGGGTGAGTTTCGTTTTTACGTCCATCGAACAAACAGCGATGCTTATATCAGCATTCTGTGGCGAGGAGCCATCCGGGGCCCCTCAGGAAAGAAGATTGTGCGCGAGTGGACCCTTTTCCGTCGGATCCAAATTGAGACAGAAACTCTCAATGATTTTAAAGCACGATCTCAACAATAAACGGGGTTAGATATTTTCAGCGGGTTGCTTCGATCTTTTTTTCGCGGAGTTCTGCTTTCACTTTTTCTTTCGCATTTAGAATTGTTTCTTTGGGGACCCGACGGAGATCCCAGGTGAGGTGCAATTTGGAGAGGGTCCAAACCCACCATTTTGTAGGGTCAAAGTGGAACCAACGGACTCCATTCCGGTAATCGTTTGCGAAGCGGTGATGGAAGTTGTGATAGCCTTCACCCAATGTGACCAATGCTGTGATAAAGGAGTCTCGTGCAGAGTTAGTGAGCGAATAGGGGCGGCGACCAATGACATGCGCCACCGAATTGATGGAAAAGGTGCTGTGCCACTCAAGGATGAGACGTAAAAAGCCCGCGATCAGGAGAGCGCCGATGGGATCTCCCCAGAGAAGCCCCAGAAGGAAGGGGAGAACTCCGGTGGAGAGGATGGCTGTGAGCAAATAGTGATTATGCTGCCACATGACCAAAGGGTCTTTCTTGAGGTCAGAAACATTTTTGAAGCTTGGGGTGGGGGCTTTGTGCAAGACCCAACCAATGTGGGCCCACCAAAAACCCTTTTGGATGTTATAAGGGTCTTCTTCGCGATCGACCCTCCCATGGTGGATGCGATGATCCGAGGACCATTTGAGGGCGGAGTTTTGAATTGAAGCCGCACCAAAGAAAAGATAGAGCGCTCTAAGAACGGCATGGGCGCGATGGGTTGGATGGGCGAAGAGTCGATGGTAGCCGGCCGTAATGGAGAGAGAGCAGATCCATCCATAAAAGATTCCAAGTCCTAGGCTCCACCAGGAGAACTGCACAAAGATGATGTAGAGAACGGCAAAAGCTGCAAGTAAATGGGCGGACAAGATAAAGTAGGTGTTGACCTTGTCCAAGGGACGCTGACTCGACATAAAAACTTCTCTCCAAACGGTGATAAAACCTTTCCTCTAACACTCTCCTGGTGACTGGAGGACCTAAGCCTACAGGATTCATGCCCTTGTTCCGACTACAATGGTCTTCACCAAGGCATTGAAAGGGTTGCGTATTCTGTTGAAACGATTTCAAGAATCACGCAGGCTTTGCCCTAGCCTACGCATCGGTCCCCCATTCTTCTAACTCAAGTTTCATTGTAAGGAAAGGTTTTGCATAGACATGAGGGAGCGATGAGGTTAAACCTCGAATTCCGCGAGGACGGGGGCATGATCGCTGGGTTTTTCCCCCTCTCGAGCCTCTCGATCGATCCAAACCTTGGTGCATACTTCCATAGCAGGGTGAGAGAGGAGAAAGTGGTCGATTCTCAAGCCTCGATTTCCCCTTTGAAAAGCCCGAGTCCGAAAATCCCACCAAGTATATTGCCCCTCTTCATTCCCATGGAGTTGGCGGAAAGCATCTGTCAACCCAAGATTGATGAGTTCTTTGAGGGCTTCTCGTTCCTTTTTGGAGCAGAGAATCTTCCCTTCCCAAGCCTTAGGGTCGTAAACGTCCAGATCATCGAAAGTGATATTGAAGTCTCCTGTGAGTACCACCCTCTCCTTTTCGAGATCAAACTCATTTTTTACGTATTCCCGAAGCTTTTTTAGCCACATGAGCTTGTAGTTGTATTTGTCGCTTCCAACCTCTTTCCCATTGACCACATAAAGATCTAAGACGTGAAATCCCATTGTTCGAACGGCGATGGCTCGTTTCTGCTCGTTTTCATCGTCCCCGGGAAAGCCCTTGGTGATGTCTTCCATGGGCCCCTTACTCAGGATTGCTACTCCATTGTAGGTTTTTTGTCCGAAGGTGGCGATATTGTAGTACAACTCTTCGATGGGCTCTTTAGGGAAGAGCTCATCCACAACTTTTGTCTCTTGTAGGCAAACAATGTCTGGATTCCGCGATTTTAACCAAGGAATCAGACGAGGGAGACGGGCGCGAATCGAATTGACGTTCCAGGTTGCAATGGTGACTTTGGTCATTCCGATCCTTCCCAATAATGATCAAGGAGCAGCCGCTCGACCACCTTGCCTTCTTTTAAACCCCCAACGATTTCATCGACGTCTTCTTTTGTTTTGGGGCGATACCAGATCCCTTGGGGATAAATAACGACGATCGGACCGCTCTCGCAATGGGCTAAGCAGCCACTTTTGTTCACCCGAGTGTCCTGAACGAGACCTTCTCGCTGCATGGCCTCTTTGAACCACCGCCGGATTTGAGGCCCTCCCCTACGAGCGCAGGAACCCCGATGGTGATCTTCAGGGCGTTCGTTTTCGCAGACAAATACGTGGACCTTGTAGCCGATGCTCATCCATAGGATTGTAGGCAGAGGAGCATCGGATGAGTTCGGTTTTTTTATCGTACCGTCGTTTTTGTGCGGTTGCCAAGTCTTAGAGCGGTTCCTCGAATGAGGAGCTGTTGCATATAAAAGGTTTTTCCAAGAAGGGATGAATCGTTGGGAATCCCTGCATCGAAGCTGACCCTTGTTTGCGTCCCATACGCAAAGGCTGGGAGGGGAAAGGCCGTTCCGGGGTCAATGAGAAGGCGTCCCTGTACCCCTGGAATTTGGAGATTCGCAGTGCCCAGAGAGAGCATCAAGAGCCCAAGGCCGCTCCTAGCTCCTTGAAGGGCGAACCTTAGCGTCGTCCCCCTGCGGCCACTCCCGAGGACTGTTGTAGAAGCCGGGGCGACAACACCTTTGATGGACAAATCGTCCACAAGAGCTTCCACAAGGGATGGCGAGAGATCCTGTGCGCGGAACCTGAACTGAACCCTATCTGTCATGGTTCCTGTCAACTTCAGGTCCAGATGGATCCACCCCGATGTTGAATTGTTTCTTGTGTAGAGGCTTGACCAACTGCTTCCTCCATTGGTGGATACATCGATGCGGAAAGGGTCGCCGGGGTTGACCGATTCCGAATAGTAAATCCAGACTGACAGAGATGGGAGGGAGACGTGCCGGAGATCCATGAGCGGAGAGAGGAGCGTGGTGACGCCTCCATCGACGTCGAAGCTTCCGACGCTGGATCCAGCTCGTCCGTCGGTCACCCAACACTTCGTGCCTGAACCTGGAGTGTGATCCGAACCTGGCTGATACGTTCGGCCAAAGTAAGAAGTCTTCTGGGGAGCCATTCTTACAAAACGGCCCGTGGTCGCAGTGTCCGAAGTGGATCTAGCAAAACCGAGATCAGTTTCAAAGTTATCGCTAATAATGGTTCCGGGGGTCACAAAGGGGATATCGAGAATCTTCTTGATCGTGAATCCTTCAAAGTTCACCGAGGCTTCGAGGCGCGCAGAGATTCCTTGGAAGTTGGAAGCCACTTTGAGAAGGAGAGGGGCTGCCTGGTTCGTTGCCGTCGAAAATGCAGGGATGATTCCAAAGTTATAACTGCTTTTCAGGACAGTGACCCCTGGAGTCAGAGATTTGAGAAGGGCTGTTGTGGCGGTGAGAGTCTTAGCCGCACCCAGGTTATCCAATGTGAGTACAACTGCGCCCTTTTCTCCCGGCTCAATCTTCCCGTTTCCATTTCCCCCACTTTCGCTGAGGCTTAGGTTTTTTATCTGAACATTTGCACCTGCCACACTTGCAAAGGTGCGGAACATGTTCTGGTGGCGATTGGCGATCCGAACTTGGTTGGTGGGGTTGGGCCAAAACCCTCCTTCGGAACTCTTCCCAAGCTCGGGGGTGAAGGCGAACATCTTGTAGGCCGTATGGTAGTGATCAATAGCCACCCCTGCAGCAACGTAAAGGAGGGTCGAAGCTCCTCCTGCACGGATTCCATTGGTTTTAGTCGCGAGGGCTTCGATCTTTTTGTACTGGGTCGCATTGGCTGGATCTCCGCGCTTATACCCCCAAGGCCTTAGGAGGACATCTGTGTACGTATGTGCGGAGCAACCCAGGGTGAACTTGCGAGATTTGATGAAATTATCCAGGGCCTTTGTTTCGGGTTCGGAGAGAGGGCTTTTTCCTCGATACACGTTGGATGAGGGATTCGTGCTGTTTCCTCCAAAGGGAGCCGTCCAGCCAGTGGGCCAGTTGCGGTTGAGGTCAACACCATACCTACCGCCTCCATTGTTTCGGCGGTTTTTGCGCCACAATCCTCCACCGTTCGGTCGAATCTTGCGGTTGTATTCGTACCCGTCGGGATTGAGGACGGGAACAAAGAACATTTCCCTCGAATTGACAAGGCGAGTGGCTTCTTTGTCCTTTCCATAGTTTGACACGAGCCAATCCATAAACAGGAGGGTCGTTGTTACTGAGAGGGGTTCACGAGCATGATGGACCGCATCGAAAAGAACCTCAGGTTCATTCTCATCGACATTGACGTTGTCGGAGATCTTGACCATCCAGATGTCCCTCCCCTCGATGCTTTTTCCGAGGCTGATCTTTTTTGCGCATATTTTGGGATGGTTTTTTGCGAAGGAATCCAGAATGGAAGTAATTTGAGCAAGGGTGTAGTGCCCACCCATGGCCCCTTTCCCCACGGCCGGGGTCAGGGCCATGGGGAAGCTGAAGCGGGAGAGCCTTTGCTCAATGCTGTCTTCAAGATTCCGAATTGCAATCCGAAATTGGAGTCCGGCGGCGGTCATGCGTTGGATGTCCTTTTTGGTCGCAATGACTTCAATTTCTTTTGCTGGGAGCTCAGGTGCGGTGCATCCGGCGAGGTCAAGATCCAAACGATTCATGGTGGCGAGAGTCCTGGCATCCTTGATCGGGACCACGACCAGGTTGTGGGATTCAGGTTTGGTTTGAATGGGGGGTGTAGGAGGAATGCCTTGGAAGGCCGAAGCAAGGAAAATGGGAAGAATGAAACTCATTGTAAAGGACCCTTGTTGTCGAAAGTTCAGAGAAGAAAGCGAGAAGAAAGCTGAGTCAAGAGATTGCACAATTGTATGAATCCCCTGAGATAGATTACCGGAGTAGGATTTTGATTCTAAACTTCAGTATATTCAGACAAAGGAAAGTTACGGGCGGATTAAGAGGGTGATTGATAAAAAATTTACCTCCGAAGCCGCTTTCTTCCCAAAAATCGGGTAATTCCCGAATTCGCAATGATAAAAATTCCCTTATTACGTTCTCCCAAGATCAGCCTTCTGGCCGGCGGTTTCCTTGTCCTGTCCGGGTGCGGGGGGGGAGGAGGAGGGGCACGGACTCCAGGTTTTACGACTCGTTCTATGGGGCCTTCCGGAGGAGAGCTCATCGGTCCTCTTGGAACAGAACTCGAAGGTGTAAAGGTCACTGTTCCCTTTGGGGCTCTGGATCGTTTTGTTTCCATCCGAATGGCCGGCGGGCAAAGCGCTTCGGTGGATGGGAATCCTTCGATTGGACCTGAACTTCGTTTTGAGGTTTCCCCGGATCCCGGTCGCTTGAAAAAACCAATTCAAATCCGGATTCCTGTCAAGATGCCGAGATTTCGTGACCCTCGGGATGTTGTCGCGCTTTTACAAAAAAAACGAGGAGGGGGGCGTCCTCCCATTTGGATCCCCAGTTCCCCTGGCGGTGGTTTGGATCAGCGGCGGAAGTTTTTCGAGGCCAAAGCGGATTCCTTCGGCCTGGTTCGAGTGGTTCTTTCCAAAAATCCCCGGAGAATCGGAGATTCTGCCGGTCTCGTGGGGAAAGCTGTCGGTTTATGGAAGCGGATGGATCCCCCCGCCCTGAACAAAGCTTTGATTTTCCTTGGGCAAGCCCTCCAAGCGGATCCCTTCAATGGGGATGCTCATTTTTACACAGCACTCACCCTTTTGACACAATTGGTAAATGACGAATCCGATACAGGGCCAGGTATCAATAGTGTGGGGGAGGCCCTTGATCGCTTGGGGATGCCACGCTCCGCGAATCCCTTCTTTATGCGGGTTCTCAAGGGGGACTGGCCCGGACAACTGAGACCAGGGCGGAATCCTCCGAAGGCCTCCGAAGTTTTTGAGTTTTTTCGAAAACGTTTTCTTCCCGCTTTAGATCGAGTGGAAGATGAGCTGGACCGGGTTGGAGGAGGTTTCCGTTCACCTCTTTACCTTTCGGGTTTTTTAAGCAACTATGGGGGGGTAAGGGAGCTTGATGAAGGGGATGTCTTGCTCCTTCTTTCTTCCATTGAAGGGTTACGAGCAGCCCTCGATGTCCTTGAATCCTACGACTTGGATTTTGATCTCAATAAACTCTGGAATGAAGTTCGAGCTGGGAAGGGTTTTGCAGAGTTATTGTCCTTGTTCCCTCAATTGGGAAAGCTTCGAACTTCAAAGTTGTCCAAGGCAAGGGCCGGTTTTCTGAAAGCGGCTTCCCTCTTCAGAGATGCCTTTGTTTCGATTCGCAAGGAGGAGGATGACCAAGGGGATGACTTAATTGCATTTAGGAAGGGCTTTGGAGAAAAAGATCGGGATCTTTTTCTGTTCGAGTTCGATTCCTGGTTTTCCGCTTTTAAGGAAGGCTCTCGGCGTTCCTTGGGCAGGTTTCCTCTCAAGTTTTCCTTGGATCCAGCACGGTTTTTTGAAGGCTCCGGAATCGCTTTCCGAGGCTTGCTCCCCTCTTTTGATCACCGCCTTCCCTTGGGGGGCCGGTCTCTGAAGGATCCGACACTAGGGGGGCTCTTCCCCGGGATGACCCAGGATCAAGCAACCAATCTGGCAGAGTTGGCCACACGTGCCCAGTTGACAAAGGCGACAATCCTGGTGGATGGCCTTTTCGGGGATTGGCCCACCTCATCAGAAGTTTTATTGCCTCGAGACCCAGTGGGAGATTCTACCGTTTTCGGATATCTAACAGCCTTGGATCTCCGGAGTTTTGCGCTTGCGATCTCTTCGCGGAATTTCTTTGTGCGCATTGACCTTGGGGATGGAGATCCCAAACTGCACCCTAAGATTGCGAGGGTTTACGAAATCCGTGTTCGGGATCTGGACTCAATCAAGGAGAAGAAGGTCTCCTTTACTATCCTTGTGAACCTTTTGGGGACTCAAGCAAAGGCCATGCTTCGGGTCGTTGGGAATCCTGAAGTCCCCTGCGCTGTGGCTTTGGGAAAAGGTGGTCTTGAGATCGGAGTTCCTCTTCTCCCCCTGATGAATCAAGCAGGCGTTGGACGCAGTCCACGGAGAAGGCTTGTGCGTGTTCGTTCGCAGGGCTTTGATCCAGGAAGTGGTCGCAGCGGGGGGGATCGCACCCGTCCGGTCCTAATGGTCTTCTAATGGCACGGTCAGGTTTCTTCCTGGCATTGCTTTGGGCTTTTGTTTTGTTGCTATATCAATCGCCCCATTCTTCTTCCGCTTGGCTTCGGAAAGCGCTCAGAGAGGGACAGATCCCTACCTCCAAATGGGATTTGGAAGTTATCAATGATCTTGAGGTTCCTTTCCAACTCCTGGGAGTCGAAGGTGTCAGGTTGAAGGCCAAACGAGGACTTCCCCAGTTGCCCACTTTAGGTCCACTTGTCATCGCCGGCGTCCCGAATCATTTTCGATTCGAAGAAGTTCGAGTGAGGGTCAAAGGTCTCAACTTTGAGGCCGAGAAGGGGATTTGGATGCATGAAGGCCTGCAGCTCAAGGGAAGGGTTCGGGTTTTTCGCCATGGACGCATTCTGATGGAGGGGCCAAGCCTATCCCTTGAGGCTGGAAAGGACCGAATTGACTCCAAGGATCTGGTCCTTCTGCATTCTGGATCTTCAGGGAACAAAAGAGCCCTCCTTGGGATTTCCCTTAAATCTGAAGACTTGAAATCCTTGGCCAAGTTTTAGTCAGAGACCTTCCTTTTCCGAAGGGAAGAAGGACACCCCCTATTCCCCGGAGGACACATGGAAGATACTCGTTTCGGGATCATTCTTCTCGAGACTAAATTCGTTGGAAAAGAGGACATTGACCGTTGTCTTCAGCTTCAGTTCCTTGGAGGGAATACAAAGCCTTTAGGGCAGATCATCCTCGAAGAGGGCTTGATTCACGAAAATGTGCTCAAGCTTGTCCTGGATGTCCAGGAGCGCCGGCGAGAGCGGATCGAGGAGGAGCGCATTCTGGGCGAAACCCATAATGGGAGAATCCCGACCTTGCAAGAGTTGTTGCATCGCTCCCTTTCTTTGGAAGTCACAGATTTGCTCCTTGGCACCGCTCAGCCCCCCTTTGTTCGTTTGGGGGGGAGGCTCAGTAAACTATTTGCACTTCCTTTGACTCAGGCGTGGATGGAAGGTTTTTTGGATACTGTTTTGAGTGAAGAAGAAAAGGAGATCTTCGAGGGGAAGGGCTTTATCCAGTGTCGGATGCAACTGGAAAGCGGTTTTTGGGCCAGAATCAATGCCTTCCACGATAGCAAAGGGATTTCGGCGGTTCTTCGTTTGTTCCCTTCAGAGATCCCTACTCTTACGAATCTGGGATATGGTCCTTGGCACCTGGGGCAATTAGAAAAAAACGGCCTATTCCTGATTTCAGGAAGATCCGGTTCGGGGAAAACAACGACGCTTGCGTCCATGGTCCATTATCTCTCTAAACAAACAGGGTTGCATATCCAAGTTTTGACCTCCCATGGGGAGTTCTGTCTCAGGGGGGAGAGAAGCCTGGTAACAACAAAGCTTTTTGATGAGAAAGGGAATGGGTTGGCCAAGGCTCTGAGGGCTGCCCTAAGATCCGATGCTGACATCCTGGTCCTCGATGAACTCAATGGATCTGATGCAATGGAAGTGGCTTTACAGGCAGCCGAGATGGGGAAACTGGTCATTGCGGCAGTCCGGGGGACCGGAACTGTAAGAACCCTAAAGTCGATCGTTGGCAGTTTTTCTCCCGCAAGAAGGGCTCCCGTGCAAAAAAGTTTGGCATCTACTCTTCTCGCGGTGGTCCAACAGGAGCTCATTCCTTCCAGGGACCGCAAAAGTTTAATCCTGACTCGAGAGGAGCTACGCATGGATGCTGATGCATCGGCAGCTCTTGAAAAAGGAGATTTCGAAAACCTAGTCCTCCTTTTAAATCTTGGGGATCAAGAAACCGGCAAGTCGTTGGATGAGAACTTGATGGATCTGGTTGAGGAGGATCGTATTGATGTGGATGAAGCGATCTCTCGCGCTATGGACTGCCCCCGCATGTTAAAGGCTGTGCGCTGAGGAGGAAACGTGACGATTCTCGAAAGAATTCATGAAAAGATCGAAGCGACTGGAGCCACGGCGGTTTTTCTCCGGGAAGGGGCGGTTCCTCTCTTCCGAATTGAGGGAAAGCTGATCCCCTCGGAGATAGAGCCGATTTCGAAGGAATCCCTGATGGGGGCCTTCAATGGGTGTCTCAAGGAATCCCAGTGGGAAAATTTGGAAAGAGAGGGGAGTCACTCTTTTTTACTTGAATCAGGGAATTCAAAGTTTCGGGCCAACCTTAGCCAGACATTGGAAGGCATCTTGCTCGTGCTTAGGGAGCTTCCCGACTGTGTTCCGGATCCCGAGACACTCGGACTCCCTGTTTTTCTCAGTGAATTTATGGCCTTGGAATCGGGCTTACTCCTTTTCACTGGTCCCGTCGGTTCAGGGAAGTCCACAACCCTACACTCTCTTGTTGCAGAACTTCGTAAACAGCGTTCCCGCCATGTGGTTTTCCTGGAGGACCCTATCGAATATCGACATGAAGAGGGTTTTGGGATTGTGCAACAGCTTGAGGTTGGAGTCCATATTTCCAGCTTGGCCGAAGGCGTGGCTCTCTCACGAAGCCTTGGTCCGGATATTCTTGTCGTCGCGGATTTGGATTGTGAAGAAACTGTTTTGGAAGTCCTCTCTGCAGCGGAGTCGGGCTTTTTGGTGATAGCTGCCATTCATTCCGGCTCTTCGATGCAGAGCCTCTGCAAGATGGAAGATATGATTCGGCCGGAACTCAGGGACAGTTTTCGGAAACGTTTGTCCCAGACTCTCTCAGCAGCTTTTGGTCAAGTCCTCTTGGATCGAGCCTATGGAACGGGAAAGATCCCGGCGATCGAGACTCTTATGGCAACTCCGGAAATCCGAGAGGTTATTGGGGAAGGGAACTTTGATGCCCTTGGAGCTTTGATGGAAAAGAGCCGAGGCGTTGGGATGTGTACTTTGGATCAGGCCTTATATTCTCTAGTGACGAGGAAGCTGGTCAGCCCTGAAACCGCCGCAACTTTTGCAGGGGATCGACGCCGATTCGAAGGGCGCATTGCAAGTCCTGTGGGAGTCTGATCTTTTCGTTCTAGTAAGTTTTCCCCCGCCCTTTTTTTCTCCGAAGAAGCAGGGAATCATCTTCTTTCATGATCCCCATCCCCAAACATTACCTTCATCTGGTTCGAGGCTTTCTTCTGTTCATGTCCGGTTTGTTCGTCGGGACCGGCCTTCTCCTCTTTGGCCAGGTAAAGACTGCCAAATTCATGCGCGAAGAGGTGAATTCGACCTTCTTCGTTTTCCGCCAGATTGGGTATGCGACCTTCTTTTTGCAGCCCAATGAAAACCAGGTTGCGCTTGCCCTCTCGGAGATGCCCGAGAGCTATTTGGTGCATTCCAAAAGAGTAGCCTTTTCCCTTATGGTTTTTGGGGCCCTAATCTTGGTGTTTGTTCCTTTCTGTAAAGACAAACGGAAGAAGATTAAAGGGCGGCGGAAAGGATAGTCTAAGAACTATTTCTGTTTCCCATGCAAGACGAAGATCCGAAGTTCGCCACTACCTCCGAAAAGGAAGAAGGAGCTGCTTGGAGTTTCGGGATCACCATCCGATGCCCGCGAGATTACCTTGAGGACTCGCTGAAGGGAAGGTGGGGGCATCCCAGTACCAAGAAGGGAGTCCCGAAGGTTGGATTCGAACTTAAGACGGATTGTGACGCGGGATTTTAAGGCGTCTTTCGTTTGGATATCCTTCAGCAGTAGCTGGATCTTCTGGAGAGAGTCTCGAACGCCCTTACCATCGCTTTGTATTGTGGTGCCGAGTTCCGTAACTTTTTGAAGTTGGTGATGGACCTTCTTGAGCCATGTTCCATTTGCGGGGTTCAGGTCGAGTAATCTTCTGTCCAATTTAAGCAGGAGGCTGGTGCAGTCGCGTGCTTCCTGAGCGGATTTTAGGATCTCTTGAATGGCTTTATGGGGTGGGAAATGTTTGAACCTCTGCGTGTTGGCCTTTAGGTCTTCCAGGCTTTTTAAAGTTCCTTTGAAGAGGCCTAGAGCAAAAAGGGAGGGGTCAACCAAATCCATGTCACCAGGGAACTGTGTTCTGGCAAAGGGTGTCTCTCCTAGAGGAGTTGTATGAGGTTGAAAATGCCTCCGGAACTTTTCGAGGTTTTCGGGTTGCAGGCCTGGTGAAGACGTTGTTTTTGCCGAAGTCTTGGAGAGGGGGGTCAGCCTGCGACTTCTGCTATAGGGAATGGAGGGAAATCCTTCAGCATCAGCAGAAAGTTTCTCATTGTTAATGGAGTTCATTGTCCCCTGGAAAACCTTCTGGGACATAGGTGAATCTTGGAAAAAAGACCTCCTGTTGATGTCTCCAATGTTGGAGTTGTTGTCGCTGACTCGACTGCTGAAAATCTTGCCGGGAGTCATTGCCATTTTTTGGTTCCCGGGTTGAACGAAAATAGGCGCGTTTTCTGGTTTGATGGGAGGAGGGGTGATCTCATCCAGAACAAGCCAAGCCGAGAGGAGAAGTGCTGCGGCTGTCGCCATACCTGAGCTGAAGAGCTTCAACTTTCGCGCAAGGGGAATGGGGGAATCGAGGGCGGCAGTGGGCGTTCCTTCTCCTGATGCGATCCGCCTTTCGAGAACTTCCATAAAGTCGGGGGAAACCTGATCTTCGGGTTGTCCCTTAACCAAAGCCTGAAGGGCTAAAAGATCTTGGTAAACTTTTCGGCAAGGGGGGCAGCTGAAGATGTGTTTGCGAAGTCCCCGATCCAGGCTGGACTGCAAGCGGTGATCGAGTGATTCCGAAATCAGGGCTTGGGTTTCTCTGCAGGACAGAGTCGCCGGATTCTTGGATGAACTCTCAGTATGTTTGTGGTTTCCGTTCGTCATCTTAGGAAGGGTGTCACTTGTTGAATTAACGATGAGGATGATCACCCAAATATGGTTGCATTGCTTTGATTAATTTCTTGCGAGCTCGGAAGAGCCGAGTGGAAACGGTTTTCAGTGGGATCTTGAGGACACTGGCCGCTTGTTCATAGCTGAGCTCTTGACGTTCGCAGAGGAGATAGACTTCTCGGAATTTTGGGGAGAGTTCTTGGATTGCCTTTTCGAGAGCCTCTTGGGTTTCCTTGTCTTGGAGGCGGATGTCGGGTCTCTGAGTCCATGAGGTTGGGGGGGCAATCTCTGGACTGTCGTCATCCCGAATGTCACGAAAATTCCTTGGGCGGTGTTTGCGTCGCCGGAGGCGGTCCAGGCAGAGGTTGCGCGCGACTCGATAGAGCCAGGGTTTCCAGGAATGCTCCGGGATTTGATGCAGGTGACGATAGAGAGCCAGGAGTGCATCCTGCGAAACATCTTCCGCCCATTCTGCGTCGGGTCCCAAGACCCGGGCGGAGAATCCTTTGAGCGGTCCGGCGAATTCTCTTACGGCTCGCTTGTATGCGGCCAGGACCAGAGGGTCAAGGGCTGTGTTCGTTTCCATAAGGGTTTGGCTCGAGAATTTTAAGAAAAAGGCCGCGAGTCTGGACGGTTATAAGCGAGATAAACTCCCGGGAAACCCCGGTTTCAGGACAAAAACCGGCCTAAAGCCATGAAAAGTCTTTTTACCTCCAAGCAAGGGGGTTTTCGAAACCCTTGGATTTTTTCCAAAATATCGGATCCCTATTGGGTCGCCACCCTGTGGAGAGCCAGGAGGATGGCCTCCTTGTTATCGGCGAAGAAACCTTCTTGGCTGTCGGGGAATCGAGGCAGTTCGAGGGTAATGATGGGGATCTGCAGATCGATTCCTGCCCAAGAACCGAGGCTTCCGGGGGTAGGATACCCCACACTGGCCTCTAGTCGGTATCCATTTGCCTTTGCCATGATTTGGGCCAACTCCCTAGCCGGTCCATCCCAATTGACACTTCGCCTGGGTTGATGGACAGAAAGGATAAAGTTGGGGTGAAATTGCTTAATAAGGTTTGCAAGGAACCGACTCTCTGGTTCGGAGAGGGGTTTAGGGCCGGAACTAGGCAGGCTTTTGAAGTTTGAGGCAGGAAAATTCCGGTTTAGATCGACTCTATGGGCGTTTTTCCGGACCCCTTTTGCCAGACCGTCAGGGTTGGCTGGGTTCACAAACAGAAGGGTGAAGCTTTTTGGAGGGCCCTCTTGTTGGATCCAGCGCTCAAAATCTTCCACCAACATTGCACTTCCGGGTTCTGATCCGTGGATTCCCCCAATGATCATCACCGTTTTTGGGCCTTTCCCGTAGATCCTGACTGAGAGAGGCCTCCCTTCTGGGGTATGGATGGGGTCTAGGTGCTGGCTTAAGTTTTCCCACCACTTCCCTCCTCCCAAATCTGCCTCCTCCCAACCTGGGGCAGGTTCTATTTGAATCGGTAGGCAACTGGGAAGCAGGAGAAGAGGGAGGACGAGGAATCCGAGCAGATGGCATAAAGCCTTTGTAGGAAAACGCCGATAGTGTCGATACCTTGAGCACAGTTCCTTTTCCTTCGGTCTTGCTGATGGACCTGTATCGGTTGTCTTTCTGGAGAATTCCATGAAACCTGCTTCATTCCTCCGTCCTTGGACTTTGCTGTTCCTTTTGTTTGCGGGCATTCTGGCGTCTTGCAGTTCTGCACCCCCCTTTGATGCAAAGGCGGTTGTGAGGGAATGGAGGACCTTTATGGATCAAGACTACATTCTCCGAGGAGGGGATAAAATCCTTGTTTCTGTGTTCAAGAATGAGGAATTGTCCCAGGAGTTGATTGTTTCGCCTAATGGAATGGTGGCTTTAAAGCGACTCCCGGCTGCCCTGAGAGCCTCGGGGAAAACCATTGGAGCTTTTAGGAGGGAAGTCCAGGCCGCTTATGCCAAATTCCTCAACAATCCGGAAGTGACGGTTTCTCTTACTGAGGCTGCCCTTCGCTCCGTTTATGTGGCTGGAGAAGTAAAAAACCCCGGTCCGATCCCTTATGTCCAGGGGATGATACTCTCCCAAGCCATCGCTGCCGCGGGGGGGTTGGCCATTACTGCAAAATGGAGTGACGTCAGGGTTCTTCGTAACAACGGCCGGGGCAGGGACCACACATATAGGGTCAACGCAGATACGATCCTGCATGATGGCACTCCGGACTTCCTTGTGTTGCCTGGGGATGTGGTTTATGCCCAAACTTCTGGCATTGCCGATGTGGGGAACTGGGTGGAACTGTATATCCGGAGGATTCTTCCAGTCCCCATCACAGGGATCGCTGTTCCGACTGGGAATTAATTTCTTACATTCCTTGGGTGGCGGAGGATTCTCAGAGCCAAGTCCTCTGCCTATTCGCTTCCCGCTTCCTTGGCCTTGTGGATTGTTGGTTCTCTTCAAGGCGGGTGACACTCAGAAACTCGGAGGCAATTCGGCGGACTGGGGTTTTTTTTCGTAAAATCTCAAACGAAGGTGGGAAACATTCGTAACCAGCTCTTGGTTTTGAGCTAGCTGGTCTGAAATAAAGGCCGGGTGCCAAGGTCTTTGTTCTGCATTGCTTTTGCTCAAATCCGAAATTAAGTTGAATTCCCCCTCAACTGAGACGATTCTCCCCCGAAAAGTCATTTGGTTCCATCCAAAAAGGATGGCAAAGGAGAGATCCATGCCTTTGGCAAATAAGATCTTTGTTTATTCCGACCATGGCGAGGCTGCTGGGCAACTCGAAGATTGCATTCGGGGTTTTCCCTGCCAAGTTGATCGCGTCAAGGATTTTGACCAACTTCGCGGTTTTATCGAAGGTGGCCTGGCTGACTTCATTTTGATAGATGTTCGTGGAGTCCGGGACCGATTCCTCCAAGCAACTGGGGAGGATGAGCCCGAAAACTTGTTAACCCTTCCCTTGGCCGAAATCGAAAAACGGCATATTTTTCGTGTCCTGTCCAGCACTGGAGGGAACAAAACCCGGGCAGCTAAGATCCTTGGGATTGATACAAAAACGCTTTATAACAAGCTCAAAAGTTATCAGGTTGGGATGATTCGGTCGCGAAACAAAGCAGCAAATACTGCTGCGGCGGCGCAGAGCGTGGGAGAGGCTAAAACAAATAGCTGATGGCCTTTTCCCTATCCGCGAGGAGCCATCACTTCATTTTCTCCGTCAGGCCTCGGGCTAGGTGTGGCTTACTGTTTGGAGAAGAGTTCTGAGGGCTTCCAGGGCTTCTTCGGGCTGGATCTCCTCCATGCAGACATTCCTGGGGCAATGAACCCCTTTCCCTTGGCATGGGCTACAGGGAAGGGGTTTTTGTATGACTCGGCTGGAACCATTTTGGGACCAGGGGCCCGTGAAACTGACGGGGCTTGGGCCATAGAGGCCGATCGAAGGGAGTCCCAAGGCGGTTGCTAGATGGAGCGGACCAGAATCCACCCCAATCAGGGCTTGGGACTGGGCCATGGTTCCGGCCAAGAGTGGAAGAGAAAGCCCTTGGAGGTGTGGGAAGTGGAGCCCTTCCCGTTTTAAAAAACGGTGGATCCAGCGACCTTCCCGCTTGGTTCCTGACACGAAGACAGCGGTCCTTCCCCATTTCTTCAGCCCTATTGCCAGGGCTTTCCAGTGTCCTAGAGGCCAGAGGCGTCGAGCGACCCCTCGCCGAAATCTCCAGCGTGCAGACTCATCGCAACCTGGATGGAGCAGGATGGGGGGCGTGGAGAGTTGGGCCAACAAAGGGTGTCCCTCATCTGGAGCCTTAAGAACCAAGGGGCCGGGGG
>Ga0256841_1000662_pt1 | contig 33911 bp, 28 predicted proteins | sample 356308metaG_FD_185971 | JGI IMG/M metagenome (GOLD analysis project Ga0256841, IMG submission 185971) | Hydrothermal vent microbial communities from Mid Atlantic Ridge, Atlantic Ocean - 356-308 | ecosystem: Environmental > Aquatic > Marine > Hydrothermal vents | place: Atlantic Ocean: Mid... | reverse complement strand
AATTCGTTTCCGTAGGCAATAGAAAAAGCGACTTCTCCCGCACCGAAGCTACCGAGCTTTTCGCCGAATTCATTTGCTTGAGTAAATGTTCCGTAATGTATGTACTGAAGACTTGCGGCAAATCTGCCGATCCCTTCAAAATTTTGCGAATAAGTTAAACTTGCCGAGTTAATATCCAACAAATGTTTTAAAAAAGAGAAAGAAGCGGGACGTTTTTCCAAAAGGTTAATTCCAGCCGGATTGTAAAACACAACGTTCGGATCGTCGTTTGTTGCTACAAAACTGCCTGCTAATGCAGCAGCTCTGGGACTTTGATCCAACCTTAAAAATTCAAATGTGTTTTGAGCGTATAAATTACCTAAAAACAGAACCGAAAAAATAATTAATGTTAATGTTCGCATAGCTCTCTCATTTTTCAATAACGATATTAAAAATAATAATAATTAATGGCAAGGTAAATTAGAGTTCGTGCTTTGTCGTTTTTACTCAAAAGGAACAAAATGGAACATTGCGAAGTTAAATGCAAATTAATACTCATTGCCAAAAGTGTTTTATTACTTGATAAAACTTTGAAAAAATTTAATTTTTTAGACTTGCTTGATATATATTGACTGACTAACTTTAAATTACGTTTACAATAAAACTCACAGTTTTTCTATTGAAATATAGTTACAACAAATATTCGGTTATATTAGTTATTTTTTTAGCTGCATTTAATTCCAGTTCCATGTCTGCTCAACCGGAAACAAATTTTAACGCTATTGCCAAATTAATTGATGCCTCGGTTAATCAAATATTACAAAAGGATATTCTGCCGGGTAAAATTAACCTTGAATTTAATTCTTCCGGCGAGTATTCGGTTTTTAAAAATATTATGGTTTTAAGTCTGCTAAAAAGAAACAAAAAAGTTGAAATGAACAATAAAGAATTAAATACGCTTGGTTACAGCATACAAAATGCAAAAGTAAGCTATAACGATATTCAAAAAAACGGGATTTTCGGAGGTTATTCGGTTAGCAGATCTGTTGCGCTTAATGGGAATTATTTTATAACGGTTAACGGAGAAATAAAAGATACCGGAAAAATAGAATTGGTTAAAACCGATACTGTTGATTACGACGAATTGAAAAATTTGGAAAATGCCGCATACCCGTTTACACATGCAAAAATTCCTTCAATACCATTTTTTTCAAGCATTTGGGAACCTATAATTGCTTTAGGCACAGTTGCGGTTACAATTTTCTTGTTTTTTACGGTGCGTTCTAATTGAATTTTGGTATTTGAATGGAGTTGAAAATTAATTAGCTTTACATCCTAAAAATTAAACTTAGAATAAAATGATCAAAAAAATATTTATAATACTTATTCTTGCGCTTTTATGGAGTTGTTCCTCTACTGTTGATACAAGCAATATGACGGCAGATGAACATTTAAAATATGCGATGTCTTTATATAACGATGAGGATTATCAAAAAGCCGTAAAAGAATTTCAAGCCATTATACTGCAATTTGCCGGCAGCGCCGTTAATGACGATGCGCAATTTTATTTGGCAATGAGCTATTTTAAGCAAGAGCAATATTTACTTGCTGCATACGAATTCAGTAAACTGATTCGCGATATTCCCGCCAGTCCTTTTGTCCCCGAAGCTCAATTTATGTTGGCGGATTCATATTACGAACTTTCCCCTCCGTATCCGTTGGAACAAACCTATACGAAAAAAGCGATTCAAGAGTTTCAGGCTTTTATAGATTTTTTTCCGGTGGATAAAAGGGTGGAAGAAGCGGAACGAAAAATTGACGAACTGAATAATAAACTTGCCCAAAAAGAATACCATAGCGCTCTGATTTATGAAAGAATGGGATATTACAATGCCGCTATAAAGTATTACGGACTTGTTGTAGATACTTATCACGATACAAAATTTGCTCCGATGGCGCTTTACAGAAAAATAGAATTACTGGTACAAAAAAACAGAAAATCGGAAGCTTTAAGGGATATTTCATTTTTCCTCTCTAAATATCCCGATAGCGATAAAATTAACGATATTAAAAAACTACAAACCGAATTGGTTGCGTCTTTATAATGAATACAAATAAAGTGAAAAGCGTAAGTCAATCAATTGTAACTATGACCGAATTGGTTTTGCCGCATCATGCAAATCAACTCGGTAATTTACTCGGCGGGCAGTTGATGCATTGGATTGATATATGCGCGGCACTTTCGGCAGGGAAACATTCGCAAAGGGTTTGTGTTACGGCATCGGTCGATAAAATTGATTTTCACCATCCGATAAAAGTGGGGGACGTAGTTACTCTTGTTGCTTCCGTTAACAGGGCTTTTAAAACTTCTATGGAAGTGGGTGTAAAAGTTTATAAAGAAAACTTTGTTTTGGGAAAATCAATTCATACAAATTCCGCTTATCTTACGTTTGTAAGCGTAGACGAAAACGGGAAGCCTGTTAAAACATTCGAAGCCGTACCCGAATCGGAAGATGAATTAAGAAGATATAAAGAAGCTTTAATTAGAAGGCAGAACAGACTTGAATCTCGCCAGAAAAAAAATTAGTCTTTTTTTTCTAATTCTTTTCTATAGCGTAAAATTTTTTGCTCAAGTTCCTGTAAACGGATTTTGCCAAGAAAAAGAATTACGGATTCCTCCGGGATTTACAAAATTTAATTATTTTAATATTAACGAAGATTCGCTTAAAGATATTTTTTTGTACGGTAATGATCAAAAGGAGTTTGCCGTTTTATATGGAAACTCCGATTCTACTTTCGCCGCTCCCGTAAAAAAGTTTTTTTTCTATCCCGTAACCGATTTCCATTTTTTTAACTCAATACCCAAACTGGGAAAATATTACATTTTTATTTCCAACGGTAAAAGAGTTGCGGGTTTGTCTTCTTTTAGTAAAGATGGAACCATGTTGTTGATTAACCAAATTACATTCGATTCTTATCCCGGTAAATTAATAATTGCGGATTTCGATAAGGACGGTAAAAACGATGCGCTGGTTTTAGGAAGTAATTTTAACGGACTTTCGCTTCTAATTCAAAATAAATTTAAACTTAATAAAATCGAATTGTTAAAAAATAGAATATTTTCCGACGCCGTTATCTATGACGTTGATTTTGACGATTATCAAGATTTGCTGGCTATTGATTTGGTTTCTAACTCAATAGTTGTTTTAATCAACAATGAAATGGGCGGATTTAAACAAGCGCGGGAAATTTATTTCGAAGAGAATATTAAAAAATTAAAAACTATCAATTTTAACAATGATATTTTTGACGATGTTGCTTTCGTTAATGATAATAATTTGGAAGTTATGTTCGGAGATTCCGTCTCATCGTTTCAAAATAAAAAAGTATATGAGCTGAATAATAATTTGAATGACTTTGCGTTGTATGATTTTAACGGCGATAATAAAATAGATATTGCTTATACCAATCAAAAAAAAAATCAGCTGTTTATAGATTTTCCAACTCCGGCAAATAGGGAATCAAAATATTTACTGAAGCGCGGCGGAATTTATTCTGGAATTAAAGCTAATGCCGCAGGCAAAAATAAACTGTCGGTTATTAGTTCTAAAGGCAGTTTGTTTTTCTTTGAAAAAATACTTCCTGCCGATTCGGTTAAGTTAAGTTTCGGTGATTCGGTTTCCGCTTTATTGGTAAAGGATTTTAATAACGATAATAACCTTGACTTTTGTTACGTTGATACTTTTGACAACTCGATGAATTTGATGATTAGCAATAAAAACGGTATTTGTCAAAATTATTATAATATTCCTTTGTTAGGAAACGTTAAGAACATCAAGCCTTTTATAATAGATAAAAACATAACCGGCTTTTACTTTTTTAATAAAAACAAAAGATTAGTTGAATTTATTGAATTGAATTTTTCAAACGGCTTGGTATCGAAAAGAATTATGTACGGTTCTTCGCCGGTGGAAAATGTTATTACATTAAACAAAAATATACTTTTACTGGAAAATAACAATGGTGAATTGGAACTGGAAAAGTTTTCCGAAAGCGATAAAAATTTTATCCGGAAAGATTCGTTGAAAATATCCGGAAATTATTTAAAGCCGTTTTTTATCACCCGGCAAAGGAATTCGCATTTATACTATTTTACATTATCGAGTGATTCTTTATTATTAAAAGAATATGATCCGCTCAAACATAAGTTGATAAATAGTAATTTTATTGCCGTTAACGATACTGCCTCTAAAGTGCAGATAAAAACAAGTCCGCAATTTAAATTAAAAAATAAAGATTATGTTCTTGTATTAGTCCGCCGGAATTATGTTGTTAATTATTACTTGTTTAACGGTAAAAAATTAACTCTTTTATCGCCAAAAGGAGAAATAATAAACAGTATTAATCCGGACAGAATAGAGATAAATATTTACGCCGATAAAGCCGTTAAAAATGATGAACTTTATATAACCGATTATGAAATTAATACTATATTTAAAGCCGCAATTAATTATAAGAATCCGGAAGTGGAATTAATCCCGCTTTATAAATCGGTTGGAATTAATAAAAGTGCGGTGGGTTTATTTAATCAAAAAAAGTATCTTGTTGTTTCGGATAGTTCAAATATTAAATTAATACTACTTAAAAAAAATGATTAAAAAAGTATTTGTTGCCGTTTTGTTTTTGTCGTCTTTCGGGTATTCGCAAAATACTGATTCCCTTTACAAGGCGATAGTAAAATTAACATCGGGGCAAAGTTCGCAAAACGAAATTCAAGGTAATGTGCAAAACGAAAAATGTGCTTTTGCATTGTTTGCCGAAGTGAAGCAAAACTTCGATAAATTTACGCCGAAACAACAGAATGTATTAACTTCTATTTTAAATAGACCGAACACGGATACAAGCATTGTTTCACCCTCGGGATTTTTCAGGATACATTATTCATTTAATAAATTTGATAAGCCCGGTTACAGCATCCAGGATTTAGCCGTAGCGTTCGATTCTTCTTATAACTTTGAGGTTAATTTCCTCGGCTATCCGCCGCCGCCGCCGGATGGAAACGAAGGAGGGGACGATAAATACGATGTTTATGTAATTGACCTGTCCGGCGGGTTATACGGATATACGGAACCGGCAACACAAATTACAAACTTTACTTCATCTTCGTTTATTGTTATGGATAATGATTATCAAAATTATTATTCAAGCGGGTTTAACGGCGCTAAAGTTACCGCAGCACACGAATTTCACCACGCAATTCAAATTGGGAATTATATTTTTAGGGATGCAGACAGATGGTATTACGAATTAACTTCAACTTCAATGGAAGAATTTGTTTTTGACGACGTTAACGATTATTACGCTTATATCCCTTCTTTTTTTAACAGTCCGTTTAAAACAATTTCCAGTCATACCGGTTACGACATGGCTTTATGGAATATTTATTTGCACGAAAGATTTTTTCAAGAAAATCCGATGCTTGGTTATAATATAATTAAACGGAGTTGGGAGTTAATGGTACATAACAGAGCTACTGTGGCAATAGCAAAAGCGGTTCAGGAAAAAGGGCATTCATTTAAATTTGAATATGCAAATTTTGGCGAATGGATTTATTTTACAAATTACCGCGCTAAAACAAATAGCTATTTTGAGGAAGCAAAAAATTATCCTTTAATTCATCCTACAACCACAATAGAATTTGTTCCGCCTAAAAAACAATTATCAATTACATCAGAACCCGTTTCCTTTAACTATATTATATTTCCCGATTTTTCTCATAATTTTACCGATACGCTCGTTACAATTATATCTAATTCCGATGTTGAAGGAGCAACGGACCCGGGCAATAATATTTTGAACTTAAATTATACTATCTCGTCTAATCAATTCGAAAATTCGAATAAGATAAATGAATTTTACTTTTCTAAAATTTCTTCCGATAAATCCGTTTACCTTACCGAATTGGATATTTTCAATAATCAGCCTACGGGACAAACCGTAAAGCGGGAAGAAATTGATTATGCTTATCCTCAACCGTTCGATTATTCTAACGGTACTTTTATTTATTTTCCTACTTCGCTAAATACCAACGGGGAAGCCGATTTGAATATCTATACTTCCTCGATGAAATTAATTTATTCCGCTAAGAAAAAAATATTTGTCACCGATAAAATAGTGGTTCAGTGGAACGCTAAAGATTTTAATGGTGCTAAATTGCCGACTGGTGTTTATATTTACGTTACTAAGTCTGCCGATAATGTTAAAAAAGGCAAATTTATTATTTATAACAAATAACCGTTTAGTTAATTATTTATTCCTCTTATGGCATATTCCCTCACGTTAGAAAATATAACAAAATTGTTCGGAAGACAATTGGTATTTAAAAATATTAATTATCATTTCGAAGCAGGTAAAACTTATGGCTTTGCAGGAAGTAACGGGTCCGGGAAATCTACTTTGACTAAAATTATCGCCGGTGTTTTAGCACCCAATAAAGGCAAGGTTATTCATAAAACAAACGATTCCAATATACCGCCGGAAAAATTACACGAATATATCGGATTTGTTTCGCCTTACTTAATTTTATATGATGAATTTACTGCGTTGGAAAATCTTTTATATTTCGCAAGTATTAGGGGAATAAAATTTGACGAAGAAAGAACTAAACATCTGTTCAATTTATTCAAACTGTATAATAGAAGGAATGATTTGTTAAAAGGTTTTTCTTCGGGGATGAAACAACGTATGAAGTATATTTTTGCGCTGCAGCATAATCCTAAATTACTGTTGTTAGACGAACCCACCTCCAATTTGGATGAAGAAGGGAAAGAAAAAGTTTACGAAATAATTAAACTTGAAGAGGAAAAAAACGTTGTTATAGTTGCATCAAATGAAAAAAAAGATTTGGAATTATGTGCCGATATTTTGGAAGTTGAAAATTATAAATAAACGGTTGATGAAGAATTTTAATTTTACATATATCTATATTTACGCTAAATGAGAAAAGCATACTCGGTATTTAAAAAAGATTGGCAATCCGAATTAAGAACACGCTATGCAATTAATGCTTTGGCGATGTTTATATTAGTTACAATTAGCGTCATTTTATTTTCGGTGGGAGATGAACCGGTTACAAATTATTTAACCGGGGGATTATTTTGGGTTGTTATTTTCTTTTCGGCAATGTCGGGTCTTTCAAGAGTTTTTGTTTCAGAAGAGGAAAGAGGGACCACCTTAACTTTACAACTTATTGCCGCTCCCGTAACGGTGTTTTTTGGTAAACTTATTTTTAATCTTATTTTGGTCTTCTTGATGATCATCTCTATTACAATTTTGTATGCAATGTTATTCGATAATTTTGTAATTCAGAACTTAAGCCTTTTCTTCGTCGCTTTATTTTTAGGCGGTATAGGCATAGCTATTTCTTCAACTTTAATAGCGGCTATTATTGCTAAGGCAAATACAAAGGGAACCTTGTACCCGGTATTATCTTTCCCTATTTTACTCCCTTTAATATTAACGCTTCTCGAACTTACAAAGTTTTCAATGGATGGTGAGACATTCTTGTTTAGTTGGACCTACCTTGCAATACTTGTAAGTTATGACGTAATTATGTTAACCGCCGGATTTATGCTGTTTGACTTTATATGGAAAGAATAAGAAACGGCTGAGAATAAGATGCAAGAATTTAACATTGCACTTCACTTAAATAAAACTAAGACGTATAAAAGTTAAGATTGTGCACTTTGCAAATTACAGTCCTTGCGGAAAAAAGCACGCTTATATTTGCAGATTTATTAGGATACATAAGGGTTAAACTTTATTGCCAAGCTGCACAAGGAATTCCAAACTTCTACAAAAAATATAATAATCTTAATAGTTAAAAATTAAGGATATATACAAAGTATAATCCGCCGGATCTTCGCGGCTTTATAATTTAACCGGAATGCTGAATTTGCTCAAAAAAATTCTTAATTATTTGTTGAAATTCCCATTTCGTTCAATAAATAATTAGCGCCGCTGAATTTTTGCGTAAGCCAAAGAATATATCGGATGTCTACGCCAATTGAGCGGCTGTATTTATCGTTCCACGCAAAATCGTTTATTGTCGCTTCAAATGCACGATCAAAATTTAATCCTATTAATTCACCGTATGCGTTCATAATCGGACTACCGGAGTTTCCGCCGGTTGTATCCGTATTATATAAAATACAAGTAGGTACACTGTCAATATTTTTATCGTAAAACTTCCCGAAATCTTTTTGTTTATATAATTTGCGTAATTTATTCGGAATTATATATTCGTTGCCCAAATAACTTTTTTCGATAACTCCCCGTAAACTTGTAATAGGGGAATAGTAAACCGCATCGGCCGGAGTGTATCCTTTAATGAATCCGTAGGTTAAACGTAAAGTCCCGTTTGCATCCGGAATGAAACTTTTATTTTTCCAAATTCTTTTTACGGCTATTAATTTTGCCGATAGAGTAATCAATGCTCCGTTTACCGAATCTCTTTTTGCTTTAATCTCATCGTTCCGTTTTCGTAACTTCAGCATAAAATTTATTCCAATATCATTCATTGCTTTTATATCGCTTAAGGAATAATCCAGTAATGATTTTAACAAATCCTTGTCAAAAATTACCGATAAAAAGATACCGTTATTTACAAACGAGTCGATAGCGGTTTCTTTATTTTTACCTTTTACAATCTCTTTAATTGCATCAATGCTCGATTCTCCGTTAAAATCCGATGCATCGGTAAGCATTTTTATCAGGAAGTTTTTTTCGAATTCTTTATTATACATTGCAAAATATTCATCTATCCTTTTTGAAACCCTTTCAAAATTATTATTCCGGTAATTTTTTCTGTCAATCTTTTCCAATTCGTTTACATTTTCAACATAGTTCATCACTGTGTTTACCAAGTTTCTCGTTATAGAAAAACGGTTGAAAACCCTAAACCAAAGATCGGCTTTCGCAATTTTGAAAACTTTTTTGTAAACATCATTTATTTGCGGAATAACATTCCCGTATTTTTTGCGTAATTGTTTGTCAGAATTGATAAACTTTTGTAACTCTTGTTCCTCTTTTTCTTTATTATAAATTATGGGAATTCTTTTCAATCCTAATAGTTTCCCCCTGTAATTTTTCATTGTGTTAGATAGTCCCTTAATTAACGAGGCAAATCTAAGCTTAAGGCTATCATTATTTTTACTGATAGTTTGTAATTGATCAATCATCCAGGAGTATGTTCCGGCAATATAGGGCAATTGGTAATCGTATTGATACTTTAAAAATTGTGAAGGATAATTTCTGAATGTTCTTCCCGGATAACCTAAAATAAAAACAAAGTCGCCTTCTTTTACCCCGTTTGGATTTACCTTTAAATATTTTTTCGGATGATACGGCACGTTATCTTTTGAGTAGGTTGTGGACTTGCCCTCCGGTGATACATAAGCTCTCATAAAAGTAAAATCGCCGGTGTGACGCGGCCATATCCAATTATCTGTTTCGCCGCCGAATTCCCCGATAGTTCGCGGAGGTGCGTAAACTATTCTAACATCTTTAAGAACTTTGTATTTAAATAAAATATAACTTTCCCCTTTGAACATTTCCGAAACTTTTCCGACGATCGATTCTTTTTTGTTATTTGCCTCTCTGCCAATTTTATCCATTATTTTATTGATAGCTTTTGTTCTTTCGGCTAAATCATTTATTCCTTTAACGGCATTCAGAACTCTTTTGGAAACATCTTGAGAAGAAATTGTAATTTTGCAAGTATATCCTAAAGCGGGAATTTCTTCCCCGGTATTTTTAGCAAGAAAACCGTTTTGCAAATAATTTTTTTCGGTGGTACTTGCTTTATTTAAAGCTCCGAACGCACAGTGGTGATTTGTAAGTATTAATCCTTTTGGCGATACAAACGAACCTGTACAACCGCCTACTTTAACCAAAGCATCGACTAAACTTACTCCGTGCGGATTGTAAATTTCCGAAGGATCGATTTTTAATCCTGCGTTTTCCAGATGTATCTCTTTGATTTTATTTAACGGGTACATTCCCTCATCGGGAGACGAAGGGATTAATTTGATAGAAATTAACAGCAGAACTATTAATATAGTGCGGGAGAAATTGAAATATTTTTTCATAACCGTTTGTTTCCTGTTTGTTGTTTTTATTAATTCAACCGGTATTTTTTTCATTCTTGTTTGCCGGTTTGGTAAATATACAAAATGAGAAATTCTCATTAAACTAATTGGAATAATTATTATTTTAATTTGTTGCTAATTAAATTTTATTACGAAATTGTGGAGTTAAAATGTCCAATAATAACGATAAGAAACTAATCCGTAAATTAATCAAAGAAAATTCATCTGAATTTAATTACAGACTTAAAGAAACAGCCATCATTCTTGCCGCTGGTCACGGAAAAAGAATAAAATCCCAAAAATCTAAAATGCTGCACAAAATTTGGGAAGTGCCCACGGTTGAACGTGTTTATAATGCGTGTGTAAATGGATTGCCAAACTCAAATGTAATTATGGTTGTAGGAATTAAAGCCGATGATGTTATCAATGTAATAGGAAAAAGGGAAAATAATTTATTTGCATATCAAGAAGAACAAAATGGCACGGGACATGCGGTACAAGTTGCATTAAAAAACATTAAAAATAAAAATTATAACGGAAACGTGTATGTGCTTCCGGGAGATATGGGATTGATTAACGGTCAAACAATGAGAATGTTCAGATCGAAATTTGTAAAGTCTAAAAACGATATGATGGTTTTAACAGGCTTATATAACGGTAATCCGGAAAATAATTATTACGGAAGAATAATACGTGTAAAGAAAAAAGATGTAAACGGGAAATCTTCCGGTAAAGATTTTAATAAAGTAATTGAAATATTAGAATATAAAGATATTTTAAACTTAAAAGATAATAAACCTTATATTATAACTTTTAATGGAAGAGAGTATTCTTACACTAAGGAGGAATTAATAAATAATAATGAATTCAACTCCGGTGTTTTTGCATTTAAATATAAACCTCTAATAAAACTCATAAATAAACTGGAAAACAAAAATGTTCAAGGTGAAATCTATATAACCGACCTAATCAGTCTTTTCAACAAAAGCGGTTTGACCGTCGGCGCCGTTAGTCCCCAACAGCAATACGTAATAATGGGATTTAATAATAAATCCGTGCTAAAAGAAATGGAATCAATAGCAAGAAAAATGGCTTACGAAAAAATAAAAGATATAGTTGAAATTGACGATCCCGATGATTTTTTTATTGATGAAAATGTAATTGAAGATATTATTAAAGCGGATAAAAAAGGTAAACCGCTCGATTTGAGAATAGGAAAGGGAGTTTACATCGGTAAAGGTGTAAAGCTGAATTATAATTTAAAATTACATAAAAATGTTTATATAAAAGGAAATGTTAGTTTTGGTAAAAATGTGATTGTTTGGGAGAATGTTCATCTTTCCTGTTTCCCGAATCAAAAATTTATTGTTGGCAATAATGTGGAAATTTTATGGGGAGATATAGTTAAAGGGAACATTGAAATAGGAGACAACTCAAGAATCGAATCGAGCGTTAATATGACCGGCAGCGACGAGTACCCTGTTAAAATTGGTAAAAACGTAACAATAAAGGGAACAAGCTATTTATTCGGGACGATTGTGGATGATGATGTATTTATTGAACATAGCGTGTTAATAAAGAAAAAGGTTGATAAACTTATTAAGAAAGATGGTTCGGTACAAGACGTTAGATTCTATTTGCCTATGCCTGCCGGTATTGATGCAGTGGAAAGTTTGGATAAATAAATTAAATAAAAAACGGAGTAATCGTTACTCCGTTTTTTAATATTTTTAATATAAATATTTTTATGCCGGATTATTTTTCCAAATTATTAACGAATTTAGTTAATGCGGCTTTTTTTCTAGCTGCATTGTTTTTATGAAGTCTGCCCTTTCCGGCTGTTTTATCGATAAATGAAACGGCATTTTTTAAGTTTTGTTCAGCATTTTCTTTACTTTCCGAATCGAAAACTTTTTTCATTAATGTTTTAACTTTGGAAAGAGCCGCTTTATTCCTTATTCTTCTTTTCTCATTTGATCTTATTCTTTTCTTAGCCGATGCGTGATGCGCCATAATTTTTCCTTTTAATCATTTTTTAGAACTTCAAATCTAAGGTTATTTCGCAAATAATTCAAATAAAAAATTAAGATTTCAATTCTTCCCAAAGTACAAATTACTGTGATAAAATATTCAAATTAAATTCCTTACAAGAAATTCTATTTTTTTGTAGTTTAAAATTAATAGTAATTCTGTAAAGTAAATTATAGGAAAATTATGAAACCAAACGACGTAAAATTAATAATACTTTTTATCTTAATAACTCTCACGGGCATTATTTATTCTCAAGATTCCCAATCGATGCAAGATAAATATCAAAAAGCGGAATATAGAATTGAAATGCGGGACGGAGTAAAATTGTTTACTTCCGTCTATACTCCTAAAGATAAATCCGGGCCTCATCCGATTTTAATTTGGCGAACTCCATACAGCTGTGCGCCTTACGGTAAAGATAAATTCAGCAGGTACTTTAAAATTTATAAGCATTTTACGGATGAAAACTATATCCTGGTCATTCAAGATGTGCGCGGTAGATTTATGTCGGAAGGTGAATTTGTTGATATGCGGCCTTACATCCCGGTAAAAAAAACCAAATATGATGTTGACGAAGCGTCGGATACTTACGATACGGTTGATTGGCTGATTAAAAATATTCCCAACAATAACGGTAAAGTTGGGTTCTGGGGAATTTCATATCCCGGTTTTTATGCGGCAATGGCGGCAATGGCAAATCATCCGGCAATTAAAGCCGTTTCTCCCCAAGCGCCTATTGCCAATTGGTTTATTGACGACGATATGCATCACAACGGCGCGTTTTCTTTGATGATGGCTTTTAATTTTTTCAAAGTTTTCGGTCAACCGAGGGATAGTTTAACTACTAAATGGCCAACTCCGCCGCAGTATGCTTCGCCCGACGCTTACACATTTTTCTTAAATATGGGACCATTAAAAAACGCCGACGAGAAATATTTCCATCATAAAATAAAATTTTGGAATGATGCTTTTGAACACGATTCTTACGATAAATTCTGGAAAGCAAGAAATACCACCCGGTATTTTCAAAATGTGAAACCCGCGGTAATGACGGTTGGCGGCTGGTTCGACAGTGAAGACCTTTACGGGGCTTTGCATACTTACGGCGCAATAGAAAAGAAAAATCCAAATGCTTTTAATATTTTAGTGATGGGTCCTTGGCCGCACGGAGCTTGGGGAAGGGGAAACGTTTCGTCATTCGGAGATATGAATTTCGGTGAGAATACAAGTGAATTTTACAGAAAAAATATGGAAGCGCCGTTTTTTAATTATTATCTGAAAGGCAAAGGCAGTCTCAATTTACCGGAAGCCTACGTTTTTGAAACCGGAATTAACAAATGGCGTAAATTTGACAAATGGCCTCCGGCAAATACCGAAAGCGCAAATCTTTATTTCCATTCGAATGAAAAATTGTCGTTTTCCAAGCCGGCTGAGGAAAAAAATGAATTTGATGAATATTTAAGTGATCCTAATAAACCGGTACCTTATACTGCAAAAATTTTGGATTCGAGAAGGTTTTATAACCGGACGTATATGGTTGAAGATCAACGGTTTGCGGCAGAACGACCCGATGTTTTGGTTTACGAATCCCAACCGCTTGACAGCAATATTACAATTGCCGGACCGGTAAATGTTGATTTGTTTGTTTCCACAACCGGAACAGATGCCGATTGGGTAGTAAAAATAATTGACGTTTTTCCCGATAGCGCCAAAAATCCTATCCCGAATCCAAAAGGAATTGAAATGGGCGGTTACCAAATGATGATCAGATACGATATATTCAGAGGAAAATTCCGTGAAGGTTTTGATAATCCAAAACCGTTTATTCCAAACAGGGTGACGGAAGTTAAATTCAATTTGCAAGACGTTCTGCATACTTTTAAAAAAGATCATAAAATAATGGTACAAGTACAGAGCAGTTTTTTCCCGTTCTTCGACAGGAATCCGCAGACTTATACCGATATTTATCACGCTGATGAAAAAGATTTTGTTAAAGCATATCATAAAGTTTATCATTCTGAAAAATATCCGTCGTCTGTAATTGTAAATATTTTGAAGTGAGGTAAGAAATAAGTAAAAACAAAATTTTAATTTATTGAGGAATTTTCGTCTGTCTAAAAAAACGGAAAGAGTTAAAAGAAATTGAATAATGTTTGCAGCTGAATAATTCAATATGGTTTTGAAACAATAAAAAGATGCCGGTATTGTAAAAAATGCAAACCGGCATGACATAAGAAGATGTGTGGTTTCTGCCGGAGCGCCGGAATATCATAACAGGTTTAATTAAGGAAAATTGATAACCTTTATAATCTTTGCAATTCTTAATATCTTTGCAGTTCATTTTTTTACGAAGTTTTTATGATAAAGGTAAACGAAATATTTTATTCAATTCAAGGCGAAAGTTCTTATGCCGGGCTGCCTTGTGTTTTCGTGCGGTTAACGTATTGCAATCTTCGCTGCAGTTACTGCGATACTGAATATGCTTTTTACGAAGGCGAAGATAAATCGATTGACGAAATTATTAGGGAAGTAAAAAAATATCAATGTAAACTTGTTGAAATAACCGGCGGCGAGCCGTTAGTCCAAAATGAATCGCTGGATTTAATGAAAAAGTTATGCGATGAAGGTTTTGAAGTAATGCTGGAGACCGGCGGAAGTTTACCGGTAAAAGATGTTGACGAAAGGGTTAAAATTATTATGGACCTGAAAAGTCCGTCGAGTAAAATGGAAAAGAAAAATCTTTACGAAAATATAAATTATCTAAAACCGGATGACGAAATAAAATTTGTAATAGGCGATAAAGAAGACTATGGCTGGTCGAAAGAAATTATAAAAAAATATAAATTGAATGATAAATTTGAAATTCTTTTTTCCAATGTTTTCGATAAACTTGAACCTGTTACATTGGTTAATTGGATACTAAACGATAAATTAAAAGTAAGATATCAACCGCAAATTCATAAATACATTTGGAAACCGGAGACAAAAGGCGTATGAAAATTGCAAAAGAATTTAAGTGGGAAATGGGACATAGATTGCCTTTCCATAAAGGTAAATGCAAAAACCTTCACGGACATTCATATAAATTAATGGTAGAATTTGAAGGAACTTTAGATGAAAACGGAATGGTACTTGATTATTACGACGTTAAAGAAATTGTCGGTCCTATTGTAGATAATTTGGATCACTCCGTAATGGTTTTTCATGAAGATAAAGAGCTGATAGAAGTTCTGGAAAAACTTAACTCGCGCTATGTTGAAGTTCCGTTTCAAACGACTGCGGAAAATATGTGCGGGTATTTTTTGGAATCCATTATGAACAAAACATTGCCGGAAAATATTTCCGCTATACGTGTTTGGGTTTACGAAACGGAAAATACTTATGCAACAAACTTTCTCGAACTGTAATTTGTAACGCTGCACCTTAATTATTACGGTCGAATAATATTTTTCAAAGCTCAACCTGTAAAAAGGACTTGTAAATGACTAATGGAATAATGGTTTACGGTGCAAACGGTTACACGGCCCAGTTAATCATAAAAGATTTTTTGAAACTTAATGTTAAACCCGTTCTTGCCGGTAGAAATAAAAAATATATTGAAGAAACAGCAAATAAATTTGATTGTCAGTATCGTATTTTTTCTGTTGAAGACGAAAGCAATATCCTCGAAAACCTCAGCGGGATAAATACTTTATTGAATTGTGCCGGACCGTTTAAGTACACGGCGGAAAAGCTGATTAATGCTTGTCTGATTGCAAAAGTAAATTATCTTGATATTGAAGGCGAAATAGATGTTCTTGAATCTATTAGATTATACGATCAAAAGGCAAAGGATAAAGGTATTGTTATTTTACCCAGCGTAGGTTTTGATGTTGTTCCTTCCGATTGCTTAGCTAAAAGACTCAGTGAAAAAATGCCGGATGCCACTTCAATAAAAATAGGATTAAAGAATGAAAAAGGAGGAATATCGAGAGGAACTTGGTTAACCACTTTCGAAATGCTCGGAGTACCCGGTAAAATTAGGAAAGACGGAAAAATTATAGATTCGATAATTGGTGAAAAAACATTCTCCGTAAAACAGAATGGATTTAAATTTTACGGTATTTCAATTCCTTGGGCCGATGTTTACTCGGCTTATTATTCTACCGGAATACCGAATGTTGAAGTTTATATGTATTTCCCGCCTGCATTAAGTTTTTTAAGAAGTTTGTCTAAACTATTGCAAAAAATATTTTCGAACCAAAGAATCAAGGAAACATTTAGCAATATTGTTATTAGAAGTAAATTCGGACCAAGCAAAAAAGAAAGAGAACAATCCACATCAATTATTATTGAAAAATTAAGCAACGATAAAGGAGAATCGATTACAGAAGCATATAGATTTATAGACGGTTATTGCTTAACGGCATCGAGTGCGGCAAACATTACGATTAAAGTAAATAACGGAGAAGTTGTTCCGGGCGTTCAGACGCCTTCCTTGGCGGTGGGAAGCGATTTTATCAATCAATACATTGTTGAGAAAATACTTTAGTTTTGTTAATGAATTATAAATTCCTTTTACAATAGATAATTTTTTGAAAAATTATAATTCATAAAAGAATTGATTAAATTTGAATAACAGTTCAACAAATTATTGGATATTATAACATAGTTTATTGCTTATTGTGATCCGGAATATCAAAATTTTACTCCAACTATCATTCCTCAAAAAGAAAGAGTTTATCCACGCATTCAAAAAAAGTGACTTTTGGGTTAGAGTTGTTACCGTTGCATTTTTTATTTATTTTGCTATTAATTCGATAACTACAAGCGGTTTCCTGATACAATTCATAAAAAATAATTTTGACCGCGGCAGCCAAAACTTTATACCTGTATTCAACATTATATTATTTGTACTTTTTTTATGTAACTTAATAGCAATTATCTTTTTAGGAACCGCAAAATATGATCAGTCAAGTTTAAAGACTCTTCTGCGGTATCCGGTTACTTTAAAACAAATCATATTTTTCAGAACGCTTTCGGTAAGCGCCGAATTATTAAATATCATATTTATCCCGTTTTACATTGCGGCATATTTTATAGCCGGAAATCATTTCTATTTTGCGGGTATAATGCTTTTCCTTTTTATATTATTATTGTTTCTGTTAAGCATTAATTCGATTATAGAGTTTCTAAGAAATTTTACTGCGGCAATTATTTCGCTGCGGAAATTTAAATTTTTGTTCTGGTTATTTTCTTTTTTATTGACTTTAGCAATCGTTCTAATAATACCAAAAATTCCGGCTTTCATTGCGAATGCGCAAAATATCAAAGAAATTAGCGGTGTTTTATTTTATCTGCCGACCGGTATATTTGCCAAAGCTGTTGTTGCATTGAATAGTCAGAATAATACGGTTCAAATTATAGTTTATATTTTGTACTTAATTTTATTTAGCGCTGCGTTGTTTGTAATTAATTTCCTTCTCGTAAAATTTTACAAAAACCGGGATTTTGGAAAAGCGAAGAAAGAGAAAAAAATTAAAAAACCGGTAATACCTGCACTGCTTAATAAAACCGGAGTCGGTCCTTTTGAAAAGAAAAATTTAATTTATTTGTATAGAAGTCCGCGCGCATTATTGAATGTTCTTGCAATAATTGGTTATGAGGTTTTACTCGCATATTTTGTTTCGGTTCATCTTAATGATAAAGCCTCTCCCAATATTTATATAGCATTAAGTTTTACAGTTTTGTTTCAATCCTTAATAATTCTTGCGTATGCCGGAAACTTCTTTTCTTTCGACTATACGGGTATAATAAATTATTTTTTCCGTCCTTTAAAAACAGAAAAACTTATAAAATCTAAATTATTAATTGTTAATATTTTAGTGTTTTTTAACATGCTTGTTTTTATTTACTTTACTCTTGTGCTTAAAATAAATAGATATGATTTCTTACTTCAAGCTAACTTTTTAGTTTTAACATATTTTATTCCCATGTTTTTTGCCGTACTGCTGTCGTTTTATTTTCCTAAAACGGTAGGATTTTACGCAATGATGGGAACAAATGCTTCGCTGGCAACTGTTTTAATAAGTATGATAATTTCATTTGGTTTTTGGGGATTGGACTATTTATTACTTGCAAAGATAACAAACACCACTGTTGTTCTGGCCATTACATTCTGTATTTTTATCGTAAACATATTGGCGGCTTATTATAAAAATTATGCAATTGAAATTTTTGATAAAGTTTTAAATAAACAAAAAGAAAAAATAATTGATAAAATAGTATGAATGCATTAAGTATAAACTCACTATGTAAAAAATTCGGAAGCCAAGTTGTATTGGATAATTTAACCTTAACAATAAAACAAGGGCAAATTTCCGGATTAATCGGTCCAAACGGAGCCGGTAAAACAACCACCATTAATTGTATTTCAGACCTTCTTAATTTCGATTCCGGAGCGATTGAAATCTTTGGTAATGATTTAACAGCAAACAAAATTGAGGCTAAAAAGAAAATTGGGGTTCTCTATGAAAATACCGAGAGTCTGTTTGAATACTTAAAGGGAGAAGAACAGCTCCAATTTGTAGGTGAGATTTACGGATTGGACAAAAGTACAATAGAAAACAGAATTAATGAATTGCTCGAATATTTCGATTTGGAAATTTTCCGCTGGAAATCAATTTCTGAATATTCAAAAGGGATGAAAAAGAAATTAGCGTTTGCATCAATACTGCTGTATAATCCGGATTTAATTATTCTTGACGAACCATTCGACGGTTTGGATGCATTAACGGTTATGAAGGTAAAAGAATTAATAAAAATTCTAAAGCAAAACGGTAAAACAATTTTAATAACTTCGCATATTCTATCATACATCGAAGATATAACGGATGAAGTGGCAATAATTAATAACGGGAAAATAGTATTTAAATCGCCTACAAATGAAATTAGAACAAAATTTAAAAACAGCTTAACAAACGAAAATTACGAATCGCTTGAAGAAGTATTTTTGGATATTACAAACCAAATTGATAATAATGAAAAAAATCTTTCTTGGTTGTCATAACCAAAGTCTGCTGCATGCTTTCTAAAAATTAATAAACTTATTTATTCGGCGGGTCAACAACAAAATATTCCGCTTCCGCAAAGCCGTTAGCGTCCAATTTGTTTTTTGTTTTAACAAATAATTTCCATCGCTTATCTGCCGCAAGGTATAATAAGTCCACCATAGCTCTGTAATTAGGATGTGAAATAGAAATATAATAGTAATTTCTTAAAGGGGACATAAAAGTTTTACCGCCTTTTAATGAAAAATAAACTTTATTGTCAGAGGGATATAACCGGGAGACGTAACCGTAATTATTTGTCCATTTAGAATTCCAATTAGGTTTTGCGGCAAATTCAGTATCCGGATTAGTATCTTTCACGTTAATAGAAACACAACCGTAGGCGAACACCGTTAAAATTAAAAATATAAAAGTTTTCATTTTATTTTCTCAAGTTGATTTAATATGTCGGGAAGAATTACGCCGGATTTACCGATAAGGGAATAATCTACCCAGTGAGATATTTCTGTCGGTTCAACATTTATTTCAACCAAATATGAACCGTTTTCCTTAGCAGAGTGAGGAATATAAGCGGCGGGATAAACTATAGCGGAAGTTCCCACAACAAAACAAATATCGCTGTTTTTTGCAATTGCTTCGGCAGTGGAAAAAACATAATGCGGAAGTGGTTCTCCAAACCAAACAACATCGGGGCGGATTAATCCCTCGCACATTTTGCATCTTGGAGCCCCGCTCCAATTTTCCAATTCATCTGCAGAGTAATATGTTTTACAATCTATGCAATAATTTCTTTCTATGTTACCGTGAAGTTCGTATACATTTTTACTTCCCGCACGGTTGTGCAGGTTATCGATATTTTGAGTAATAACAGAAACGTCTTCGAAATATTTTTCCATTTCTACTATTGCCAAATGTCCTGCGTTAGGTTTTGCTTCTTCAACAATTTTCCGCCGGTATGTATACCATTCCCAAACAAGATCGGGATTGCGGATAAAAGCATCGAAGCTTGCGAGTTCTTCGGGTTTGAATTTTTTCCAGAGACCTTCGTTACCGCGAAAAGTGGGAATTCCGCTTTCGGCGGATATACCGGCTCCCGTGAAAAAAACAATTGATTTTGCATTCTTTAATTTTTCTACGAAATCATCCCGGAAGTCCATTAAAACTATTCGTCCTTAATTTCGTTCAGCAGTTCTTTTGCTTCTACTAGTTTAATATGATCGTCTTCATCTTGAATCGGACTTGAAAGCGCTTTATTAAGCATTTCGCGCGCTTTTTTATATTGGTCGTCTCGTATCAAAGCTTTGGCATAATCAATATAATACATTATAAATCCCGGGCGCAATTTTACGGCTTTTTCATATTCAACCAATGCGGTATCCAAATCAGCCCAACCCAAACCCAGCACTGCTCTGGCGGGTGCCCATTTTTCGCTGACCTTTGCATGCGTTCTGGCTAAAATGTAATGAGCCAAACTTTGCACAATCTTTCCGCCGTTTCCCAATTCTATTGCTTTTTTGCAATCGTCGCGTACAGCTTCTACAATGCTGCCTACTGAAAAAACGCCTTTAAATAGTGCAATTCTTCCGTTGGCTATTGCTCTTCTTACGTAAGTTATGGCTTTATCGGGAGCTAATTTAACGGCTTTGTCGGCATAGTCTAAAGCCATTTTGTAATACTTTAACTGCTCGTCTTCAAAATTTTCCGTTTTTTTATCAAGATGTTCGCCAATATCAACGTAGGCACGGCTAATTCTCCAATAAACTTGCCAGCTTTTAGGATATTCTTTATCGGCGGTTAAATAAATTTCCAACGCTTTTTTATTGTCGAATTTTTTGTAAAATTGATCTCCTTTTGCAAGCAGTGAATCGAGAGGTTGCGCTAATAATACCGTTGAAAGCAAAAAGAAAGAAATGACAATTAAAAATAATTTTTGAAGTTTCATTTTGAAATCCTTTTTAGTTTAGTAAAATATATGTAAAATATATATTTAATCAAATAAAGATTCTTTAATGGAATCGGAACCGTAATTGGATTGTGTAAATAAAGACGTACCTGCAAGCGGTAAGAATCTTGTCCAGTTTCCTTCTTTTTCTTCGTCCGCTTTAATTGCAAATTTATAAGCGTTTGTTTTAGCGCTAAGTTCGTCGGCATGGTAAAGGACAATGGCTTCAAGCGTTTTAGGTTCTACCGGTGAAGCTTGCTCTAATTTTCCTTGATGGCTTAAAACCAAATGGAGAAGAAGCGTTTTTAACTTTTCCGGAAACCCGTTAATTTTATTAGCGGTTTCGTCAATTCTAAGAGCGGCAATGGCAATATGACCGAGTAATCTACCGCTATCAGTGTAATCGAATGAAGTTTCGTATTTAAGTTCCTCGGTTTTACCGAAATCGTGTAACAATGCTCCGGTAATTAATAAATCTCTGTTAAGTTCGGGATGTATATCGCACATCAAATCACAAATTTTTACTATTTCCAAAGTGTGTTCCAATAAACCGTGTATATAAGCGTGATGCCAGGCTTTACCCGCGGGTACACTTATATATTTTTGAAATGTATCACCGCTTAACATATTTTTTAAAAGTTGTACAAGGTATTCGTTACTAATTTTTGCTATTCTATCTTTTAACTCCAATACCATTTCATCCAAATTCCGTTTTGATTTTGGCAGGAAATCTTCGTGCGTAACGTTATCGTTTTCGTTTGCGCGGCGAACGGATTTGATTTTTATTTGCAGCTGATTATTAAATTCCTCCAAGTTTCCCGATACTTTTAATATTGTACCTTCCGCGGCGGAATTTTTTATTGCTTCGAAGTTATCCCACATTTTAGCGGATACAATCATCGATTTATCTCTTAATTCCAAATTGAGATATTCTTTATTTGTCCGGGTTGTTTTTATTTCCAATTTGTTAAGAAGTAAAAAATGATTTACCTCATCGCCAACCTTTAATTGTGCCAGCTCTTTTTGATCTAACATTTTATCTCGCTTATAATTTTTTTATTAAACTTTCGCGCGGAATTTGAACAACAACCGATCTTCTTAGCAAATCAATTGTAATTGCTAACATTTTCTCTTGATTAACCGTTTCGTAAACAACACCTTCAACGTCTTTAAAAGGACCGGATATAATTTTAACACGTGTGCCTATTTTCAACTGATCCATAACCGCAACATCGGTAGAACGCTCCAACATTTTTTTAAGATTGTCAATTTGCCAGTCGGGAATAATTGCCGGTTTTCCGTCGAAAAAGATTGTTCTTACTATTGCGTTTTGTTCCAAAGCGGTCAATCTTTCCTTTTCGTTAGCATGAATAAAAATATAACTTTTAAAAAGCGCTTCTTTCACCTTTTTTTTCCGGTCGCTCCATTGCCTTATTCTTATTACGGTCGGTAAAAAATGTTCAATCCCGTTGCTTTCCAATTGTAGTTCGGCTTTAAATTCGTGTCTGGGTTTTGTATATAATGCATACCAATGTTTAACTGATTTATTTTTAGTTTGTTCGTTCATAACTCTTTGTTTTCCCTAAATAACAGAATTTTAATTAAAAGAGTTCATTAATATATCTATTAATTTATCATTTTTAAAAGGAAGTTCTAGAAAATTCTTTATACCAAGTTGAGAGTAATTTTGTTTTGTTCCGGTAGATAAGTTGGAAGAAGCAATTACAATCGGCAAGTTTTTAAATCTTTCTTTCTTTTTTATTGTTTCCACCAGTTGTATTCCGGTTAACAACGGCATGTGATGCCGTGCAATTATCATGGAAGGAATTTTATTTACCGTCAGATTAATTGCTTCGTATCCGTTTTCGACAAATAAAACATTGAAGTGCGGAAGTTCGGAATAAATTGTGTTTTTATACTTTTGAATTAATTCGTCGTCGGTTTCAATAATAAGTATTAAATCGTTAGCTTCGGGCAGAGTAAAATGGAATTCCGAACCTTTACCGGCTTTAGAGTAAAACCAAATTTGTCCGTTATGTTTTTCCACAATTTCTTTAACAAGCGCAAGTCCCAATCCGCTTCCTTTTTCTCCCATCGTGCCGGTTAATGAAAGTTTTTCGTCTATTTTAAAAATTTTGTTTATATTTTTTTCCTCAATACCTATTCCTTCGTCTTTTACAATTACTTCAATCATTTTTTCTTTGAACTTATTAACATGAACAAAAACGTTATTACCCGGCATGGTAAATTTAATTGCATTGCTCAAAAGGTTTGTTATTGCTTGAGAAATTAAGCGTTCGTCCGCATTAATATAAAGCGTTTCATTAATTTTAGCGGTGATTTCTATATTCTTTCTAATTGCGGCGCCTGTTAGTACCGAAACACAGTTTGCAATTACATCTTTAATATTTAATCTACGCGGTTCAATTCTCATTTTACCGGTTTGTAAACGGGACCAATCCAATAAATAATTAATTAGCTGCAGCTGGCTTTTCGAAGCGTCGTATATATATTCCAAGTATTCCCGTTTTTCATGTTCGGTCAAATCATTTTCGCTTAGTAAAATCTCGGAGAAGCCCAACAGACTTGTAAACGGTGCGCGCAAATCGTGTGATACAATAGAAATCAGTTTATCTTTCGAGTTATTCAGTTCTTCTTTTTGTTTAACAAGATCTTCGAGCTCTTCGTTTTTAATTTTGTATTCGGTTGTATTTGTTGCAATTCCTATAATTTTATTATTTCCGGAATCTTTTGTTTTTTTGATTTTCCCAATTTCGTTTATCCAAATAATTTTTCCGCTTTTTGTAATAATTTTATATTCCAAAGTATATGCCGGTTTGTTTTCCGCATCTAAACCAAGCAGGGTATCTTTTACTTTACGTATATTATCTTCCGAAATAATATGAAAATATTTTCCGGGGAAGCTATTAATGTCCTCCGTTGTATAGCCGGTTATTTCGTAAAATGAATCCGAATAATAGTCACCTGAATGATTATCGAAATTTCTCACAAATGCGAAATGTTTATTGGAAGAATTAAGAAACTCAATAAACTCTTTTGATAATTCTTCCATGGAATCCGGATTATTAATTATTTTTTGATTTTTCTTCAACTTCAATAACTCTATTTTGCTTTTATAAAATATAAATGATATTTATATCCTGTATAATTTTAATCCTCGTCCCAAGATTTAGTGGGGATTCCCAAATCTTCCATTTTACGGTATAAAGAAGATAATCCGATGTTTAGCGCGCCGGCGGTTTTTTCTTTATCGTAATTATATTTTTTAATAGTTTTAATAATATGATCGCGTTCAAAAGCTTTTACGGCGTCTTTCAATGCTTCGGGAAATTCCGGAGTTGATTCATCCCGCAAATAATCCGCGAGGTCGTTTTTAGTAATCATATTTCCCGCGGCAAATATTACTGCGCGTTCGATTATATTTTCCAACTCCCTAACTCCGCCGCGCCAGTTGTGTTCCAATAGAATCCGCATTGTATCGTTTCCCACTTGAAGTAACGGTTTACCCATTTCGAAGCAGTATTTTTCAATAAAATGGTTCACCAACAGCGGAATATCTTCCCTTCGTTCGTTTAACGAAGGTAATCTTATTTCCACTACGTTCAAACGGTAATATAAATCTTCCCTGAACTCTCCGTTTTTAGTTTTTTCATAAATATCTTGATTAGTTGCGGCAATAATTCTAACATTAGTACTAACGGGAACAGTACCGCCGACGGGCATAAACTTTTTATCTTCAATTGCTCTTAATAATTTAACTTGAAGAGCCAAGGGCAAATCGGCTATTTCATCCAGAAATAACGTGCCTCCGTCGGCAACTTTAAAAAGACCGTCTTTATCTTCCGTAGCTCCTGTAAAAGCTCCTTTTTTATGTCCGAATAATTCGCTTTCAATTAAATTTTCAGATATTGCGCCGCAATTAATTGGCAGAAAAATTTCGTCTTTACGTTTACTGTTGTAATGAATAGCTTTTGCAACCAATTCTTTTCCCGTTCCGCTTTTTCCAATAATCAGAACGTTACTGTTTGTGGGAGCGACTTGTTTAATTAAGTTAAAAACTCTTTGCATCGGTTCGCTTTTACCGATAATATTTTCAAATCCAACCGGAGCTGAAATTCTTTGGCGTAAAGTTTTATTTTCGGCAGCGGCTTTTTTATAATCTAACAGGCGTTTTATTTTGATAATAAGGTCGTCGAATTCTATCGGTTTAATAAAATAATCAATTGCTCCTTTGCGTAAAGCATCAATTGCGGTATCAATAGAAGCATAAGCCGTCATTATTATAAATAAACTTTCCGGTGAAATGTTTGTAGCTTTATCTAACAACTGCATTCCATCCCATTTGGGCATTTTAATATCGGAGATAATTATATCATAGTTATTTTCAGTAATTTTCTCCAAAGCTTCTTCGCCGTCGGAAGCCGTGTCAGTTTTATATCCTTCTTCATTAAGAATCATTTGTAAAGAATCGCGAATAGTTTGCTCGTCATCTACAACCAGAATATTAGCGCTCATAATTTTTTACCCTGTTATTATTCTTTTTTTCCCGTTTACGGGCAGAACCACAGAAAACTTGCTTCCTTTGCCCGGAGTACTGGATACTAAAATTTTCCCGTTCATTTTAGTAATTATATTAAAACTTATAGCCAATCCCAACCCGGTTCCTTTACCGGCTTCTTTAGTAGTATAGAAAGGATCGAAAATATTTTTTATTGCACTTTTTTCTATTCCGCAACCGTTATCAATAAAATCTATGTAAATGTAATCGTCATCGTGGGAAGATATAATAGTAATTTTACCGCTTCCTTCAATTGCATCAAGCGCATTGATTAAAATATTGATAAAAACTTGCAATAACTGGTCGGGAACAATTTTAATAAAAGGAGATTTTTCATCCAATTTTGTTTCAAACTTCACTTCCTTTACGCGTTTATCATATCTTACAATACCCAATGCCGTTTTTATAATATCGGTTACTTGAGTTAATTCAACTTTGTTGCTTGGCGGTCTGGAAAGGTCTACCAGTTCCCGAACGATTTTGGAAATTCTATCTATATTATTTTTGATTAATGAAAGTTGACCGTTAAGAAATTTATCGTTCAATTTGCGTTGTAATATTTGAACAAGCGAAGATATTGAAGCCAATGGGTTTCCTATTTCGTGTGCAACACCCGCAGCCAATTGACCGATAACGGCAAGTTTCTCGGATTGATCGACTTGTTGTTGCAAACGTTTTACTTCAGTTACATCTTTTATTACTACCGTTCTTCCGTAATAATTCCCTTCGTTATCGTTAAGTCGCGTTACGCTTAATTCAACGGGAATAGTTTTACCGGCTTTAGTATCCCTTTCCGTTTCAAGTATTTGAACCGATCCTTTCTGATAAACTTCGCGTTTAATAAATTCCAATTCATCTTTATATTTTTTACCCGGAGGAAAGAGAAACGAAGAAGGTTGATTTATAATTTCTTCTTTAGAATATCCGAAAATTTCTTCGGCGCCTTTGTTCCATGCAATAATTTTTTCATTTCTATCAATTACCATAATAGCGGAATCGGATGTTTGAAGAATATTTTCGAGATACTGCTGATTCTCTTCGAGTTTTTGTGAAAGCAGGTTAATACTTCTGGTAAGTTCCGTTGTTTTAATTTGTTGGTGCAGCATTCCGTATTTACCGTAAATAAACTCTATCGATTTATCTATTTCTTCTATCAAATTAAATGTATCGATATTTTTTTCGTTTCCAAAAGCATGAATAATTGCGGATCTACCCGAATTAAATAACCGGCTAATTTCCAGCAGGGTTAAATCGCTTTGTAAAAATAATTTATAGGCATAAAATAAAAAATCATTTAAGTTTTTACTTTCGGGATCTTTTAAAATATCCTCGAAAATCTTTAAACTTTTTTCCGAAAATTCTTGTATTTGTTCGCCCGATAATTTTTTATTCGTAGTTTGGATAAGTCTTCTATTCAAGTCCGAAATAATTTCTTCTCTTTTTTTGCTGATAGTATTTAATATTATTTGCTTCATTAAAACAAAAATACCTTTGCTACATCAACTAATAAAGACGGTTTATTGAATAAAGCGGTTTTAAAAACCTTACCTATCGACCTGTTTTCAACAGGCACTTTAGAAACGGCGTGAGCAATATCGTTAAATTTTTCATCGCTAAAATTATAGATCCCTTCTTTTATCCTGTTAAATATCAAATGTCTTTTGCCCAATCTGTCGTGCCATTTTTTTTCGTATTCTAAAATATAATCCGGTTTGTGTTGTTTTATTGATTCCGCCGCTACGGTTCCTGCTATACTTCCGCCAATCATTCCGCTTGCAATTCCACCGCCGGAAAGCGGATTGACCTGCCGGGCTGCGTCGCCTACAAGCATTATTCCGGGCGCAACTATTTTATTTAACGTTGGGGTGCAAGGAACGCCGCCGGCTATTGTTGTTAAGACAGATGCTTGAGGATATTTTTTTCTCATAAAATCATTTAGAAACGATAATGCCGATTTTTTTTTACCTATGTTACCGCCTACGCCAAGACCAATATTAGCGGAATGATTACCTTTGGGGAAAACCCAAAAATAGCCTTCGGGCGCATATTCTTTCCCGAAGTAAAAATAGCAAGTATCATTGTTTATGTCGTTTATTCCCGCTGCGGTAATTTGAACGGCGCTTTCCATATCCCGGAAATCTATGTGAGTTTTTAATCCTGCCCAACGTCCTACACGAGACTCAACGCCGTCGGCTGCAATAACGATTTTTGCAGTCAGACTTTTTTGCTCGCCTTGATGTTCAAATTTTACTCCCGATACTCTTCCGTTATCGAACAATAGACCGTTTACGTAAGCCCGGGTTAAAAATCCGGCTCCTGCTTCGGATGCAGATTTTGCCAATTCGTAATCAAAAATTCTTCTTTCTAAAACATAACCTTCTTCTTCAAGTGGAATTATGATTTCCGTGTCATCCGGAGCGATAAAAGAAAACTTGTTAATTACCGAAGCAATAAATTTCGGGTCTGAATCTATAAATTCTTCAATACCTGCTTTACTTACAGCCTCGCCGCATCTTACCGGATAGCCGACGTCACGGTCTTTTTCCAAAACCAAAACGGATACTCCCATTTCTGCGGCAAAGCGTGCCGCCATTGTTCCCGCCGGTCCGGCACCCACAACAATTATGTCATATTCATTTTGCATTTAAGTTATTTTTTGCTCCGTTTCTGTTAAATTTTAGTACTTCTATAGGACAAGACCAAACGCATTTGGAACAATTTGTACATAATTGTTCGATAATTTTTATTTCTGCTTCTTTAAGTTCTATTGCATCTTCCGGACAAATTCCCACACAACATCCGCAAAAATCGCATTTATCCGGTAAAATTTCTATCATTAACAAATGGCAGTCCTTTCTTAAAAATGAGAAAACAAAAATACTTAATGGAATAATCAATTTAAAGAAATGTATTGTATTAATCTAAATTTTAATAAGCGGATTCATTTTTCCCGGGCGATTTTTTTTATAAAGTAAAATTTGTCTGAAAATTCTAACAAATGACTATGGAAGTTATGATTATAGATAAATTAAAAAATTATTTCCCGTTGAAAATAAACCCTTTTTATATCTTAAAATAATAAAAATTGTACCGATAATGATTTAGAACAATTATTCGTTTTAATTATGTCTCAAAAATAATCAATATGAGTTTTACGGCTAACATATCAAAAAATAAAATTATAAGCCCTGAATCACCTCATTCAGGGAACAATGTTAAGTATATTTTCAAGAAAATATTTAAAGAAAGCAATGTTCCTAAATTTGTTGTTGACAGGAATTCAAAAATAATTGAGGTTAACAAGGAATTTTGTAACGTATTGGGTTATACCAAAAAAGAATTAATCGGTAAATCGCTTTACAAAATAATAGCCGATGATTTTGTTTTGAAATCCAAAAAAGTACATTCAAAATTAATCGGCGAGACTCAATTTTTAAAAGTTGAAGAGAAATATAAAAGAAAAAACGGAACAAGTTTTTATGCGCTGTCTACAAATATAAAAGTAAGCGATGAATCAGGACAACCATACAGAGTTGTATCGCTAATAGATATTTCGGAAAGGATGCAATATGAGTTGATACAATCAATTCAACTTAACATTGCAAACAAAGCAAGTTTTTGCAAACATCCGTTACATATATATGAAACAATAATGAATTCACTTTCCGAACTGTTTTCTATTGATTTGATGAGCGTTTACTTGAATAACGAAAATGGCTCGTTGGCAAAAGTTTTCCAAAAGAAAAAGAAGAAAAAAGAAAATTTCGATAATTATTTAATTCCCGCAATTGAAAATATAAGCAGCAGCGTTATACTAAAAGAACCGGATATAAGAAAAATTCTTTTTTCAAAAGGTGTTTCTTCCAATTGTGAATTGCCAAAAACTTATATCGGTATTCCGCTAAAAGCGGGAGAAAATAAATCCGGTTTAATTACAATAGTAAGTTATGAAAAAATAAACCCGGTCATCGCAAAGGACTTAAGCTTTTTAGATATTATCTCGTCTCAAATTGCAATGGTAATTGAGAGGAATAAGTATGAAAACGAATTGAAAGCAGCTAAAGAAAAAGCCGAGGAAGCAAGCAGGTTGAAATCGGAATTTTTAGCTCAAATTTCTCACGAAGTGAGAACCCCGCTTAATTCAATATTAAGTTTTTCGAATTTAATTGAAAGCGAATTAAACGGAAGTTTAAGCGAAGAACTTAAAGAAAGTTTTGATATGATAAGGCGCGGCGGTGACAGATTACGCAGAACAATTGAACTTTTGTTAAATGCTTCTCAAGTTCAAAACGGAAAATATAAGGTACATATAGAAAATATTAACTTAGAGAAAAACATTTTGATTCCCATTATTAAGCAATTCGAATCTGCCGCCGAAGAAAAAGGATTGAAGTTGGAATATGACAACAATTTGAAAAATTCAAATATTGTATGCGATTTATACACAACCGGGCAGATTTTTATTAATCTTATTGATAACGCAATAAAATATACTCATAAAGGAAAGATAGTTATTAAAGTTTTTAAAAATGAAAATGGTCAGATTCAAGTAGATATAATAGATACGGGAATTGGAATTTCCGAAGAATACCTTCCTAAAATATTCGAAACGTTTTCGCAGGAAGAAACGGGCTACACAAGAAAGTATGAAGGAATTGGTTTGGGTCTTTCTTTGGTAAAAGAATACGCCGCCATTAACGAAATTGAAATTAAAGTCGATAGTAAAAAAGGCCTGGGCAGCAAATTTTCCGTTGTTTTCAAATAAGTAATTAAGCTTTTAGATATAACCATTCTTTTGTATTTTGTTTATCAAATTCGGAAATTTAAGTGTAATACGGAATGCGTATTTATTTCAAAATTGTTCTATTAATAAATATTTTGTTTTCACAAATTTCACTTTCTCAAGTCGACACCATTAAATATCACTGGCCGGTTTCACCTTTAACTTCTTCGCACGGTATTAACGGAACTTTCTGTGAATTCAGAAATACCGGTTCGGCTGATCATTTCCATAACGCTGTGGATATTGGTAAAGATGACGGTGAACCTGTTTATGCTTGTCTGGACGGTGTAGTTTATTCTACCGTAACAAACGGTTATAATTCCTATATAAATGTAAAGTCAATATTCGGATTTCAAAAAAAACATATTACTTACTATCACGTTGTTCCCAATCCATCTTTGTCTGTAGGAGATAATGTAATTAAAGGGCAAACTATTGTCGGTACTATTGCCAGCGGCGCAGGGCATGTTCATTTAATTGAACGTGAATTATTGTTAAGTACAAATAACGGAATTGGTGTTGAGATAAATCCAATTAGAAACGGTGGAGGCTTAACTCCTTACGTTGATACATATCCGCCGTCAATCCTAGTTAATACAATACAATTTAGAAAGAATGAATCGAACAAAAAGATTTCTCAGCAAAACCTAAACGGCAAAGTTGATATAATTATTGAAGTTAAAGAAAAAAACGGCGGCTTTTCGGTAAATACCAATAACGGAACATACCAACTCGGTTACCGGGTATGGAATGCCGATACATCCGTAATAGTTTATGAACCGGATGATAATGGAACGAAATATAAATTTGACAGAAAGCCCGATGACGGATTCGTTCATAAAGTTTATGTAAACGGTATGGCAACTATTAGTGATCCGGTTTATTGGCTAACAAACGGAAACGGAGCGTCGGCTGTCAATATAAATAGGACAGTAAGCGATAATTATTTCGATACGGATAAACTGGCAGAAGGAAATTATGTGCTGGAAATTTTTAGCGGTGATACACGTTCCAATTTCAGTAGAAAATATTTTAAAATTTCGATAAACAAAAATCCTCCGGAATTGTTAATTGTAAAACCGTTTAATTCTCAAGGACTCTTTGTTAAATGGAGTTCCTATTCCTCTCCTCTATTAAAAGGCTACCGGCTTTATTATTCAAGCGATTCAACGTTGCAAAATTGGAAACTGGCAGCTGACGAAACAACGCTCCATGCCGGAACTACTGAAATAGTTTTCAATAACAAAAACGAGTTTATTAACCCTACGGATATTGCATATTATTATTATCTAACCGCTGTAGATTCTTCCGGTTCGGAAAGTAAACATAGCGATATTTATTCCGTTTACTCTTCTGCGGATACAACAAATGCTAAAAAAATATTAATAGTCGATGGGTTCGACCGGTTTGGTAATTCCGGTAGTTGGAAAGAACCTAATCATGCTTTTAACGTGCAATATTTTAAAGCGCTGATGAAACAAGGAAACGTTTCTATCTCTTCATGCGCAAATGAAGCAATTATAGATAAACTAATAGACTTGAAAAACTACGATTTTGTAATTTGGTTTGTAGGCGATGAATCGCGTGAAGATAATACTTTTACAAATCCGGAACAAGGTCCTATTGCTTATTATCTGGAAGCAGGCGGAAATGTTTTGATAACCGGCGACGATATTGGGTATGATTTGGATGAAAAACATGAATTTTCGGAAGATTCGGACACTCTTTTTTACAGGCATTATTTAAAATCAAGACTTATACACACCGGGAATACATTGTTAACTCAGGCAAACGGAGTTAACGGCACTTCTTTCGAGAATCTCAAATTAAATTTCGGAGTTACGTATCCCGAAGATTCTCCTGATGATATTGAACCCAATGATGGAGGGGACTCTGTTCTAAATTATAATTATTTTAGATTGGATAATGTTACTTACCGTAAAGCCGGTGTTGCTTATACAGGAACTTTCGGTAACGGAAAAATACCCGGAAAAATGATTTACATATCTTTTGCTTTGGAAACTCTGGTTCAATCACAGTTGGACAGTTTTATGGTTTCCGTATTTAATTATTTGGATTTACCGACCGGCATTAAGAATAAAAGCACAAAAATTCCGGACGAAATATCTCTTTATCAAAATTATCCTAATCCGTTTAATCCTACAACAACAATAAGCTATGCAATACCAATAAAGACGCAAAATTTTGCGTCTGCACAGTATAATGTAAAACTGATTGTTTACGATGTATTGGGTCGTGAAGTTGCAACCTTGGTAAATAAAAAATTATTGCCGGGAAATTATAAAGTTATATTCAACGGGAAATCGCTGCCGAGCGGAGTTTATTACTATAAGCTGCAAGCAGGCGATATTGTAAAAGTAAATAAAATGATTCTTTTAAAGTAGTCCGTCAACATGAAGAAAATAATTATTATATCGTTATTGCTATTAACATCGTTGAGTTTTTCACAAAGTGGAGCGGGAAAATTTTTGTTTTACAGGAAAGTTAAAGTTTTAAACAACATCTCGGGCAAATCTGAAATTACTTTTTCTGTTACCGATACGAATAATAACGAAATATACAGCATTAAGAAATTAGAAAGTAATAAGGAAGAAATTCCGAATTTGTACTTATTTAATAACGGGGCTTCCGTTGTAACCGGAATCCTTGATGGAAAAATTGAAATATATGACAGTTTGGGGATATTAAAGAATACGGTTTATCCTTTCCGGAATTATCCATTTAAATACGAAAGAAGTATTTTGATTGATATATCCGGTAATTATTGTGCGGCAATTGCATCGCAACAGGATATGAATGAATTGTTAGTTTTAATTCTGAGCAGCAACGGAAAAGTAATCAATACATTCAATATAAATAAACCATATTTTAACAGTTTAAAATTTTCGGAAGAAATGAATTTATTGGCAGTATCCGTTTATGATTGGAACAGGAATAAGCTGAAAAGAAATACCGTATTTTATAATTTGCAAGGGGATAAAGAATTAATCGTACATGATTCGTTCGGCGGTGCAAAGTTTTATCCTAAATTAAAATTATTTTTAGGGTTTGATAAAAATTCTTTTTTTGTAGCAGATTTACAAAATAAAAATTTAGTAATTGAGAACCGGCTAAGCGGGAATTTACTTATTAACGATGCTGATTTATCCGGAAATAAACTTTATTTGGCTGCATCTCAAAAGCCGCTCTTAAAAAACGGCAAATGGTTTTATAATAATTTGGCAATGGAAACAATTAATCTTGTAACAGGTAAGCAAACCGGAATTCCGGTAAAATTAAAACCTTTTACAACACTTAAAATTATAAAAAGAAAATCTGCGCTTTATATCAAAACCGGAAGTTCGGAAGTTAAAATTCCGGTTAATAGTTTAGGAAAATA
>Ga0256841_1000661_pt1 | contig 33935 bp, 38 predicted proteins | sample 356308metaG_FD_185971 | JGI IMG/M metagenome (GOLD analysis project Ga0256841, IMG submission 185971) | Hydrothermal vent microbial communities from Mid Atlantic Ridge, Atlantic Ocean - 356-308 | ecosystem: Environmental > Aquatic > Marine > Hydrothermal vents | place: Atlantic Ocean: Mid... | reverse complement strand
AATAAAGACCTTTTCATAAAAAAAGCTACTATTTATAAAGATGGAACAGAATTTAAAAAAATAGACTTTGAGTATAGTCAAGATAATGTAATCTCTAATCTTCCTTTTGGAAAATATACTATTAAATATAAGTCTATATTCAATATTTTGGAAAGTATAGATTTCGTTATTTACGAACAAAAAGAAAAGGAAATTACACTGTGTGTAGACAAAATAAATTATTCAGACAATAAAAATATACTCCTTTTAGATAAATTAAAAATTGGGGAATCCTTAGACTTTTTATTTATATCAAAAGGTTGTTTTGACATTCATCGAGGGAAATTGACTATTACTAGAAACAGTACTAAAAAATATAAAGCAACAATTAACAATTTTGAATTTGATATAACCGATAGGCAATACCAATCAATACGTGAATTTGAAATTGAACTTCACTGCAACCATGCATCAGATTGTTCTACGGTTGATACCTATAAAGTTATCAATAAAAATAGCCTTGAAAGTTATTCAATCGAAGATGGAAGCTGTAGGTGGAGAGGTTTTGATAATTTGATAGAGAAACTGAATATAAAAGAAAAATTACTCCATCAAAATGACGAAATCTAAAATTATGTACATAGAGTGTAAAAAAGAAGAATTGGTAGGAGAAGCCCGAATAGGAAGAGTGACTTTCTCAAAATCAATGAGATCAATTTATTACCACGAAAAAACTTTTAAAACTTTAAAAGGTACCGGTTTTAAATCAAATTATTTCGATGTAGACACCGGTGAACATTATTGGATTTCGGGTTGTAGAAAAGACGGCGCTGATAGGCTTTATGGTGAGCGGTTACCAATTTATATTGATAAAGATATTCAAGAAGAATATTGGCGCAACATACGAAACTTACCCAAAATGGTAGGAACAATTGTAATTAATAGTAGAAAGTAAACAATAAATACTCTTTTCAGAAAATCTAACTCTTAAAAATCTCCAATTTTCTGGTTTACGAACTAAAAAGAGCCATTCGCTCATTTCTATTTTTACAGATGGCCAATAGGTGGTAAATTTGCTATCAACTATGTATCATGAAAAAAAATCTGTTACTCTTACTAACTATTTTTCAAGTATCGTTGACCCGTCCTCAAGGCTCAATAGAAATAAATTCATTATTAAATTTAATTTCAAAAACAGTAGACTCAAAAAAGATTATTGAAACAGCACCTGTCAAAAAACTAATTGCTTATAAAGAAAAAGTATTACCCCTTTTGGCAGAATTTTTTACTGACACTACTCAAACCAAGGTAATATCAACATGCCAAAAACGAAATCTTACCAAGGGCGAAATAGCTATTATTATAGCTGATGTCATAGAGATGATGCCCTATGCTGAGATTACAGGAGTTCAAAATTGCTTGCTAACTTTCTGCGAGAAAAATCCAAACCTAATTGAATGCTATTTATGGGCAATACAGCAACACAAACCTAAAAGTTTTCAAAAAAAATATATCGCATGGTTGGCCTGTGAAGAAAGAAAAAAATGGATACCTCTATTTAGTCGGCAAACAAAAAGGTCAACTCGAAAAGAAAAACGTATTATTAAAAGAGTTCAGAAGAAAACACTTGCTAACTAAATTTAAAATCGATAATTTTGGGCTATAGACGTTCTCGTACACTCATCATTAATTTTTATCTTACAAACAGCTAAAAATTATCAAAAAAATACGCTGGCACTCAAAACCTCAAACCAAAGAATACAATGATTTTACTCGACGGAAAAACCACTTCCAATCAAATTAAAGAAGAAATTGCCCAAGCGGTACAACAACGAAAAACCGAAAGTAAAAAAATTCCGCATTTAGCTGCTGTGTTAGTAGGCAATGACGGTGCCAGTATGACCTATGTAAACAGCAAAGTAAAATCGTGCGAACGTGTTGGTTTTAAATCTACGTTGATAAGGCTAGATGCCGAAACTTCAGAAGAAACCCTACTTCAAGAAATTGAAAACTTAAATACTGATGATGATATCGATGGTTTTATCGTTCAATTGCCATTGCCAACACATATTGACGAACAAAAAATCATTATGGCTGTACATCCTGATAAAGATGTTGATGGTTTTCACCCTATAAATGTAGGGAGAATGACACTCGATTTACCCGCCTTTCTGTCGGCAACACCATACGGAATATTAGAATTATTAGAGCGACACAACATTGAAACCAGCGGCAAACACGCTGTTATTATCGGAAGAAGCCATATCGTTGGCAGGCCTATGAGCATCTTACTCAGCCAAAAAAGACCCGTAGGAAATGCTACGGTAACCGTAGCGCATAGCAGAACTAAAAATTTAAAAGAGATAACCCTACAGGCAGATATTATTATTGCCGCCTTAGGCATCCCTGAATTTTTAACCGGCGATATGGTAAAAGACGGAGTGGTTATTATAGATGTGGGCATCACTAGAGTTGAAGATTCTTCAAAATCTCGCGGTTATAGATTGGCCGGAGATGTACATTTTGAAAGTGTAAGCAAAAAAGCCGATTATATCACGCCTGTTCCCGGTGGCGTAGGCCCGATGACGATTGCTATGCTATTAAAGAATACGTTGTTGGCTTGTGAAAATAAAGACTGAGAAATATACTTAGCTTTTCTTTTTTTCATTCTCCATTTTATTCCATATATCAAGGTAAATTTTCCAATCGCTGCCTTCTTTTTTCCAGATGATAATATAATTGCCTTTTGAAGAAATTTCTTTTCCTTTTTTGGTAGCGACTGTCATTTTATAATACCCGTAATCATAGGCATAATCTCCTATGATTTTAATCTCTTTCGGATTCACTTTGTGATATATCAACTTCATGCCTTTGGGCAGTTTCCAACGTTTTTTAATGGCTTCTTCCCCAACGATAATATCTTCTCCGGCGGCAAATATTTTACCGTCTTTACTATATAAAGAAGTTAGTTTATCATGGTCTTCTCCTACACAGGCTTTCGAAAAATTAGTAATATTATTTAATATTTTATTAATGTCTTCACCATTGCCAGAATATTCTTGAGCGTAGAAACTAAGACTCAAAAACAAAAGAAGAATCGCGCTTTTAATGTGTAAACCCATAACAGAAAAATAAGAAATTATAGAATCAACGAGAATTGATAGAATAGACGCCAAAAATCAGTAAAACTAACAACATAGAATTCTTCAACAAAGATAAGAATCTGCATGCTAACATATAGAAATCTATATCAGTTTAGCGAAATTTTAACAAACTGTTAAAATTTTACCAACCAAATTGAAGTTTACCCGCAAACGATTGTTTAGGGTATTGTATATATCAGTTACCATTTTATTCTTCAACCCTTTCAACTTCCTACTCCCCGCTTCCTCTTCATATCATTCCTCGCGATGTACCAAATCGGGCGAAAAAGCAGGCAAACACACAGCTATGTATTCGCATGGCTCCTCAAACGGATTCGAATACTGAACCCTTGTGTTTTTTAAAATTTTAATCGACTGTCCGGCTTCTAAAACAACCGTATCACCGTCAACTATCAATTGTTTTTTACCATTGATAATATATGTATATTCATCAAATTCAGGGGTTTGAAAAGGTTCGCTCCATCCCGAGGGCGCCACCATGTGAGCCATACTTATTTCTGAAGTGTCATCAGAAGCCAATCCGAAATGCTCTTCAATTAATTTACCATCAGTTGTCGGAACAACAAATGGCGACTTTTGGACATAATATTTTTTCATACGTTTCGATTAAAATTACCGGTCTGCTATTTATTCATTTCTTTCTTGAAAAACAATTGAAATATCAATATTCATTTTACAAAATAAATATAGGTAATAAATAAATAATTAGCAAGTTTGCAAATACACTGCTACTTACATGTATTTAGAAAGGAATCTAAAGAATTCTTTTTTCAATTCATTGAAGATGCCTCTCTCGGTTTCTATAATGCTTCTAAATTCATTGTGTTTTTTAAGGTCGGGGATATCAATGGCATTCACATGTATTTGATAATGCTCGGCAATATTTAACTCATGTCCATTGATTTCGTCTAAATAATCATTAATGTGTTTTTTATGAATGGTAAAACTATGTTGAAATTCACTCAGCTGTTTTAACACTTTTTTATCGGTCCATCGGTTTGATAACTCTTTCAATCTATTTTGAAACGACTTTATTTCATCTTTCCAAAATAACAATTCATTTTTCCACAAAGTATGCTCAAAATGAAAGTCTGAATTATAAATTACTTGTGTTTCCATGTTCTTTCTTTTATATGTATTAAAAATACAACCTCTATACAAACTATAAAATGATAATGCTCAGTTTTGAGTATAAATAAAATATCATACCTGTCAGACTAAAAATATTACGCAAAATACGAGCCATTAGTTCTTTATTATTTCTACGTCAGTACCGCGACATAGGAACGGCGTATCGAGAACCTTTTTAGTAACCGATAGCCAAATTCTCGATACAATTTTATAAAAACAACATAAACCTGTTATTTCAATATCGAACTGATAATTAAAGTAATGATAGGTTAAATACTAGAAACCACTATTCGAAGCCGGGCATAAAATAATACCAGTGATAAAAAATAATGAATTGGTTGTTATTTATCTTAAATTTGCGCTTTAATTTTTTTAATTCAAATGAATATTCAAGACACCCTACAATCAGCTACTCGAAAAGGATTACAAAATCTCTATGGCGCTAACATTGAAACCATTGAGTTTCAAGCCACCCGTAAAGATTTTGAAGGCGATATCACTATTGTTGTATTTCCTTTTTTAAAAGTGATAAAAGGAAATCCGGTTGAAATTGCCACCAATTTAGGCGAGTACCTACAAGAGCATATCACCGAAATTACCGGTTTTAATGTTGTTAAAGGGTTTCTTAATCTAATATTGAACGATACTTATTTTCGAAATACTTTTGACACTATTGTCAATTCACCTCATTTCGGAATTAGCAATATTTCACAAGGTAGTGAATCGGTAATGGTAGAATACTCCTCGCCTAACACTAATAAACCGTTGCATTTGGGACATATTCGCAATAATTTATTGGGATATTCGGTAGCCCAAATCTTAAAAGCCTCAGGCAAGAAAGTCTATAAAACCCAAATTATCAATGACCGCGGTATCCATATTTGTAAAAGTATGTTAGCTTGGCAACGTTGGGGAAATGGTGAAACCCCTGAAAGTACCGGACTAAAAGGTGATAAACTGGTAGGGAATTATTACGTAAAATTTGATCAAGAATATAAAAAAGAAATTGCCCGGTTAGTGGCGGATGGCCATATCGAAGAAGAAGCAAAAAAACAGGCCCCTATCTTATTAGAAGCACAGCAAATGCTGCTAAAATGGGAAGCCGGAGATACAGAAATGGTGGCCTTATGGAAAAAAATGAACCAATGGGTTTACAATGGATTTGAACAAACATATAAAGCATTAGGTGTAGATTTCGATAAAAATTATTACGAAAGCAATACCTATCTGTTAGGAAAAGATGTAGTAGCAGAAGGCCTAAAAAAAGGTGTTTTCTTTGCCAAAGAAGACGGTTCGGTTTGGATAGACCTTACTGATGAAGGCTTAGATGAAAAAATTGTACTCCGTGCCGATGGTACCGCCGTATATATAACCCAAGATATTGGTACTGCCATTCAGCGGATTAAAGATTATCCTGACGTTGACGGATTAGTATATACCGTGGGTAACGAACAAGATTACCATTTTAAAGTACTGTTTTTAATCCTCAAAAAATTAGGATATACTTGGGCCGAAAATTTATATCATTTGAGTTACGGAATGGTAGATTTACCTTCCGGAAAAATGAAATCGCGTGAAGGTACCGTAGTAGACGCTGATGACTTATTGATAGAAATGGCCAATACCGCCCGTGAAATTTCTGAAGAACTCGGCAAACTCGAAGGATATTCAGAAAAAGCAAAAACAACACTCTACAAAACTATCGGCTTGGGAGCTTTAAAGTATTATATCCTGAAAATAGACCCTAAAAAACGGATTCTTTTTGACCCGGCGGCCTCCATTGATTTCAACGGTAATACCGGCCCGTTTATACAATATACCTATGCCAGAATACAATCAATATTACGCAAAGCAACTTTTAACTATAAAAATATCGGTGCCGTTGAGGCCACCCTTCAATTTCACCCTAAAGAAAAATCAGTACTCAAACAATTGGCACTGTTTCCTGAAATCATTCAACAAGCCGCTGTCAATTACAGTCCGGCCATAATTGCCAATTACACTTACGACTTGGTAAAAGAATACAATTCTTTTTATCAAACCGTACCCATTTTAGGCTGTGAAGATGAAGTTCAAAAAACTTTCAGAACACAATTATCGATGAAAGTAGGCGAAGTCATACAATCAGCCTGTAAACTCTTAGGAATTGAAGTACCCGAACGCATGTAACAATGACAACCATTTTTGCCATAGTACTATTTTTTATTTTCCTCAGCCTTTCGCTAATACACTTTTATTGGCTTTTAGGAGGAACATGGGGAATTGAAAAAGCAATTCCTACTGATAAAAATGGGCATCCTGTACTAAATCCTTCTAAAATTGCAACAATTACGGTAGCATTGGCACTTTTTTCATTTGCACTATTTTATCTCTCAAAAGGAAATATCTTAACTATTTCTTTTTATATTTGGATACAAACCTATGGAGGTTGGATAATTTCGGGAATTTTTATCCTACGTGCCATCGGAGACTTAAGGTATGTAGGCTTTTTTAAAAAAATAAAAAATACACATTTTGCCGAGGCCGATATGCGCTACTATGCTCCCTTATGCCTGTCTATCGGATGTATCGGAATTCTCATAGAACTCATCAACTAAATTTTGATAAAATAATCTCTTATGAAAATAACAACACACATAGCCAAACACCTAAGGGAAGTATATTTTGGCGGAAATTGGACTTTCTCAAACCTCAAAGATACCTTGGCGGATGTTACTTGGCAACAAGCTACTACGCAAGTATATACGTTTAATACCATTGCCACATTGGTTTACCACATCAATTATTACATCAATGGCGTTACCACAGTTTTACAAGGTGGGTCTTTAAGCATTAAAGATATACACAGTTTCGACCATCCGCCCATAGGCTCACAAGAAGATTGGGAAGCCTTTGTAAACAACATATGGGCAGATGCCAAAAAATTTGCCGATTTAATTGAACAGTTGCCCGATAGCAAGCTCGAAGAAAATATAGCCGATGAAAAATATGGAAATTATTATAGAAACCTTCACGGGATTATTGAACATGCCCATTATCACTTAGGACAAATTGTGCTGATAAAAAAAATTATTTCTCAAGAAAAGATATAGATAATTACCCTAAAAGATAAGAAAACCTACATATGACATAACTTAAGAATTTATTTAGATTCTCTAAGTACCTTGTCTCAAAATTCATAACTGATGAATGGGGCAAAAATTACATTTCTACTTTTTATATTATTCATTAGCGGGAAACTCAATGCCACTAATTATTATGTATCCAACTCAGGAAACGACTCCAATAACGGCTTAAGTGCAGCAACCGCTTTTAAAACCTTACAACATGCCGCTGACATTGTTACCGCCGGAGATACGGTTTTTGTAGCCAATGGCACCTACGTGGGTTTTGATCTTAGAGATAAAAATGGCACCAATGGCAATCCTATCGTCTTTATGGCAACCGGCACCAATGTAGTGGCCAATCAAAAAGGCCCAATTAGAAACGACATTATCAATATAGAAAATGCCGATTATATAATCATTGACGGATTTATGGCCAACAATGCCCCCGGCAACGGCAATGGTATTCGCGTAGTGCTTTCCGATAACTGTATCATTAGAAATAATAGCTGCGACAATAATGCCAAAAGAGGCATTTTTACAGCTTTTACCAACGATATCCTTATCGAAAATAATACCTGTACCAATTCTATTGACGAACACGGCATTTATGTATCCAATAGTTCTGATAGGCCAATTATCAGATATAACGAATGCTATGGCAATAACAATATCGGCATTCACCTAAATGGCGATTTATCAGCCGGAGGCGACGGTATTATCAGTGATGCTCAAGTGTATGGCAACAAAATTCACGATAATAATTTAGCAGCCGGAATCAATATGGATGGCGTTCAAAACCCTGTAATTTATAACAACCTGATATATAATAACCATTCGGCGCAAGGCATTGCCCTTTTTCAACAAGACGGAGCCATTGTCACCAACGGGGCAAAAATATATAACAATACCATTATTGTTCCTTCTGATGGAAGGTGGGGAATACTCGTACAAAACGGTGCTAATATCAATACTAAAATTTACAACAATATCATTATCAACCAACACGCTTGGAGGGGCTGTATTTCAGTTGAAGCAACCAGCCAATTTACAAGTGATTATAATATTTTAAACGATAAAATGAGTGCTAACGGCGACGGTTCAAGTATTACATTAAGCGCTTGGCAAGCCTTAGGTTTTGACAACCATTCATTATTGGCCGATGCCATTACTTCCATTTTTGTAAATGCAGGCGCTAACAATTTTCAACTGGCCGCAAACTCGCAAGCTATTGATAGCGGAACCAACCTTGTCAGCACAGTGGTTACTGATGATTTTAACCAAAGTACAAGGCCTAGTGGCACGGATTATGATATTGGAGCCTTTGAATTTGACGCTACCCTTTCGGTTGATGGTGCCTCGTTTATAGCTATAGAGATATTTCCGAACCCTACTTCAAATAGCTTTCGGCTGAAATATGACGAATCACAACTAAACATCAAGCGCATTGATTTATTCGATAGCTATGGAAAATTGGTAAAATCCTTCCGCAAAAAAAGCGCCTTAAATGTTTCTGAGCTGCCAAGTGGTTTGTACTTCATTCGCATTAAGCTGTCAAATAATAGTTATTATCGAAAAAAAGTGCTTATTCAATAAGTAATACCAAAGGTATGTAAAAAATGTATCCTTCCTAAGCCAAAGTGGTACTTAACGCAATGAAAAGCCAATATCGCTCAATTTCAATTTTATACAACTAGTTTTAGAGATAGCTTTGAACTGTCTAACCTAAAACAGTTTATAATGAAAAATTTATTCACGGTATTGTTGTTTTGTACAACGTTCACATTTGCAACAAATCCTATTCCTTCAAGCATACAAAAAGTTACTGTATATACTAACGGAGCACAAATTACCCGAACTGCAACACTAGAGCTACCTATAGGTACCAAACAATTTACATTAGAAAAACTATCACCCTACATTGAAGAAAGCAGCATACAAATTTCAGGACTTGGAGAAGCCTCTGTTTTATCAATTAATTTTGGTGTCAACTATCTTTCAAAACAACAAACTGATAAAAAAATTGAAAACTTACAGCTTCAAATTAAAGCATTGCAAGATGAAATTCAATTTGAAGACGGCCTTATTGCGGGGTATAAAGAAGAACTAAGTGTCATTCAAACCAACCGCCGTTTAGGAAATGACAACCAAGTGGTAAGCCTTGAAAAATTACAACAATTTGCTTCCTACTATAGAAAACGCATTACAGAAATTAACACAGCAGTTTATCAATCAGAAAAAAAGAAAGTAACACTCAACCATAGCATTGAAAACATGAATAAACAGTTAGCAGAATTTAATGCCGGCGATGAAGTTCAAACCGGAGAAATTACCCTAAAATTAAACACCGTAAAAGCCCAAACACTACACGTAATCATAAAGTACAATGTTAGCAATGCCGGTTGGTTTCCTGTTTACGATTTGAAAGCAACAAAAATCAATGCCCCCATACAATTAGCTTATAAAGCACATGTCTATCAAACTACCGGAAACAATTGGAAGAATATAAAATTAACGCTTTCTACTGGCGACCCAAATACCAATAATAACAAACTCGACCTTCAACCTAAGTACCTAAACTTTATCAATAGGTACAGTACTTATAAACGCAATAGGGCTACCAAAAGAGTTACTTATAAATACAATCCCTTTGTACAAACTATTAGCGGTATCGTAACCGATGAAAGCGGGCCCTTACCCGGTGTAAATGTTATTATAAAAGGCACTAGCATTGGTACCCAAACCGATTTTGACGGAAGGTATACCCTCAAAGCCAATGGAGGCAAAGAACTTCAGTTTTCATTTGTAGGAATGCAAACTGAAACCTTGCCAATATATTCAAGTGTTATGAATGTAAATTTAGAAGCTGACAATAATGTATTGGATGAAGTTGTTGTAACAGCATACGGTGCACAAAAGAATTCAACTCCAATTTCTACTGCCTTGGTCGGAAAAGCACAAGGGATTAACATACGCGGAATTTCATCTATCAAAGCCAACGCAAATCTCTTATTCGTTGTGGATGGTATTCCGGTAGATAACTCTTTTTATACGAATTTAAATGAAGGAGACATTGAAAGTGTTGAGGTATTAAAAGGGGCAAGTGCCAGTATATATGGAAACCGTGGTATTGGAGGAGTAATCGCTATAAAAACAAAGAAAAATAAGGCAACATCATATGGCGATAGTATTGAACAAGGTATTACAAATACCCGTTTTGAAATCAAAAAAGACTACAGTATTCCCACTGATGGCGACATAACCGTTATTGAAATAGACAATTATTCTGTTCCGGCCAGCTATGCCTACGTTACTGCACCGGTTATCAATGAAAATGTATTTTTAACGGCTAAAATCGGTAATTGGGAACAATACAATCTATTACCCGGGGAAGCTAATGTATACTTTGAAGGCAGTTATTCAGGAAAAACAATCATCAATCCGCAAGCAGTTACCGATAGCTTAACAGTGGCTTTGGGCATTGACCCTGCTATTGTTGTCAAACGTACACAATTGAACAATTTTAAAAAGAATTCATTTATTGGAAACAATAAGTTTATCAACAGAGCCTATGAAATTGAAATTAAAAACAACAAAAATACGGCTGTTGCATTGACTTTATCAGATAGAATTCCCGTCAGCCAACACAAAGATATCAAAGTAGATAATATCGAAACCGGAACTGCCATTTACCTCCGTAAAAAAGGATTGTTAACATGGACATTACAACTCACCGCCAATCAATCTAAAAAAGTAGGCTTTTCTTATACCTTAAAATATCCTAAATATAAACGGGTTAATTTGTGAATGAGAAATTGTAAAGCGAAAAATTCAATGATTTATATCTAGACTCGTTGATTTTCTGCTTAAAAAAGGTTATTTTCGTTTATACCCTTATGATGCAAAAACAAAAAAAATACCGAAAATCTATACTTTTGCTATTTATAGCGACCGTTGTAATCGGCATCAGGTTTTATACCGGAGTGTATATCCATGATGAATTTGGCAGTAAACATTTTTTTATCAAACATCGGCCAATTTGGAAATGGGTCTTTTATTCGCCAATCAGAATGAGCGATAAAAACGTTAATGACCTTAGCGATACTAAAAAATTAGAACAACAATTATTTGATGAATTCATCACAAAACAAGGAATGAGTAGATGAATAAATTTAAGGCTTTTTTATTGATAATGATTACAGCTACACTCTTCGGCGGGGTTTGTGGTATCCTTCACGACCAGTTGACCTATGGTATTTCAGAAGAATATTATACTAAATTTAAATTTGTACAGTTTGGACTAGAAAATTGGGGGTTGGGCACAAACATAGGTACCACCGCCACTCCTGAAATCAGCCTAAGCCAACCGAGATTTGGAGTTGCCCTTGTAGGTTTTCTAGCTACTTGGTGGGTAGGCCTTTTCATTGGTATCATTTTAGGGCTGGTAGGATTTATTCATCACAACGGAAAAAAAATGTGTAAAGTTACCGTCAAGGCATTTGTCATAACAATACTAATTACAGTAATGATTGGAATTATTGGCTTAGCGTATGGTAATTTATTCTTATTATCCCATCAACCTAGCTGGTACTTTCCAGAGAATTTAATTGACAAAAACCATTTTATCATGGTGGGTTCGATGCACAATTTTAGTTACTTTGGCAGCCTTTTCGGGTTGCTAATCGGAAGTTTGTTCAGTATAAAGCAAAAAAATAATGAAGTTGAAAAATCAAACTACCGGAATCCTGAAAAGTAAAAATCACACCTTCCGAGAAGGTGGCTATTGGTTGCCCCTAAAAGGGACAATGAGCAACAAGATTATTATAAACAGACCAAAAGACCTGTCAGGTTTTGAAAACATGACAGGTCTGAAAAAGTAGGCAAAGCCAAGAGGACATTACCATCAGCTAAGCAGATGGTTTTTCAAGGTAAAATAAAATTCTCCTGCAAGGTATGATTTGTATTTTGAGATTCATCACCCTGCTCAGAATGAACTGTGCTTAAATGACACTATCCCAAAAAGTGTGTAAGTTAAAATATAAGAGGGTTTGATTTTTTAAACCGACAAATCAAAATATAAAAACCGTCTTTATTTCAAATTATCCAAAATCATAGCAATAGCTGTATTGGTATTGGCGTTTTTTGCAAAAGAATCAGTAATATGTTTGGGTGCAACGGCATATTTTTTGGTTATCAAATACCTTATTTGCGGTACATATTCTAATGACACTTTACCGGTTAACAAAGCACTCAACTCTTTTCCTGAATGGTAATAGTCTAAGACTTTTTTCAGTCCGGTTAAATACAAATAATCTTTGGTAAACCCACCGCCTCTATGTACCCGTAAGGTGATATAATAGGCACTCTCGTTGTCTAGTGCATAATCGGTATGCAGCAAGGCAAACGTTTCAGCAAATGAATACCCTTTAGCCAAACTATCAACGGCAATGACCCTGTATGCCAATTTTTTTAATCGTTTTACCGTTAAGCTATCTGACATTAGTTCAGCAAAAACTGCTAAGCCCTCTTGGGTTTCTACATTATTGGGCAGGCCATGCGAAAATATCTTTAACGGATGTAACAATCCGTTCATCGTAGTAACCATGTGTACACCGATTTCGTGATTGGTCAAAATGGCAATTTCACTCTCTGAATAAGTATGCTTAGAATTCAATACCAAGGTTTGAATATTATTGAGTACCATAGCAATGGCCGACATTTTATCAGAATACTGAATGGCATACGAAAAATCATAGCGTTTCGAATAATCCCTGAACAACTGTTCTGCTTGTTTGGGTGAAAATTTGGGTTCATCCCTTTCAGAAGGTGCATCGTCTTTAAAACTCAAAATATACCTCGCATTTTCAACTTCCTGTTCTGTTGGCGTACCGAAAGAATGCAAACTGTTATAATAAAACTTTTTGCCTTCGCCAATGGTTTCTATACATTGTATCAATCCGGAATAGAAATAAATAATATCTTCATACAGCTGTCGCAATACCTTGTCTTCAATTTGTTCTATGGGCAATGAAAATAGTTCGCGATGGAGTTTGAATTTATCAAAATCCATTTTAGGATACGTAAATACCGGTTCTTTATGATATTCCGATGTAAAAAACCGTTCTTTTTGGACTTCTATATTGGTAGGATTGATATAACTTAATAATTCAATCTTTTGTACTAAGGTATCTAAGCGATTGTCTATTTCAAATAAGGCTTGTTGCCCAACATCTACTGACTGCATTTACTACTATCTTTAGGAATATTTTTTAAAAAAAGAATAGGCATGTGCTCTTAAATCAATCGTTAAGTGTTTTTCAATAGCATCCACTACTTCAGGAAACATTATTTGATTGATTTCATCACAATACACTTTCTTTGCTTCGGTTGCCAAAACTAAGGTATTTTTAAAATTTTGCGTAATATATTTCAAAAAATATCCATTTCCTTGGAAGGTATCATTTATTTTTGAAGTTGAAACAATTCCGTTCGGCAATTTCATGGTACCCAATGCCAATTGCCATTCTTCTACGGCATTGCCAAAACGGTTCATATCGATATTTGAAACTCCTAAATTCCATGTTGGCACTTCCCTATCCCACCGTTTCCAATTATACGAATGCATATCATAGACCACACAGATGCCAAATAGTTCTTCTAATTTGCTAATTAGTGCATGTGTTACCTGATAAAAATTATGGTGTTTCTGTAAACTTTTTTGCTTCATTTCTTCTGATAAAGGATTACGCCAAAGTTGTTTTCCCCAAGCATCTTCATAGATAGCACTTTCGGAAGGCCTATTCAAATCGTATTCAAAACGCGAATCGCAACCCGCAATCACTATCGGGTGGGTTTGTACCATCTGTTTGGTAGCCGGGTCTTCTTCAAACCACCGCTGGTATTCAGTATGCAAACAATTGTCCCACAACTCTCTTCTAAAGTGATGCCCGTCATGTACGGCACCACAAACATAATGCACATATTCTTCAATTTTTATGGTCAACGAATAATCATCGGCAACGGCTTCAAAAGTTTCTGCATTTTCAATTTTTTCGAGTATGTCTGATATTGATAATTTTTCCATTATAATTCGGTTATTACTTATTTTGGCTAAGTTCTAATGATAACAGCATTGTAACTAAATTATTAAATAAGGTTCTAAAATAACTAAAAGTCGAATTACAATTGCATCCTATTTCGCAATAAAATTCTCCTGCGAGGTTTAAACCTGTCAGCCGAAGCTTTTTTGCGAAGGAGGAAAACCTAGTAGGTTTTAATTGTAATACCCACAAGGTTCCTAAGGCCTTGCAGGAGGAGTAGTTACTATCTTTTGCTATAATAAATAGAACTTATCCCAAATTATTTACTGTTACTGTCTACTATTACTGCTAACTGCATACTGTCACTGCCTACTAGCCACCAATCACTCTTCCACCAAACTTCCCCACTCTGTCCAAGAACCATCGTATACGGCTATATTTTTAATTCCGGCTATTTCTGCCCCCAATGCCAAAATACAGGCTGTAATCCCCGAACCACATGAAAAAATAAATTCGGTATTTTCTTTTTGAAACGTATTGAATTGCCGCTGCAATACCTTTTTATCTTTTAGAATACCATTTTCTAAAAGCGCTGTGTATGGTAAATTTTTAGAAGTCGGTATGTGTCCGCTTCGCAAGCCTTGTCTAGGTTCGGGTACTTTTCCGTAAAACCTTTCTGAAGAACGTGCGTCTAAAATTTGTGCCGCTTCTTGCTTAATGGCATTTTGAACTTTTGTAAAATCACAAAAAAAATCAGGTTGGTAAGCTGCTGTAAAATCACCTTGGTCACCGGCATAGTTTCGGCGTTTCTCATATGAGTATCCTGCCTTTTTCCATTCGGGCAACCCGCCATTTAATACGGCAATATTTTGATGCCCCATGGCTTTGAACATATACCATACCCTTGCCGAAGCATAAATTCCCAACGCATCATACACTACAATGGCACTTGATGCATTGATTCCTAAAGCTCTAGCTGCCATAGTAAATTTTTGTGGTGACAACATCGTATTCGGAAACATAGCGGTAGTATCACTAAACGTATTTTTAATATCTAAAAACCGGGCTTTCGGCAGTTGTTCTAAGGGAGCGTTTTCTGAATCGGTAGTATCGGTTACTTTTTTTATGGTAGCATCGATAAGCACTAAATTTGGTTCGTTTATATGTTGATGCAACCATTTTGGCGATACTAAAGGGCTCGTAAGTTTTAACATAACAATCATTTAATCAGATAAATTCAAAAGACAGCCATTGGCTGTATTTCATTTCACCACCGGCAGCCACAGAATAGTGCCACTTTAGAAATTTGACTTTTTGAACTTAGAATTTGCTATCTGCTATTTGGATTTTGTTTCTTGCTATTTGCTTTTCGTTATTCATCATTTGAATTTTAGAATTTCCTAAAATCAAGCATCTTCTACGGTTTTGCGCAACCGTTTCCTCCGTTCAAACGCCTGAAGTTTGTCTTGCACTTTGTCTTCTATAAAATCAATTACTTTCTCATGGATACGTACTTTATATACTCTGTTGATATAGGTTACGCCTCCGGGGCTCATCACATTTACTTCTACTAATTTTCCGCCAATGACATCAATGCCCACAAAATACAAACCGTCTTTGATTAATTTTGGCCCTATTTGTTTACACAGGGCTTTTTCTTCTTTGGTCAACTGGTGTTTGGCTACCGAGCCTCCCGCCGAAACATTAGAACGGTGGTCATCACTGCCGGGCACTCTTTTCATAGCGCCTATAGGCTGTCCGTTTAACAATAAAATACGTACATCACCTTGGTCTGCCCCTTCTATATAATCTTGTAAGATAACATAATTGGAAGTGCCGTCTGCATTAAAAATATAAAAATCGAGTAATGAGTTGATACTTTTCATAGCCGATTTTTCAATCAAAATAACCCCTGAGCCTCCAAAGCCATTCAAGGGTTTTAGTATCATTTTATCGGCTTCAGATTCTTTAATTTGGCGGATTAGATATTCTTTATTTTTAGAAACATGGGTAGCCGGAATGATATTGCTATGCGAATCGCCAAAAGCAGCCGTATAGAGTTTGTTATTGGCTTCGCGCATTCCCCTGAGCGAATTCATAATAAAGACATCGTCTTTAACGGAATCTAAAAAATTGAGCATGATGGGGTCTAATGGCGGATTGGCTCGCATAAAAATAACATCGAAACCTGCCAATGGCAACATTTCTTCACGTAGTTGCGCTTTTTTATAAAACGATTTTAACGAACCGGGTACTTTATCCATCCTACCGATAACCGTACAAAAAGCATTGGTTACGCTATTGCGAATGGTCAGGTTTGCCGGCGTACACAAGGCAACACCATGTTCTCTTTTTACACATTCTTTAATAAATGCCAAACTCGTATCATTTTCAGGGTCTATTTGATCCCACGGATACATTAAAAAACAGATATTCATATTTTTTAGTCTTATGTTGATGAGCTATAATTCTTTACATTATTATATAAATGTAGGTGCGTACTACTCTTGTAAACTGCCTACTGTACACTAACACTATCCATCCGTAGGATAATTATCATCCCAATTTTTCACATGGGGCTCTCCTAATTTACCCACAGATTTTGCCACTACCATTGATACGGTAGCATCTCCGGTAACGTTTACAATAGTCCTACACATATCCAACGGCCTGTCTATGGCAAAGATTAATGCCAACCCAGCTTCGGGAATACCGGCATAGCCTAGTACGCCAACCAACATCACCATTCCGGCTCCGGGAACAGCGGCGCTGCCAATAGAAGCGAGTGTTGCCGTGGCAATTATACCCAATTGGGTAGAAAATTCTAAGTGCATACCGAAAGCCTGTGCGATAAATACCGCTGCTACTGCTTGGTACAAACTGGTACCGTCCATATTGATAGTAGCTCCGATAGGCAATACAAAACTCGATACTTCTTCTTCTACGCCCAAATGTTCTGTGACCCTTTCCATGGTTACGGGTAAGGTTGCGGCACTCGAACTTGTAGAAAATGCCAATAATTGCGCCGGCGAAATGCCATTCATGAAAAATTTGGGTGTTTTTTTTGTAAAGAAGTATACAATTAAATTATATACTACAATCATAATAGCCAATCCTAAAACAACTGTAAACGCATACCATGCCAAGGCTTTAAATAAGTCAATACTCGGCGATTCTACTACCAACGCAGCCAATAACGCAAATACGCCATAAGGCGCTGCGAGCATAATCAAATCAACCATTTTTAATATTACTTCATTAAATCCGTCAAAGAAATTCTTAACGGTTTTTCCTTTTTCTTCGGGGATTAAAATCAATCCGATACCGAAAAAAACAGCAAAAAATATCACCTGTAGCATATTGCGATTACTAGTGGCGGCGGCAAAAATATTATCGGGTACCAAATCTTCTAAGGCTTGCAATGGCCCTTTTCCCTTCTGTTCTTCAGCAGTTTTTTTATACTCAGCAGTTTTCCCACTGTAATTTTCTACCATTTCCATCCGGGTGGTTTCGGTTATTGAATTCCCGGGTTTGATAAAGTTGACTAAAATAATACCGATGGTAACCGCCAACACGGTGGTGGTGATATAAATAGCAATAGTCCTACCTCCCATTTTTGACAATTTAGAAATATCTTTTAAATCGGATACGCCTTTTATCAATGAAGCTAATATCAACGGAATGGCAATTAATTTTAGTGAGTTGATAAATATCTTCCCGAAAGGCTTAATCCAGTCTTGAACAATTTCTTTGCCGCCATCAACACTTGTCATTAATATCCCTACGAGTACACCGAAAACCATCCCTAATAATATCTTCCAGTGCAGTGCTAATTTCTTCATGTAATTACTTTTTAAATTTCTTGAAAGATAGAAAAATATGTTTAAATAAAAAATCAGCGTTTATATATAAATTTTAAGGTTCGGCAATTAATCGTATATTGTACCATATTTATTAATCAATTAAATTTTTACAAAATGGCAAGTATTTTTGACCTATTAAACAGCGATTTAGGAAAGACACTCATTAATGGTGCTAGTCAACAATTAGGACAAGACCAAAAAACAACAACCACGGCTTTAGGGGCAGCATTGCCTTTAATTTTAGGAGCGATGCAAAACAATGCAAAAACCCCTGAAGGTGCTTCGGGGCTATTAAATGCATTGAACAGTGAAAAACATAGCGGTGGTATTTTAGACAACTTAGGAAACATTCTTGGCGGTGGCGGCATTGATGACGATGTATTGCAAGACGGTTCAGGAATTTTAGGGCATGTCTTTGGTGGCAAGGAAGAAAACGTAGCCCAAGCGGTTAGCAAATCTAGTGGCTTGGATTTGGGTTCTGCCATGAATATATTAAAAGTTGCCGCCCCATTTGTAATGGGATACCTCGGCAAACAAACACGCCAACAAGGGGTTCAAGATCAAAATGGTATTGGCAATTTATTGGGTGGAATGCTCGGAGGCGAAAGCAGCCAACAACAAAATATGGTAGAGCGCCTATTAGATGCAGATGGCGATGGTAGTATTATTGACGATGTTGCCGGAATGATCTTAGGCAGTGGCAGTAAAAAAGGTGGCCTAGGAGGATTATTAGGAGGCCTTTTTAAATAATATTTTTTTATACAAAAACTCAAAAGCCATTGGTTAATACCGATGGCTTTTTTGTTATTATTTCTTGTATTTTTACAACGTGGGTTCTCTATATGGAAAAATTAAAAAAACGGTGGGGCTTGACTTCAAACCGGCAGGTAATCTTAATATTTATTGCCTTTTCTATCAATGGTTCCTTTGCAACTTTGATAGCTAGGCCGGTAACCAATTTTATAGGGCTCAATCAAGAAACTACCAATCCTTGGTTATTTTGGCCGGTTAGGATTTTATTGATTTTTATCATCTACCAACTCACGTTGCCTCTTTCAGGGTTTTTAGTGGGGCAATTCAAATTCTTCTGGAATTTTGAAAAGAAAATGATACGCCGGCTAGGCCTTGGCCGTTTTCTTAAAGAAAACTAACTCACCTCTATAATTATTTCTTTTTCACTGCTAAAGACATAGGTATACAACCACATTAATGTAAATGTAGGGATAACATCTAAAAAGGGCATTGCTTCTTCAATAAAAGAAATAGCCGCAGCTATTTTCCCTTTTTTTCCGGGGTATAATTTCGTCATTAAATAGGCAGAGAGTGGCGCCCATACAATATCTATAAATGGAATATATCCGAGGGCATCGAACACAATTCCCAATGCTAATTTTTTATGTTTATTCATCAGTTTGATTTTTGTATTAACTACGTATATTACAGCAATAAGAATGCCAACTTTTTAAGAAAGGTTTGCACTTATTAGTTTTAAAAATTCATTTCGGGTTTCTAAATTTTTAAAGGTGCCCCTAAAAGCCGAAGTAGTAGTTACAGAATTTTGCTTTTGCACGCCTCGCATCATCATACACATGTGTGAGGCTTCAATTACAACCGCCACTCCCTGAGGCTTTAACACGTCATTAATACAATTTACAATCTGGTCGGTCAATCGCTCTTGCACTTGCAGCCTACGGGCAAATATGTCTACCACCCGGGGTATTTTACTCAGGCCTACAATTTTGCCATCGGGTATATAGGCGATATGTGCTTTGCCAAAAAATGGGAGGATATGGTGTTCGCAAAGCGAATACAATTCAATATCTTTTACAATGACCATTTCGCTGTAATCTTCATCAAACAATGCCGATTTCAATATCTCTTTGGCATCTGCTTGATAGCCTTGCGTTAAGTATTGAATGGTCTTTGCTGCCCTTTCGGGAGTTTTTTGAAGTCCTTGCCTATCGACATCTTCACCGATACTATCGATAATTGAGTGGTACTTTTTCTGAAGATTATTAGTCACTTCTATAGTATATTCTTCAAATTTTTGATATGACATGCTCTATGCTTTTAAAATGGAAAGGTATAAAAATAATTAACACTATATTTCAAGAATTTGTCATTGATGCAATTATAACTAAATTCATCATATAGAACTCGTTTAAACTTTTTCAATTAGCTAAAAAATTGTCCTTTTGCACCCTATTTTTGTCTTTTTTTCCTTCCATAGCCCTGCTATGCAACCCAAAAAAGCCTTCAATAGGATAAAAAACTCCTAATTTTCGCTTCAATCCAAAAAGTTTAAACGAGTTCATAAAAAAGAAGATTTGCTGAAAACTAAATTCCAACAAATCTTCAAACCAAAAATCAACCAAATTTTTATTCCTTTTTGAGTTTATCTTTAAACTTTTTGACAAACTTGTCTAATTTCGGATTGATTACCATACGGCAATATCCTTGATTTTTATTATTGTTATAGTAATCTTGATGATAATTTTCAGCGACAAAATAATTGTGTATTGGTGTTATTTCCGTAACAATTTTATCATCAAATACTTTTTCTTTTTCTAGTTGGGCTATCATTTTTTCAGCTTCTTTTTTCTGGGCGTCAGTATGATAAAAAATAACCGACCGGTACTGTGTTCCTACATCTGCTCCTTGCCTATTAAGCGTTGTTGGGTCATGTGTGCTGAAAAACACCTCTAACAATTCCCTATAACTAATTTTTTCAGGGTCGTATTCTATCCTGATTACTTCGGCATGTCCTGTATTACCAGAACAAACTTCTTTATAAGAAGGTTTTTTTACGGTTCCTCCGGCATAGCCTGCTTCTACTTTGATAACACCTTCCAACTGCTCAAAAATAGCTTCCGAACACCAAAAACATCCATTGCCAAATGTAGCTAATGCAACTCCTTTCATAGATTCTGTATTTTGTTTTTTGTTTTTATTTTCAACTTTTTTATGTGCTGAAACAGTACAAGATACAAAAGCGATTATAAAAATTACTAAAATACTTTTTTTGAGCATTCTTTTGAATTTATAAGTAAGACGCAAAACCCTTATGTTAATTACAGCGTTAAGGAAATTTTAACATATTTTGAATAAAATTTCTCATTCGATACCGTTGAGAACAAAGTTTACAACGGGCTGCATACTATTGAAGTATCGTGTTTTTATTATTTGTATTGGTAATTTTAAATGATAAGCAGTTAGTATTACTTTCGCGGTATCAGCTTTCGCGGAAACTGAACTAAACTTTCAGCGCCATTTTTACCAACGGTAGCTACACCGAATAAATAATTATCGATAACAATATTTTTGAGGGTATAATCGGTTATTTTCCCAATAAAACGGCTGTATTGCCATTGTGGGGAAGTGGTATCCCTCCAATAAATTTTATAGCCTATTACATTATCATCTTTTACAGCATCCCATTTTAGATGGGTAGAGGGCTGCACTGCGCCGCCAATCATTAGATTTTTTGGTGCGGGTGGTGCAGCCGCCAAAGAAGCCAATGTTAAGGCATTGACAGCTGTTAACTTAGCCGCATAGTCAAAATTAATCCCTGCAATAACATCACCATACTGAATTCCGTTTTCGGTACGAATATCTTGGTGCTGCCTATTGTAATTTTCGTGTGTTTCCATAATTCGTACTCCGGTAAACCCTTGGTCATTAAATGGCCTGTGGTGGCCACCCCTTCCAAACCTGTCCAACCTATAAATCATAATGGCATCCAAATTCGTCATATAGGCATCTGTTAATTTATCGATATATCGGGCCAATTGCCTTGACGGGCCATCAATTTCGCCACCAAAATAACGCATTCTTTTTCGTTCATGTTCTGTAGTTTCCATAGAAATAGCTTCAGAAAATACTCTAAAAGTACTATTGTCAATAACCCCGTCTATGCCTTGAATATTTCCAATCATATCATTATTGAGTACCCCGATAATATCCCAACCTTGCTCTTTGGCAACTTTCGCCATATACCGGCCGCCATATAAACCTTGTTCTTCTCCCGAAAGGCCAACATAAATAATAGAAACCGGAAATTTATATTTTGACAATACCCTGGCGGCTTCCAACGTACCTGCCATTCCGGATGCATTGTCATTAGCGCCGGGGGCATCTGAAGTAAAATTATTAGGGTCTGAAACGCGCGAATCGATATCGCCCGACATAATGACATATCGATTTGGATATTTCGTGCCCCGTTGTATGGCCAGTACGTTGACAACCCATGTGTCTTTGACAATTCTCCGGTTGTTTTTCGGTACCAGATTGCGTTGATAGGCAACTTCTAAACAGTGATTGCAATCACCTGAAATGGTTTCGAATGTTGATTTTATCCATCGCCTTGCCGCACCGATTCCCCTAGTCTTAGAAATAGTATCCGATAAGGTATGGCGCGTACCGAAACTTACCAATTTACGGATATCTTTTTCAATACGCCCTGCCGAGGGTGCCGTAGCTATTTCTGATAATATGCTAGAAACATCGCTTTGGGAAAATACTACGGTACTCATAAAAAAGGCTATGATGGTTATTGCTGTTTTCATTTTTTAAAGGTTTAAAATGTATTAGTATCTTAGGTAATGAGTGGTAATTTTTGAAACGGATTTAAAATTACAAAGAAATAATTATATTAGGCGGACAAAAAATCAACATTATGAAAAAAATTGCGTTCTTATTTTTTTATTTCATTTCTCTTACAATATTTGCTCAAACCGACAGCCAAACTAAGTTTTGGGAACATATAAGGTATGGCGGCGGATTAGGTTTTAGTTTTGGCTCTAACTATACTACTATTGCCATTGCCCCCAGTGCTATTTATGAATTTAATGACAGCTTCGCCCTTGGCTTGGGAACGAGTTATTTGTATGCAAAAAATAATGATTTGAAATCAAATGTTTATGGGGCAAGTATAATTTCATTGTACAACCCCTTGGAAGAGTTTCAGCTTTCAGCCGAATTTGAACAATTGTTTGTCAATCAAAAACTGGGTTTTGAAAAAAATAATTACAATTACCCTGCACTGTATATAGGAGCTGCCTATAGGATAGGATCATTTGCCGCAGGCGTGCGTTATGATGTATTATACGATGACAAGAAAAGTATTTTTGCATCGGCATTTTCACCCATCGTACGGTTTTATTTTTAACCCTGTTTTTTTACAGGTTTTAGATATTTACTCTATCTTCAGTAGTTGGCGACTGTGAAATGACTAAAAATGCTAAGGCTTCTGAGGTATTATTTTTAATTAAATGTTTCTTCATCGGCTGGATATGGATACCGCTTCCCGATGTTATTTCGATAGTTTCTTCTTCAATAACAAAAGTAGCCATTCCTTTTAAAATATAAAAAAATTGCTGGGAGTTGGTATGGTAATGTTTTTGTTCTTGTGTTGCCGGCGGCATCAATTCTTCTATGACACTCAAGCCTTTTGATTGCAGCAAGTGCCAACCGCTGCAATTGGCTCCCCAAGTATAGTGGGTTGTATTGTTTTTGTTTCTTTTCATTTTTTTATCAGGCCTGAATTCCTGCTTTTGCATGAATGACATTCATTATCTTTGACAATGTTACTGGTAAATTATATTTGCCAATAATGCTATTTGTTTTATAAAAATTTCACAGACACCTTAAACCCTAATTATGCATTAGAAAACCTATTACATCTTCAATTTCAAATTTTTAATAATCTCAAGAACCCTCTCCACCATCTCATTTGTAACATCAAGATGGGTAACCATCCGCAGTTTGCCATTGCCCATGGTTGAAATTAAAACTCCTTGTTCTTTTAAGACATTGACAAACTCAGTTTCATCAACATGCGCGGCAGTATAAAAAATAAGGATATTGGTTTCTACGGGTTCTACTTTTTCTATCAATGGCGAAACCTGCAATGCGGCAGCTATCTGTTTGGCTTTTACATGGTCTTCAGCCAGCCTTTCTACCTGATTGTCTAAGGCATAAATTCCGGCAGCCGCCAGATAGCCAACTTGGCGCATTGCCCCGCCAAAACGTTTGCGGATGCGCAAGGCTTTTGTGATATGCTCTTGGGTTCCTATGAGTACAGAGCCAATGGGACAAGCCAATCCTTTTGACAGGCATATAGAAATGGTATCGAATAATGCCCCGTACTGTTTGGGGGTTTCGTTTTTAGCGACCAGCGCATTAAACAATCGGGCACCATCTAAATGAAAAGACAAACCGTGTGCTTCGCATACTTGTTTTATTTTTTTAATTTCTTCCAAATCCCAACAGGCACCTCCTCCTTTATTGGTAGTATTTTCAACACTTACCAACCGCGATTTGGCAACGTGAATATTATCAGGCGGGTTGATAAATGCTTCTACTTGCCCGGCAGTAAACATTCCCCGATGGCCATCTATTAAAGCTGATGAAACACCTGAATTAGCTGCTGCGCCACCGCCCTCAAAATTATAAACATGTGCCCATTTATCGCAAATCAACTGCTCGCCGGGTTGGGTATGTAGTTTTATGGCAGTTTGATTGGCCATAGAACCTGAAGGAAAAAACAGGGCAGCTTCTTTACCGAATAAGGTTGCCAGTTTTTGTTGCAATTGCTGTACGGTAGGGTCATCGTTAAAAACATCATCGCCAACTTCGGCAGTAAACATGGCTTCTAACATACCTTTGGTGGGTTTGGTTACGGTATCGCTTATTAGATTTATAGTCATATTATTTTCTTTATTTTTAATTTTATGTTCAGTACGTTGGTTGTGGTAAATATTAACTAGCCTGATTGCACACCTTCAATTTTCACTCCATCCCAATAGGGGAACCATCGGGTATTTTAGGAGCCGAAACCCTTTTAAATGTTGCCGGATTCTTTTTAAATTGTTCAATACTTGTTACCATGGCATCATCATAAGTTTTTTGTACACCACTTGATTTTTTGGCTTTTAACAAGGTGATAATTTCATTTAATTTTTCTTGCACTATGGCAGTTACTTGCGGATAGTTGTTTTTTTGAGCAGCTATAAAAAACAATTGGTTTAACACTTGTGCATTTACAACTTGTTGCAACTCTCGGTAATAGTTGTTTCTATACTGTTTTTTAAAAGACTGTGCTATTACTTTATCGATGACTTCATCCAATCCTAATTGATTATTATCGAGGCTTTTATGTTGTATTAATCGCGAAACCCTTTCAGGATGTAGCAGTATTGACAAGGTCATTTGGCTAGCGGTTGCTACGGCTCCAAAAGGGTCAAATGCCACTCCGTTTTTACTTTTAAAAGATTCCCTACTTCTACCATAGCCCATCGTTCTTGGCGGAAACAGTTTTAAGATATGTTTAGGAATGGCAATTTCTTGTACATCAATTGTCTTCAGTACTGTTTGCAGGGCTTTTCGTTCGGTTTGCCCATCTATCCGTTTTACGATGGTTTGCCCATCGCCCCTGACGGCATAATTATAATCTAAGCCTCCTATTAGTTTTGAAACAGCTTCGGTTTGGTACCTGTGAAAAAAATACAGCGGTACAAAAACATCTTCTAATACCGAATAGGGTTCGCCCGATTTGATATTTGCTTCTGAAAAATTATCAATGGCTTTTTTTCTGATGGCTAATACATTTGTCAATTCATCTGAAAGGTCGCTTCCATTATCCCACAAATGGCCGTAGGCATGGGCACCTCCCGGTGGCCTAGCATCTTGGTCAGAGATAAATCGCAATTTTTTGGCAATGGCAGCATTGATAATATCTTGCAATTGCTGTTTTTCATTTGACACAAAATCTTGATAGGCATACGCTACCATAACTTTATCCCAATCACCAATTCCCACTGAATAGGCATCTGAGAAATCAATTTTTCCATTTTTAAGGCTCAATTTAGGATGAGGATAATCCATTACCGAGGCCCTATTATTGGTACTAGCGGCAAAATTATGAGTAAACCCTAAGGTATGTCCTACTTCGTGGGCCGCCAATTGCCTGATTCTTGCCAATGCCATTTGTAAGGCAGCATTATCTGCGGTATCGTTATCGGCATACGGTGCTTGTAAGGCTTGGGCAATTAAAAAATCTTGGCGTATACGCAAGGAGCCCAAACTCACATGGCCTTTTAAGATTTCACCGGTTCTGGGGTCTGAAATACTGCCTCCGTAACTCCATCCCCGCGTAGAACGGTGTACCCATTGAATGACATTGTAACGCAAATCGAGGGGGTCTACGCCTTCGGGCAATAGCTTTACCTGAAATGCATTTTTATAACCAATGGCTTCAAAGGCTTGATTCCACCAACTTGCACCTTCCATCAATGCTGAACGTATCGGTTCGGGAGCACCGCGATCTAAATAATATACAATGGGTTCTTTGGCTTCACTAACAGCTGCCGAAGGGTCTTTTTTTTCTAATCGATGCCGATAGATAAAACGTTTGACAATCGACTGATTTACCGGAGTAGCATAGTCTAGATAGGTCATCGGATAGCATCCTGAACGGGCATCGTAAACTCTTGGTTTGTAGTTATTATCGGGTAATTTTACAAAAGAATGATGTTGATGTACGCTTACCGAAGCAGCGTTGGGTGTCACATTTTTAATATTCTCTCCGGTAGCTTTTCCTGTAAAGGTCAGCAACACATCAAACGCTACATTCTTTGGAAATGCTTTTGTCCTTTCTAAATAAAAAGTACTTCTGCTTTTATCTAAATGATATGAGCCTTGTTTGTTTTCTGCTAATCTATCGGCTACGCCATGGGCATCGCGTATCAAAAAATCGGTGGCGTCTACCAACAATTTTCTGTTTTTTTCTTCTTTGATTACAAATCCATACAATACTGATTTTGCAAAGGCCTCTTCTATTGATTTTTTTTCATCTTGATTAACCGTCAGTGCCCTATAACGTTGGTTGGGCTGTATCATCAATACTTTATTGCCTGCTTTTTTAAATTTTACTACAACGCCGTTGCCCAACTGCCCTCTGTCTAAGCCAATATCATTAGAGCCTATGCCCTCTGACAAGGCCGTAACATATAATAGTTCTTTATCTAAGCTATCAATTTCGAGGTAGATTTTATCGGTATTCTCATCATAATAAAAATTGACAAATCCTTGATATTTGGTAATGCCTTTTTGGCCATTAAAAAATTGCGAAAATCCTAATTGACAAAAAAGAAATGCAATGAAGAATAGTTGGTAGTGTTTCATCTGTAGTAGTTTGGTCTAAAATAGGAAGCTAATTTACTAAGTTTTTGGGGATTTGGTATGCTCATTTACTTTTTAACACCGAGAATTATTTTGTCCTGAAATTTTAAACTGTATTTTTGCTCTTGACTTATGATTACACAAGAAAACATAAAGAAAGTTGTTGAGCGAGTTAAAAAACTCAGGGACTATCTCCATATAGACCAAAAACTGATTGAAATTTCTAATGAAGAAGAAAAGGCTTCAAATCCTGATTTTTGGAATGTCCCAAGGCAGGCAGAAGTGCTGATGAAATCATTGCGGTTTAAAAAGAAATGGGTAGAAGATTACAATACCCTTGCCACCGACAGTGAAGAATTACAAATTCTATACGATTATTACAAGGAAGGGGAAGCCTTAGAAAAAGAAGTGATGGACAGCTACCGCAAAACCCTTAGCTTACTAGAAAAGTTAGAATTTAAGAATATGCTTTCTGAGGAAGGCGATAATCTCAGCGCCGTATTGCAAATTACTGCCGGTGCCGGAGGTACCGAAAGTTGCGACTGGGCAGCGATGTTGATGCGTATGTACTTAATGTGGAGTGAAAAACAGGGATATAAAGTAAAAGAGCTAAACCATCAGGCAGGAGATGTAGCGGGTATCAAAACGGTAACTTTAGAAATTGACGGCGAATATGCTTTCGGTTATTTAAAAGGTGAAAACGGCGTACATCGATTGGTACGTATCTCGCCTTTTGACAGCAATGCCAAACGCCATACTTCTTTTGCTTCGGTATATGTATATCCGTTGGCGGATGATAGTATTGAAATAGAAATCAATCCCGCTGATATCTCATGGGATTTTGCCCGGTCAGGAGGTGCCGGCGGACAAAATGTAAATAAAGTAGAAACAAAAGCCATTTTAACACACCACCCATCAGGAATTGTCATTCACAATTCTGAAACGCGTTCTCAATTAGAAAACCGCGAAAAAGCGATGTTAATGTTAAAATCGCAACTGTACGAAATAGAATTACAAAAGCAACGCGAAAAACGGAATGCCATTGAAGCGGGTAAAATGAAAATCGATTTCGGCTCACAGATTAGAAACTACGTAATGCACCCTTATAAATTGGTAAAAGATGTACGGACAGGGCACGAAACAGGTAATGTAGATGCGGTAATGGACGGCAATATTGATGGTTTTTTAAAAGCTTATTTGATGGCTGCAGGGCAACAGGAAAAAAAAGGTATTTAACAGGCGATATGTTAACATTTCTGACTGTGCCTACCTACCCACAGGCAGGCTCAAACTGACAATTAGGTATTGCTTTTTAGACAGCCTCGTAATATCAGTTTTAACTGGTATTTTCAATTGATATAATTATTTAAAATTTTGTAGCTTTAAAAAATGAACAATATAGACACAATTATATTCGACCTTGGCGGAGTCTTGGTAGATTGGGATCCGAAATACGTATACCGTGAAGTTTTTAACGGAGATGAGGAAAAAGTAGATTGGTTTTTAAATACCATCTGTACTTCTGATTGGAATGTAGAACAGGATGCCGGAAGGACTTTTAAAGAGGCTACCGATTTTTTAGTGAATAAATATCCTGAGTATGAAGATTGGATTCGTATCTACTATGACCGTTGGGAAGATATGCTACTCGGGCAAATTGATGAAACCGTTGCACTCCTCGAAAAGATAAAAAAGCAAGGCTCACATCAACTATATGCATTGACCAATTGGAGTGCCGAGGCTTTTCCGGTAGCCTTACAGCGATTTGATTTTTTACAACACTTTGAAGGCATCGTTGTTTCGGGTGAAGAAAAAACCCGAAAGCCCTTTTCAAAAATTTATGAGATTATCTTAGACCGCTATCAACTAAAAGCCCTTTCTTGTGTATTTATTGATGATAATTTAGAGAATGTAAAAGGTGCCGAAACCGTTGGTATCAAAGCCATTCACTTTAAAAATAGCCAACAGCTCACTGCTGAATTGAATCTTTTAGGAGTTCACTTCTAAGGATGCCGTATGTAATTTTCAAGTGTTTTACGCCCCATTTTTTGGCTTTTTTTACATCTAAGCCCATATAAATGTCAATTTGGTTTCTCTTGCGTTTGTTCATCTTGTCTTTTACCAAATAAACACTGTCTAAGCCTTCAATTTTAACAGGGGTATTGTGTTTTAACCCTAACCTTATCAAATCACGTGAAACCGCAACATATTTCATGCCGGGCTTTAAACTGTCACCCCAAGCGGTAATAAACGGATGGGATGACGTTTGGTAACGCAATGAATTGTAAGCCGTTACTTTAACTTCTTTTTCTTTCCATACATAATCGTCTTCTTTTTCTTCTTTACACGAAGTCATAAAAATGACGAGTATTGAAAAATAAAAGCACTTTGTATATTGACTATAAGTATCAATCATGTACTAAAGATAAGATTTTAAATTGAAATGTGTGATGAGTGGTTTTTTGAGCCAGTTTATCAATAGCATCATCTGTTAATTGTAAAATCCTCGGATAGCCACCGGTAACTTGGCAATCGCGCATCAATACAATCAAGGTACCCGAAGGTGTTAACTGAACCGTTCCTGGCAATACTGCAGAGGTTAACATTGTTGCCAGTGTATTGTCAATAGGTTCTTTTAATCGATACCCCATTCTATTGTTGTCGTTAGAAATGGTAAATTGTAATAGATGTAATTTTTCTTGTTGTTTTTGGGATAACCACTCATATTCAGGCCCGGGATAGGCCTCTAGGTATTTAGTAGAAAAATGCTCTTCAGCTACTTTTACCGATGAAAAGGATATTGATTCTTTTATTGCCATTGCTGCCATCGGCAACATATCACCTTTTTGAAGAAGGTAGGAAGCCGTAATCTCTTTATAAAAACTTCTGCTCTTTAAAACCACCTCAGTTTGAAAACCTCCTTTTACAGCAAGGTACGACCTGACGCCGTAAACCGGTTGGCCAAATTCAAGCACATCATCAGTTTGTACTTGTATTGCCGTATGCAATGCTATTTTGTTAGTATTTAGTACAGCCGAAGTATCAGCCCCGGAAATACAAATAACGGTTGGTGCCAAAAATTGCAATTTGCAGCCTCCGAAAGTTATTTCTAAGACAGCATCGTTATCATTGTTATTAAGAATCCGGTTGGCCAATGTTGCCGAAAACAAATCCATGGCTCCAGAAACCGGCACGCCGATATCTTTGAAACCAATCCTGCCCAAATCTTGAACGGTGGTGAAAAATCCTGCTGACAATACGTTAATCATCAATGGCTATTTTTTGGGGTTTATAAAAACCGATATCAACTTGGGTTTTTAGTTGCTCATACGTTGCTAAACTAATGCCGGAGAATTGAATTTCATCTCCCGGTTTTGCAAAACATGGCACTTCTGCTTGTGGATTAAAAAATGAAACGGGTGTCCGCCCGATGATATTCCACCCACCCGAACTTTGTGACGGATAGACTCCGGTTTGCATTCCGGCAATACCGACCGAACCTTTTTCAACGGTTAATCTCGGGGTAGGTTTTCGGGCAAAAAACAAGCGCTTGTCAAGTCCGCCCAAGTATAAAAATCCCGGTAAAAAACCGGTAAAAAAAACGGTATAAACGGCCGTGGAATGGAGGGCAATTATCTCTTCTTTTTTGAGCTTGATTTCAGATGCCATTTCCGTAAGGTCAATTCCGAATTTCACATCGTAACAAACCGGAATTTTCCAACGGTACTTTTTGATAGAAATATTGTCAAATGATGCTTTATAAATGAATTTTAAGGCCGAAAATTCGTTATAGATTTTTTTTATAGTTGAAAGGTAAATAATTGTTAACGAGTTATATGTATTAATTACTTCAAGAATTAATTCACCTCTAAATCGAAGAATCTTATTTTTGAATAAAATGACATCACGGAGAATATTTTTGTCAATTTTTGAAGGCCACTCAACTAAAACAGCACGGCTTCCATACGGTTTATATGTCAAATTATAAGTACTCAATTATACGATTTTTATTCCGTTTTCAGGCAGTGTTTTACAAAGAATTTTTAGGAGGTTTTTTGCATTGGGATTATCGCCGTGAATACAAAAAGTTTCGGCTACTATTTTTACCGCTACTCCATCGACCGCTATCACTTTTTTTTCGATAATCATTTTTAGTAAATGAGTTACTATTTTTTTTTCATCGATAATTAATGCCATAGGTTTTTTTCTGGAAACCAATGTCAAATCGCTATTATAATTTCTATCGGCAAAAGCCTCTTTTTTAATTTTTATATTTTTTTCTTCGGCCATTTTTTGAAGTACCGAATGATACGGAACATATAAAAAAGAACCTTTAGCTGTTTTTTGAAAAGCCTCAATGACCACCTTTGCAATTTCTGAATTTATTGCCGAAAGATTGTACAATGCGCCATGTACTTTTATATGGTGTAACTTACCACCCAATTTCAAAATATGGTTCTTAACGCTATTAATTTGATTTTCGATACTCAACTGCAAATCGGCCAATGGCATCGAAACACTTTTCCTGCCAACGTTTTTTTTATCGGGAAAAGAAGGGTGGGCTCCTATTTTTACTTGGTGCTGTTGTGCCAGTTTAATCGTTTCTATCATCGTTTTATCATTGCCTGCATGCCCTCCGCAAGCAATACTGCATGAAGACAGGTAAGGCATAAGCTCAGCTTCATTGCCAATTCCTTCGCCTACATCACAATTTATATCTACCTGATAGTTCATTCAAATTATATTAAACACTTTAAAGATACTTTTTAATCCTAAAAAAATGGTAATAGCCAAAATGAATATTCCAATGAAATTTTGGAATTTTGTATTTTTATAATCGCCTAATAAGGCTTTTTTATTCATTATCCACAATAAAAATCCGGCTATTATCGGCAAAAGTATCCCATTGGCTACTTGGGCAAATTTGATAATTTCTATCGACTTAATCCCCAATGAAGAAAACAATACTCCTAATCCTAAAATAAACATCCAAACTGCCCTAAACTTGATAGATTTCAGAGAGCCTTTCCAGCCGAAACAGCCATTGGCCACATAAGCTGCAGCCAACGGAGCTGTAATGGCACTCGTAATGCCTGCGGCAAATAAGCCGATAGCCATAAAATACTTGGCAAAACTGCCAAATAACGGTTCTAATCCCTTGGCTAGGTCAGCGGCATTGTTAATTTCTTTGGCTTGTATAGCGGTGGCAGAAACGATGATAGCCATCGATACAATTCCACCCAGTACCACTGCCAGCACCGTATCTTTTCTGGCAAATTTTAAATCGCTTTTATCATGCCATTTTTCTTTTGCCAACGAGGCGTGCAAAAATAAATTATAAGGCACTACGGTAGTACCGATAAGGCCTACAATAGTGAGGATACTATTTTTTGGAAATTTAGGAATAGCGATACCACTCAGAATTTTTGAAATATCAGGCTTGGTAATCGCTGCGGTAATTAAAAAAGCCATACTCATTAAAATTACTAACAAAATCAGTGTTTTTTCAAGTACCTTATAATTTCCTATATACAGAAGTACAAAAGCAATGATGCCAATGCTAATACTCAATATATTCACTGAAAAATTACCTAGGGTTACCGCAGGGTTTCCTAAAATACTTTCTAAGCCCAACACGCCACCACTAATATTTCCGGCTTCATAAGCGGCATTTCCTATAACAATGGCAGAGAGTACTAATACAATGGCCATTCCCCTAAAAAAAGGGTGTCTGATTTCGGTTCTGATAATTTCTGATAGGCCTTTTTGAGAAATAATTCCCAATCGTGCCGACATTTCTTGTAATACAATGGTTGCCATTACCGACAAGCCCATTGCCCATAGCAAGGTATATCCGAAATGAACGCCGGCAAGGGTGCATAAGGTTACGGTTCCGGGGCCGATAAAAGCGGCAGCTACTAATGGGCCCGGGCCAATATTTTTAAACCATTTTTTTATCATTTAGTTGAATGTTTGGATATTGTGGATACTGGATACTGAGATACTGTGGATGCTATTGATACTGTGGATGCTATTGATACTGTCGATGCTATTGATACTGTCGATGCTATTGATACTGTCGATGCTATTGATACTGTCGATGCTATTGATACTGTCGATGCTATTGATACTGTCGATGCTATTGATACTGTCGATGCTATTGATACTGTGGATGCTGTGGATACTGTGGATGCTATTGATACTGTCGATGCTATTGATACTGTCGATGCTATTGATACTGTCGATGCTGTGGATACTGTGGATGCTGTGGATACTGTGGATGCTATTGATACTGTGGATGCTGTGGATACTGTGGATGCTATTGATACTGTGGATACTGGATACTGGGATACTATTGATACTTGGATGTCGGAATGCTGCGGATACTGAATGCTTGATATTGGATACTGCGGATACAGTAGATACTTTTTAGAATTGTACCCATAATTTTCTTTAAATCTTTTCAAAAAATGC
>Ga0256841_1000660_pt1 | contig 33998 bp, 31 predicted proteins | sample 356308metaG_FD_185971 | JGI IMG/M metagenome (GOLD analysis project Ga0256841, IMG submission 185971) | Hydrothermal vent microbial communities from Mid Atlantic Ridge, Atlantic Ocean - 356-308 | ecosystem: Environmental > Aquatic > Marine > Hydrothermal vents | place: Atlantic Ocean: Mid... | reverse complement strand
GGCATGGGCGGGATGTCCGGCATGGGCGGTATGTCCGGCATGGGCGGTATGTCCGGCATGAACGGTATGTCCGGCATGGGCGGTATGTCCGGCATGAACGGTATGTCCGGCATGGGCGGTATGTCTGGCATGGGCGGTATGTCTGGCATGGGCGGTATGTCCGGCATGGGCGGTATGTCTGGGATGTCCGGCATGAGCGGCTACTTCAAGATTACCCCGACCGGACAGATCTTCTTCTACCCGGCTAGTGGCATGGGTGGCATGTCTGGGATGTCCGGCATGAGTGGCATGAGTGGCATGGGCGGCATGAGCGGCATGTCTGGCATGGGCGGCATGTCTGGGATGTCCGGCATGGGTGGCATGTCTGGCTGGAAGTAAGCGAGCGCCTGAAACCGGATAGTGCAAACACACTATCCGGTTTTTGGGCCTTCAGGCCTGATTGAACATCAGAGGTCAAGCACATGAAAAAAACAACTTTGCTCACAACATTGCTGGTCGCATCCCTGGGCACTCTCCCCGCATTGGCGGCTAATGGTGAACAGGCGGGGAAACAGCTCCGCGCAGCCTGGGACCCCATTCATTTTCAACCAGCCATTGGCAAGGCCACCAATGAGCAATGTCTTGCCTGCCACAAGGAAATTCTGGAACGAAAAGTACAACCGGTTTCACCCGCCGGGGTCAAAGCGGATTCTGTGCTTGCCTGGTATCAAACCCTGCATACCTACGCAGGTCCCCAGGAAACCTTTCATCGACGCCACCTGGTTACGCCTTATGCAAAAAAAGTAATGAACATGAAGTGCAACACCTGTCATCAGGGTGAGAACCCCAGGGAAGAGGCTCCCATCCCGCCTGATCAGCAAAACACATCATTCACACTTCGCAAACAGGTCAACCCGGAAACCTGCCTCATGTGTCATGGCAGTTTTCCAGACTACAAACGCATGGGGCTCCCATCCCACTGGAATGAATCCCGTGACATGTTCCAGGACAACTGCCTTCTGTGTCATGCCGGCGTTCGGACTAACCGGCACAAGGTGAATTTCCTAAACCCGGAAGCAATAGAAGAAGCTGCCAAGGACAATGCCGATGTCTGCTTTGGCTGCCATGGCGGACGCCAGTGGTACCGGATCAGCTACCCCTATCCCAGACATTCCTGGCCTGGCATGCCCAAGGAGATTCCGGATTGGGCCAAGAATCGTCCCACCGAATCCCAGACACGTTTCCTCGTACAGGATCAGGAGACAAAAAAATGACCAAGCGAGATATCAACATGAGCAAGACTCCCGATTTCGAGGATCTCCAGCAGCGACTAAATCTTTCACGACGCAGCTTCCTCAAGACCACGGCAGCCGGCGCCGGAATCATGGCAGCCGGTGGCCTGGTGGAGCTGAAATTTGGCAAGGAAGCAAAAGCCTTCGCCTATGAACCTTACCCCAGGGACGATCAGCTGCAGACCGTGGTCACCAGCTGTGCGCACAACTGCGGCTCAAGGCACATGCTGGTCGCGCACAAATGGAAAGATGTGATCGTGCGTCTGTCCACGGATGATGGCCGCTATCAGCGCGGCGGCTACTACGGAAAAGACGGCAACGAAGAACCCCAGTTGCGCGCCTGTCTGCGGGGACGTTCCTATCGGCAGCGTCTGTATTCCGCTGAACGTCTGCTCTATCCCATGCTGCGTGTGGGCGAAAGAGGCGAGGGAAAATTCAAGCGGGTTTCTTGGGACGAGGCCCTGGATTTCGTTGCCAAAAAGATGATTCATCTAAAAAACACTTATGGTCCCACTTCCATTCTGGATCAGAGTTACGCCGGCGCATCTTATGGCGTACTGCATAAATCCGATCAGATCGAGGGCTTGCTGGGACGCTTCCTGGGAATGTTCGGTGCCCGCACCAGCTCCTGGTCGGTACCTTCCTACCAGGCTACCACCACCAGTTCTCGCTGGACCTTCGGCACCATCCAGGACGGAAATGAGGACGATACCTACGCAGAATCCAAACTGATGATCATGTGGGGCTGGAATCCGGCCTATACCTTCCATGGCGGAAACACCTTCATGTATCTGCGCATGGCCAAGCAGCGTGGCTGCAAGTTCGTCATTGTCGATCCTCAGTACACCGACTCCGCATCAGCCTACGATGCCTGGTGGATCCCCATAAAACCCAATACCGATGCTGCAATGATGGCCGGCATGGCTCATTACATCTTCAGCAACAACCTGCAGGATCAGGAATTCATCGACAAATTCTGCATGGGCATGGATGAGGGTACCATGCCGGAATGGGCTCCCCAGTCGGTCAACGGCAAGGAGAATTTCAAGGATTACATTCTGGGCAAGTACGACGGACAACCGAAAACTCCGGAATGGGCATCCAAAATCTGCGGCGTTCCCGCCAAGGACATCAAGAAGCTCGCAGACATGTACGCAAAGACCAAGCCAGCGGCCCTGAAAGCTTCATGGGCGCCGGGACGAAACGCCTATGGCGAACAGTACAGCCGCATGGCGGCCGCCTTGCAGGCCATGACCGGCAATATTGGAAAGCTCGGCGGTTGTGCCGAAGGTGTGGGCAAGGCCTGGCATGCCGAAGCCGTTGCCTACCCTTACGACCAATACGCGAACATCTGGTTCCAGTCCATCAAGTCGGATCGCTGGGCACACTGTGTTTTGAATTATCCGAATATAAAACGGGAGGAAATCGGCCTCTGGCCCCGCCAGGACAATACCGACGGCCAGATCCCCAACATCAAGGGCATCTTCTGGCAGGGTTCGGACTGGTTCAACCAGCTGACCAACATCAACAAGGAAATCCAGGCCATCAAGAAACTGGAGCTGGTGGTGTGCATGGATTCCACCATCACGCCGTCGGGTATCTGGGCGGATGTGTTGCTCCCGGTGGCAACGCATTTCGAGCGGCATGACGTGGCCCTCCCCTGGTACAAGGGACATTACTATATTCATCGCCCCAAGGTCATTGAACCCATGGGCGAGTCGAAGACGGATTTCCAGATCTTTACTGAACTGGCATACCGTATCGGCGGTGATGTATTTGGCAAGGCATACAATCCCAAAGCCAATCGTGACTATTTCAACGTCAACGACAACGTGGATGAAGCCTATCTGCGTGAATGGTGGGAAGGCAAGGTCATGCATCACCAGCATGTGGACATGAGCTGGGATGAGTTCAAGAAACATGGCGTTTACAAGTTCAAACTGGATCGTCCTCATGTGGCCTTCCAGGATCAGGTCGAAAAGGGCATACCTTTCCAGACACCCACGGGAAAGATCGAGATACTCAGTTCCGAACTGGCCAACATCGAAGACTGGACCAAGACCAAATACGGCTATCACATCCCTTCCATTCCCAAATGGATAGAGCCCTGGGAATCCCTGAATTCCCCAAAAACCAGCAAGTGGCCCTACCATCTGATATCGCCTCATCCCCGTTGGCGCACACATTCCATTTTCAACAACTGCGCATGGTTGCGCGAGACCTATGAGCAGGAAGTCACCATCAATGCCGCGGACGCAAAAAGGCTGGGCATCAAGATGGGTGACATCGTGGAACTGTGGAACGACAGAGGCAAGGTAGTGGTTCCTGTCTATGTTACGGAACGTTGCATGCCGGGCGTTCTGGTACTGCATGAGGGCGTATGGATGGATCTGGACAAGAACGGCGTGGATCGCGCCGGCAACCCGGACTTCCTGACACTGGATAACCCCAGTCCAGCTGGTGCCTTTGCCTACAACACGGTGCTGTGCAACATCCGCAAGACAGACCTGGAACACCGACCCGGCTGGGATAAGCTGGCGACATCCCGCGCCCATGTATTCAGACGTGACGATTGATCCCGGAGGACAGCAACATGGCTACTGAAAAGAAAGACGTGAAAAAGATCCGGGAAGCGGTCAAGCGAGTAAAACGCGCCACTTATACCCCGGTAAAACCTGATATGCAGCTCGGTTTCGTTCACAACAATGTGGACTGTATCGGTTGCAGGGCTTGCGAAATGGCCTGCAAGGACAAGAACGGACTGGCACCGGGGCCGCGTTTCCGTCGCGTGCAATATATCGAGGGGGGCACTTACCCCGATGTATTTGCCTACAAGGTCAACATGAGCTGCAACCACTGCGCGGAACCTGCCTGCCTGCCCACCTGCCCTACAGGCGCAATCTTCAAGCGCAAGAAGGACGGCATCGTGGATATCGATTCCACCCTTTGCATCGGCTGCCGGCGCTGCGAAGCCGCCTGCCCATTTGGCGCCCCGCAATTCGACCCCATCGAAAAGATCGTCAAAAAATGCAATATGTGCGTGGACGAGATTGAAGCCGGACGCAAACCTTATTGCGTAATGGCCTGCATGATGCGGGTACTGGACATAGGGCCAATCGAAAAAATCTGGGATGGCAGTCTGGAAACCGTGGCCGTGGGCAAGGCGGACAAGGTTTCACGTCAGGTGAAAAACATGGCCAATATCGAATTGACCAAACCATCCATCGGATTCGTCGCGCACAGCAAGGGCAAGGTCAAATGAGCCCGGAACAGATAAAGATACTACGCTTGTTCCGCGAACATGTCGCTGAAGACCTGGAACTGCTGGCTGCCCTGCACGATCACGAACCTGACGCCAACACCATACGCGGGTTGCGCAAACTGGATTTCCCTCAGGATCTTGGCCTGCACCTGTGCAGCGAGGAGGGGATTCATGCATTGCAGCTGATGACCCAGGCACTGGCTGCCCTGCCGGAAACACCAGGACAGGACGATCTCGATGAGCTGGCTGCAGACTATGCCAGCATATATCTCAACCACAACATCCAGGCGTCGCCGGAAGAATCCGTATGGCTGGACGAAGATCATCTGATTTGCCAGGACAGCATGTTTCAGGTGCGCAGCTGGCTGGAAAAATTCGGACTTCGAGCGGAAAACTGGCGCGTTCGTCCCGATGACCATCTGGTCTATCAGCTCAAGTTCATTGCTCATTTACTACGCCAGGACGATGACCTTCTGGATGAAGCCGCATGCTTCATGGACGAGCATCTGCTGCGCTGGATCGGCGATTTCTCGCAACGGGTGCTGCAACGTGGCGACACACCCTATTTTGCTGGCCTGGCCATGCTCACCGCCAGCTATTGCGAAGAACTGCGTAATCTGCTAACCGAGATCACCCAACAGCCCCGGCCAACTGCGGAAGAAATCGAAGAGCGCATGAGCGATCAGAACGTTGCGGTTACGCCTGTTGACGACGCGCCTCAAGCCTATGTACCGGGTATCGGCCCGGCGGTTTGAGCACCACTACCAAGACCCCCATGTAAAGGAGAACATACCATGAGCAACAAACCCCATCAGAAATACCTGGCCCTGGGCCTGCTGTTATGCCTTCCCTACGGTTCTCTCCTGGCGGGTGATGCCGCTGCCGGGAAAGTCCTCTATGACGGCAAGGGAGCCTGTGCCAGCTGTCATGGACCTACCGGCGCCGGAGATGGAGCGGCAGCCGCCGCCCTGAATCCGAAACCCGCCAACTTCACCGCCGGTAAATTTCACCTGGACGCCAATGGCAATGGCACGCCCGGAGAAGATGCCGACCTCGCTGCGGTAATCAGGAAAGGCGGCGGCGCATTTGGCGGCAATCCGGCCATGCCAGCCAGGGCTGATTTCTCTGACGATGAAATCGCCTCTCTGGTGGCATACATCCATTCGCTGAAAAAATGATGACGCCAAGGGTATGCCCTCTTGCATGCCCATGTCGATGAAGCCGTTGGCCCCCTACCCTGAAATTTCAGCCGATCACTGTGTACATGCACAGTTCAGCCATGCCAGTTGTCAGGCTTGTGTACTCGCCTGCCCGCACCAGGCCTGGATTCTCGATGAGCATTCCCTCGGTCTGGATGAAGATGCCTGTGATGGCTGTGGTCTTTGTGTAGCCAGCTGCCCTACCGGTGCCCTGCACAGCCACTTTCCGTATGAAATCCGGCATATCGGCGGGCAGGCAGTCGCTTTGTTTGGTTGCGAAAAATCCGCTGCCAGTGGAACCCCGGCCAGTCTGCCATGCATCCACAGCCTCGGGGTTCGGCAACTGCTTCTGCTCCATGGCAGCGGTGTCAGTTGCCTGTTTCTCGCAGACGAAGACTGCGACACCTGCCCCGTGCGTCCTGAACAGAGGCTGGAACAACGAGTTCAGAAATTGAACCAGTTGCTTCGGGAACGGCATCGCTCTCCGCTGAGACTCCTGCGCCGACCGGCCCGAGTCTGGAAAGCCGTGCTGAATCAGGAAGCATTGATTACCCGAGGCACCCAACTCAGCCGCCGGGCTTTTCTGTCCGGCACATCTTCTTCCCAAATGTTGCGAGAGCAGCTGGTCAGCATGGATCCTCTGAACCGGCCAGAATGCCAGACAATTGCGCCGGGCATACTGCTGGATACGGGAGGCACTGAACAACGTCTGCCATGGGTTCCGCAGATTCAGCCCAGACAATGTACCGGTTGCGATGCCTGTATCAATCTCTGTGCGACACAGGCGCTGCGATACGAACGTGACGAAGATATTGCTCGCTACAAGATCAACGCACCCATGTGCTCGGGTTGCGGAATATGTGTGGACGCCTGTACTCAAAACGCAATACAGCTGAAACCCTGGGGACACTGGGAAGAAGAATCTCTCTCTCTGAGCCATGGCACTTGCCGGCGATGCGGCAATGACTTCCATGTCCCCGCGGAAAATGAACTTGCCCAGGCTGATCTTTGTCCAACCTGCTATTCATCCGGAAGCAAACAGCTTTTCCAGGTACTCGGCGCTGCTTGACAGTGTGATCAGGAATACCCCGGATTTCCATACTGGCAGTGGCTGTATTATAGTTCATGCAGGGTTTGCAAAAACTGGGCGACAAACATGCACACACAACTTACCAAACTGATAGGTCAACGTTTCATCTATCAAGGCAAAGTATGGATCATCGTTGAAATACTGCGTGAGGAAGATGCCCTGGCCATTGCTCCGGAGCAGGCCGCACAAAATCAGCGCATCCAGGCAGACCAGTATGGCAACGCCACCCGCCGCTGTGGCCACTGCAAAACCCTTCCCCTCAGCAATCCGGACAATCCAGACGAATATTCAGCCGAAGTCATGGAACTGCTGGAAGGACGCATAGGCGAAACTCAACCGGGCCAGGGCTGAATCACCGTCCATCCAACACCCTGACTCAGCGATCCCGCATACATTTCAGGAATATCACACAACCCGGAAGAAAAGCTCAGGAAGAAGCGCCGAGCAGCAGGGCAACCCGCTGCAGGTCTTCGGGTGTATCCACTCCTGCCGGAGGCACTTCCGCCGCCAGAGACACATGGATATTTTTGCCATGCCAAAGGGTGCGCAATTGTTCCAGAGACTCCCAGGCTTCCAGTGGCGACTCACTCCAGCTCACGTATTCACGTATGAAAGCAGCACGATAGGCATACAGGCCAATGTGCCGCATGTAACTGCGGGACAGATTCACATCCACTGGTTCTCCCCAGGCAAGTTCTTCCCGTTTCCAGGGGATGGGCGCACGGCTGAAATACAGGGCATAGCCCTTGCGATCCAGCACGACCTTGACCACATTCGGATCGAACAGCTGTTCCGGGGTTTCCAGGTGCGCGGCCAAGGTGGCGGTATCCGCTGCCTGATGATGTTCCAGATCCTGCGCCACCTGATTTAGCAGGGACACCGGCATCAGCGGCTCATCCCCCTGCAGGTTGACAATGATTTCATCCTTCGCCCATCCCATGACATCCATGACTTCCGCTATTCTGGAAGTCCCACTGGTATGGGAAACATCGGTCATGCATACCCGCGCCCCGAAAGCATCCGCAGCCCGGGCAATACGTTCATCATCCGTGGCAATCACCACTTCCTGCGCCTGACTGCGGCTGGCCAGTTCATATACATGCTGCAACATGGGCTTGCCCGCCAGTTCCAGCAACGGCTTGCCTGGCAACCGGGAAGAGGCATAGCGCGCAGGAATGACAATACGCATCAGACTTCTTCGTCTGCCGCCAGTTGGCGTGCTTCCTGCTCCAGCATCACCGGAATATCGTCACGAATGGGAAAGGCGAGCCTGTCGGCCCGGCAAATCAGTTCCCGTTCTTTCTTTCTGTACACCAGTTTGCCCTTGCAAACGGGGCACACGAGAATATCAAGCAGTTTCTTGTCCATGCTTCAGACCCTGTAGCAGTTCATCGAATTGATTTATAAAGGTTTCGTCGGGGATTACCGATATACGCACCAGCCAGTGACGTTCAGTGGCAAAACGGGCATATTTGACCGCATCCTTTTCTGTCATCAGCACCGGCAATTGATCATCGAATGCGAGATCCTCACGACGGTACTGATAGTGATCCGGAAACACATGTGGAACGATTTCCAGGCCGCATTGCTCAAGCAGGGCAAAAAACCGGCGGGGATTGCCTACACCGGCCACGGCATGCACTTTTTCTCCCGAGGCGCGCGTCAGGGGCTGGGGCTCCTCTGAAAGATCGAGCAATGGCAGCACTACCGGATCATCTATTCTGGTCACCGGAATGGCGTCCCACCAGGGGCCGGCACTGATCACCAGGTCCGCCTGGCGCAGGCGTCCGGGCAATTCCCGCAGGGGTCCCGCAGGCAACAGAAACTCGTTTCCCAGCCCCCTGTCGCCATCCACCACCACGATTTCCATGTCCCGGCCCATGGCATAATGCTGCAATCCATCATCCGACACCACGATATCACAGTCGGTATATTCCAGCAGTTCCCGAACTGCAGCCGGTCGATCCGGCCCCACGCATACAGGACACCCGGTAAGCCGCGCCAGCAGTACCGCTTCGTCTCCAGCCATCACCGGATCGCTGTCCGGCCGCACCTGCTGCGGCCAGTGGCTGGCCTTGCCCCCGTATCCCCGGGCAACAACGCCGGACTTGTATCCCTGCTGCGCAAGATGCTCACACATCCAGACCACCAACGGCGTTTTTCCTGTACCACCCACGGTAATATTGCCTACCACGATAACAGGCACGGGAAAACGATGAACCTTCTTCAGATGGAGAACATACATCAGACGACGCAGGCTGCTGACTCCCCAGAACAACAGGGAAAACGGCAGCAACAACCACGCCAAAGGGTTGCTGCCGTACCAGAGGCTGTTCATTCTCCCTCGGCGGCCGTGGCCCTGGCGAGAAAGCTCAGGCGGGACAATCCGAGCTGTCCGGCAGCATCCATGACGGTCATGACCGCCTGAAAAGGCGCTTGCTTGTCAGAAGTCACCACGATCGGGAGGTCATCCTTCCCGGCCGTCGCCTTCCCGAGAGCCCGTTTCAGCGTTGCCAGATCATGGGTCACCAGTTCCTGGTCATTCAGGTAGAAATGCCCCTTCGCATCGATGCTGATGGCGACATGCTCCGGTTTGCTGTTTTCTTCGGTCTGGTTGCTGGCCTCAGGAAGATCGACCTTGATCTCGGTCTGCTTGTCGAAAGTAGTGGAGACCATGAAAAAGATCAGCAGCAGAAACACCACATCGATAAGTGGCGTCATATCCACCAGCACATTGCGGCTGCGGCGGGAAGGGCGGATATTCATTACTGCTCCCGTTCTCCCTGTAGCACTTCAACCATCTTGATTGCCTGCTGCTCCATGGCGATAGCCAGTTCATCCACCTTGCCGGTAAGGTAGCGGTGAGCGATCAGACTGGGAATGGCCACGGACAAACCCGCCGCAGTGGTGATCAGCGCCTTGGAGATGCCACCGGCCAGAACCGCCGGATTACCCACACCACCGGCGCTGGTAATTGCGGCAAAAACTTCTATCATTCCAAAAACGGTTCCCAACAAACCCAGCAGAGGGGCAATCGCCGCCACCGTTCCCAGGGCATTGAGATAACGCTCCAGGCTGTGCACCACCTGCCTGCCCTCTTCCTCGATTGCCTCTTTCATGACCTCCCGGGAATGATGCAGGTTGGTCAGTCCGGAAGCCAGCATGCGTCCCAATGGCGAACTTTCACGAATCGCCAGAATGCGCTGGCGGTCGAGTTCCCTCGCCTTGTACAACTTCCATATCTGGGGAAGCAGATGGTCCGGCACCACCCGCCTGCGACGATACGCCCAGAGCCGTTCCAGGGTAATTGCCATGGCAATGACGGAACAGGCAAGTATCGGCCACATGAGCAAGCCGCCAGCCTTTATGAACTCAAACACGTTGATTTTTCCTCCAGATTCTCCAGCACTCAATCATACTCATGCTCGGGCCGCTGAACAATGGTCATGACACATATTAACTCGGCAACAATCTATGTCGTATTCAGGGCTTCAAGAAAAGGGCAGATCAAGGCGCGGCTCGCAGGCAAGGGGTGTTCCCTTGGCAAGAGCCGGAACGCGGAGCTGGCCTTTTCTTGAAGCCCCTAACCAATTGATCTATAAGGATAGGACCGCTTGCCCTTGCCCGCGGACAGCGTTATCAGCCCTTGTTGTAGAATCACTACAACGGCGGTCTGATGCCTTGCCGCGAACAAGGGCAAGCGGGCTGAACGCGATATAGATTGTTGCCGAGTTAATAGAATGACCTGTCAGCGATGCCAGTAATGTTTGTGATATACCCTGCGCGCCAGTACGGACTGATCACCATGTCTTCCCAGCAGCGCCTGCAAGGCTCCCTGATCCGCAGTGTTTGCTTCTTGCGAACCGGCATTTCGCCAGCGCGCCCGTACGTCCGGGCGGGGAAAACCCCAACGATTGTGTCTGCCAGCCGAATAGAGTACCTGTTTTGCCGCAACCGCGTGAATGAATTCCCGGGTTGATGAACTGCTGCTGCCATGATGGGCAGCAACCACCAGAGTGCTGCGCAGATCACGCTTGCGGTGTTTCAGAAGCCATCGTTCGGCGGCTTTTTCTATATCACCGGTCAGCAGCACGCTCTGCCCTCTGCTGGAGACACGCAACACACAGGAAGCATCATTACCTTCCACATGTGCTCCTGACGGCGGATAAAGCACATCAAAACGCACACCATCCCACCACCATAAACGGCCCGCACGGCATCGGCGCGCATGCGCCCCTTTCAAACTCACGGGTTCTCCACTGAGGATTTCCAACACCGGCATTCCCTGCACCAGAGCGGCGGCTCCACCCACATGATCGACATCGCTGTGACTGAGAAGCAACAAATCGACCTTGTCCACTCCCTGCCTTTTCAGCCAGGGCAGGAGTACCGCATCTCCTGTATTGAAGCCCGAGGGAAACGCGGGCCCGGTATCGAATACCAGCACATGATTCGCAGTCCGGATTACCGCAGACAAGCCCTGGCCCACGTCCAGCAACGTGAACCGGAAACTGCCCTGTGCAGGAACCGGTGTTCTGTGCAACAGCAGCACCAGCGCCAGAATCCCGGGCAGGAAGGGCAAAGGGCGCCAGAACGGTCGTGCCTTCCAGAACAGGACCGACAACACCCCGGAGAGAACCAGGAGCCCATACAGCCCGGCAAGTGGCATTGCCAACAACGATACCTTCGGCTCCCGCTCCACAGTCCATTGAAGGCCCAACAGGAAATAGTCCAACAGCCAACCCGCAGTATGAAGCAAGGGATCCCCCAGTACGGGAAACACCAAGCCGAAAATCCCCCCCGCCAATGCCAGGGGCACGATCAACAGCGAAAACAACGGAATTGCAAGCATGTTCACCAAGGGCCCCACGAGGGAAACCGGCAAGTCCAGCCACACCAGCACGGGCGCCAGGGCCAGGGCTATGCCAAATTGAAGAAAAAACCAGGGATATGGCAACCCGGCAGACAGCATCCAGATGATCGCACCCACTGCCGCGAAGGACAGCCAGAATCCGGCGGAAAGTACCGCAAGCGGATCCAGGATCAGAATCAGCACCAAAGCGAGGGAAAGAACATGCAGCCCGGAACTGTGCCGCCGCAACAGAATCGCCAGATACAACAGCATCAGCATGATCAGCGCCCTCCGGGTGGGAATCGCAAAACCCGCCAGGGCGGCATACATGAGCGCGGCCGCCAGAGCCGGCAGGATAGCGGCCACGGCCGCCGGCCAACGGCCACACAAACGAGGGAAACGGCGCCACAGCCAGTGGAAAAGCAGATACACCAGCCCCGCCACCAGACCCACATGCAGGCCGGAGATGGCGATCAGATGACTGGTTCCAGTAAGGCTGAACAGGCGTTTCTGATCATGGGACAACCCTGACCGATCGCCTACCACCAGCGCCTTGAGCACTCCTGCAGCCGAATCAGACACACCGGCCCGCACGATATATTCCTCCAGCTGAAGCCGCAGGGCATCAACCGGACCGGTCTCCACCCCCAGTTTTTCCGCTCCCGGGAGTTTCACATAGCCGGTATAACGAACACCACGGGCATACAGCCATCCCTCATAATCGAATCCCCCCGGATTGCGATAACCATGAGCCAACTTCAGGCGCAGTGGCAACCGCCAGCGTTCTCCCGGCGACAATGAAGGAGCATCCCGGTACCAGACCAGGCGCAGTTTCCAGCTCCCGGTCAAGCGCTGCCCGCCGGCATCCAGCACCCTGGCCTGAAAATAAAAACGGGTTTGGCCTGAGACGGCCTGGGGCAAGCCCAGAACAACACCCTCGGCAATCAACTTGTCCTGTAGCAGGTTTTCCGGTATCTCCTCCGGCTCGGTCCACAGGGCGTAACCAAAGCTCCAGAAAAATCCGCTCAACACAGCCGCGCCCAACCAGGCTGCCGGAACCTGTCGAGGCAAGCACAAAACGGGCAATAGCAGCAGTAACCACCCAGGCGAGGGCAGCCAGGGCATTTGTTGAAAAAGGATGACGCCAAAGGCAAACCCGGTCGCGGCAAGGATCATGACTCTTCCCTGAATCAGTATTCTTGATCTGGAGCATGCAATCTTTGAATAAAGTGGTCAAGAGCGCCTGTTCATGCTGAAATAAGCAATTCCCTCATACTGGTAGCTGGTATTCCTTAGGTTCATGCCCCGCAGGTTGCTGAAAAAACATTTACCGGACCCCGAGACCATTTGTGATCACAAGCATTTGCAGTTTTTCGGTAAACGCCTGCAGGATCCCAACCTGTGGCATCTGAACCGGCGCTCGGTTTCCGGCGCATTCGGCGCCGGGCTGTTCTGGGCCATGATCCCCATGCCATTCCAGATGATTGCCGCTGCCGCCACTGCCATTCTGTTTCGCGTTAACCTGCCCATATCGGTTGTGCTGGTCTGGCTGACCAACCCTCTGACCATGCCCCCCATCTTCTATTTCAACTATCTGGTTGGCACCTGGCTGCTTCCTCACCAGAAAACCCTGCCAGACATGGAAATGACCCTGGACTGGTTCATGCACAGCATGGGAGAAATCTGGTTGCCCCTGTATCTGGGATCTGTAGTGGTAGGTACGATTCTTGCGGCGCTGGGATATGGAATCATGCGCCTGTATTGGCGCTGGCATGTAGTACAGCAATACCGCAAACGTCAGCAGGCGCGCAAAACGCCATTTTCCAGCTGAAACACCCGATCCATTCGTTGTGCCAGAGCCGGATCGTGAGTGACGATGATGAAGCTGGTATCCTGTGCCCGATTCAGCTCCAGCATGAGTTCATAAATGCCGGCAGCCGTACCGGGATCAAGATTACCCGTGGGTTCATCCGCCAGCACACAGTCCGGATTCGACACCAAAGCCCGCGCCACTGCGGTACGTTGACGCTCGCCACCGGACAGCTCCGAAGGTTTGTGATTTACACGCTTCTCCAGGCCCACCCTGACCAACATGTCTCCGGCCAGCCTGCGCGCCTCCCTGATGGGTGTCTTGCGCAGCAGCAAAGGCATGGCCACGTTTTCCAGCGCAGTAAACTCCGCGAGCAAATGATGGAACTGGTAGATAAACCCCAGGTGACGATTGCGCAAATGACAGCGTTTTGCTTCCGGGAGACGGCTGAAATGCTTTCCGTGCAGAAAAACTTCCCCTGCATCGGCTTCATCCAGCCCGCCAAGACAATGCAACAGCGTGCTTTTGCCCGAACCTGAAGCGCCCAGTATGCCGATCTGTTCCCCGGGTTTCACCTGCAGATCCACGCCACGCAACACTTCCACGTTTTCTGGCCCGGTAGTGTAGGTACGGGTCAGACCGCGACTCTCAAGTACCAGGTCATTCATAGCGCAAGGCCTCTGCAGGCAAGGTGCGGTAAGCATTCCAGGCAGGATACAAGGTCATGAGAAAACTGCACAGGAAGGAGCCCGTCCCCACCAGCAGGACATCGTCCCAATGCAGATCCGATGGCAACATGCTGATGTAATACACACTGGGATCGATGAACTGAACATTGAACAGCGTCTCGATCCAGCTCACTACCTGCTCCACATTCAACGCCAACAGAACACCCAGAATCACTCCAATGAGGGTTCCAACAAAACCAATCACGGAACCCTGTACGATGAAAATATTCATGATCTGCCGTGGAGCAGCACCAAAAGTCTTCAAAATGGCGATGTCCGCCCGCTTGTCCACTACCACCATCACCAGAGTGGCGACAATATTGAACGCGGCGATGACCACGATGAAGAACAGCAGCAGCCCCATCATGCGTTTTTCCATCTTCAGGGCGGAAAAGAAATTCCGGTGCTGGTCGGTCCAGTCCGTGACCCGGAAGTAACCATTGAACTCCAGCGCCAGCTGGCGTGACACCTGTCTGGCCTGATACAAATCATCGAGCTTGAGGCGAATGCCGGATACCGCCTCTCCCATGCGCAGCAGTTTGGCCAGATCGGCCATGCTGACCATGGCCACCCCGCGATCATACTCGCCCATGCCCACATTAAAGATCCCACTCACGGTAAATCGCTTCATGCGCGGTACCGATCCTGCAGGCGTAGCCGTGAACCTGGGCACCAGCATGGTGATCTTGTCACCCACTCCAGCACGCAGGGCAAAAGCCAGTTCCTTGCCAAGAATGATATTGAAACTGCCCGGTTTCAGATCATCCAGACTGCCGCTGCGCAAATGTGTGCCTACATCCACCACCTGCGATTCCAGGTCGCTGCGTATTCCACGAATCAGCGCGCCACTGACCTGACCGCCGTGCATGAGCATGGACATGGTTTCCACATACGGAGCCGCACCGACAACCCTGGGGTGCTGTTTTGCCTTGTCCAGAGCCTGCTGCCAGTCTTTCAGCCCCCCGCCATCCGCCGCATTGATGTCCGCATGGGAAGCCATACCCAGGATTCGGTCGCGCACTTCTTTCTGAAACCCGTTCATCACCGACAATACGGTAATCAGCACGATTACGCCGAGAGTGATCCCAAGGGTGGAGATAAAGGAAATAAAGGAAATGAAATGGTTGCGCCGCTCGGCACGGGTGTAACGCAGACCAATCCAGACTGACAGGGGATAAAACATGGCGGCATTATAGCCGCCATGGGGATGCGCTGGCGAGCAGCTTGCCGGAGAAAACCGCCCGAATCAGCGTTTTTTCTTGCCGCCCTTCTTCTTCGCCTTCAGTTTCTTTTTCGGGGAAAGCTTGGCCTTGCTCTTCTTGCCGGCGGTTTTTTTCAATGCCTTCCCGCCCTTGCTTTTTCGAGCCCTTTCAGCAGCGGCATCCGCAAATGCCTTCTTCTGCATCGCCTTCATGGCCTGGGTTTTCTTCTTTTTCTCGGCTTTCTCGACCTTTTTCGCGGTTTTCCTGGCTTCTGCCTTGAGGCGGGTTGCGTTGCGCCGGGCCTTGGCCTTTGCCGCTGCTTTCTTGGCTTGTTTCTCCGAATACTTGAGCTTTGCCTTGAGCTGCTTCTGGATATCCTTGTTCTCTTCCTGCACCTTGGCAGATTGCATTTTGGCATCCTTGGCGGCAGCATGAGCCTTTTCCAGCACCTTGCTCACATCCCTGGCAGCATCCTCGGCGGCGGCGGCTGCTTTCTTGGCTTTCTTGATTGCCTTTTTCAGCTTTTCCAGCACTTTCAGCTGAATATCCTTTGCCGAGGCTTTCTTTTTCGCGTTCTTCTTGTCCTTTTTGTCTTTCTTTTCTTTCTTGGCCATGATCAGGCTCTCCTTCAGTTGCTGTAGACCTTGGATACGGGACCAACGATGGCCGGATCCGGACTCCGCGCCACATTGTGATCCTTGTTGGGATAGTCCAGCTTGTGCAGGAAATCCCGCATGCAATTGATGCGCGCCCGCTTCTTGTCATCAGACTTCACTACCGTCCATGGTGCATCCGCTGTGTTGGTGTAGAAGAACATGGCCTTGCGCGCATTGGTGTAATCATCCCATTTTTCCAGGGACTGCAGATCGATGGGGCTGAGTTTCCAATGTTTCAGCGGGTCGTGATAACGGCTGTGAAAACGGCGTAACTGTTCCTGGCGACTGACCGAAAACCAGTATTTGTAAAAAATGGTGTCGGAATTGACCAGCATCTGCTCCAGTTGGGGCGCCTGGCGCAAAAATTCCAGATACTCTTCATTGGTACAGAAACCCATCACTCTTTCCACCCCGGCGCGGTTGTACCAGGAACGGTCGAAAAGTACGATTTCCCCCCGGGTGGGAAGTTGTTGCACATAACGCTGGAAATACCACTGACCCAGTTCACGTTCGGTAGGCTTCTCCAATGCCACCACATGTGCGGCCCGGGGATTGAGGTGTTCCATGAAACGCTTGATGGTACCTCCCTTGCCTGCCGCATCCCGCCCTTCGAACAGCGCCAGGATCTTTTTGCTCTCGTCCTTTACCCAGGCCTGAACCTTGAGCAGTTCGATCTGCAGCAGGTGTTTTTCCTGCTCGTACTCTTCGAGCTCCATTTTTTCCGGATAGGGATACTCACCCAGCTCGTAGCTGAGCCGCAGCAGCTTCTTGCCGGAAATGATTTTTGGCGATTCCAGAACCTTTTGCGGATTACTGAGACGATTCAGGAGTTTTTTCAGTGTTGCCTTGTTCTTTTTTTTTCTGCCCATTGATTTTCCTCGAGTCGGACGTTGTGCTGTTTACTCGATCATTATAGTACCGGCAACCGCACAAATTAATGTCGAAGATCAAAAACCGTGAAAATGGAACCCAATCCATGCTCAGACAAAGCCAAGATGCTATATTCCCTGTTGCAGACTTTTTTGAATATGGATGAATAATGATGAAAACTCTCTGGATATCGACACTGTTAATTGCCACGCCCATTGCTGGCATGTCACAGGTATTGCTGATCGACGCCATTCAGGATGAGCAGAAATCATCAGTACCACGCCCGGCACATGGAACGACCATGTCGGAAGTGGAACACCGTTTCGGAGCGCCGCGCGCCAAACATGGCCCCGTGGGTGACCCACCCATCACCCGTTGGGACTATACGGATTTCAGCGTGTATTTCGAATACGACAAGGTTCTCACCAGCGTATTGAAACGCGAAAAGGTAACCGGCCAGCCATAGCGCATCCAGAAAAACCGGGAGCGCGGTGCAGAAAACCATGGAAAATCCTTGCCTCAATCATTGTTGATTGTTGATACGGCTTGGCCAATACTGCGCCTATTGAAGAATCTATCAAGCGGAGTACATGATGACCGTCGCTGACACAACAGAAGCGCACATGCTCATGCGTTCAATCATCCAGCGGATCGCCACCGGCCCGGAACTGTCAAAGGATATCAGTCTGGAAGAAGCCCGGGATGGTACCGTAGCCATCCTGCGCGGACAGATCGACCCGGTGCAAGCCGCCATCTTCCTTATTGCCCTGCGCATGAAAAGGGAAACCCATGATGAATTCAAGGGGGTTCTGGATGGCATCCGTGAGATGGTCGATGATGTCACTGCCGACGTGGATCATGTCATCGACATGGCCGATCCCTATGACGGCTACAACCGTACTTTGCCTGCAGCGCCTTTCCTGCCGCCCCTGCTGGCGGAATGCGGCCTGCATCCGGTATCTCATGGACTGGACGCGGTAGGTCCAAAATATGGCGTCACGCACCGTCATGTGCTGGAAGCCGCCGGAGCCAACGTGAATCTGAACACCGCCGAAGCGGCCGCACGACTGAGTGACAGCGAAACCGGCTGGGCCTATGTGGATCAGGCCAGGTTGTGCAAGCCTCTGCATGATCTGATCCCCCTGCGCACCCAGATGATCAAGCGTCAGGTGCTCACCACCGTAGAAGTACTGGCCAAGCCTGTCGCCGGCAAACAGGCCACACACTTCGTCACCGGCTATGTACACAAGCCCTACCCCCCCATCTATGCAATGCTCGCCCGCCATGTGGGGTTCGAATCCGCGTTGCTGATTCGCGGTGTGGAAGGCGGCATCATCCCTTCCCTGCGCCAGGATGGAAAATACTTCAGCTACCATGACCGGGGCGAAGAAATCGGCGTGGATATCCATCCGCAGATGCTGGGCATCGAGCAGAACCTGCGCGCCGTTCCCCTGCCGGAGGATCTGCCCAAGACCAGTCGCCCCGGTGACGAGATTGCCATTGCCGTGGATATCAAGGACACCGCTGCCGCGGCTGCCGATGCGGGCATGGCGGCACTCAATGGCAAGCAGGGCGCTACCTATGATTCACTGGTGTACACCGGAGCCCTGATTCTCAAGCACATGGGCAAACACAGTGACCTCAGGGAAGCGGCCGATGAAATCCGCGCAGTGCTGGACTCAGGCAAAGCCGCCAACCGGGTCAAATGATGGCCGATCAGTGGATTGCCATTGCCCGCGAGAATGAACTGGCTCCGGGGCAGATGAAACGGGTATCCGCCGCCGGCAAGCGGCTGTTGTTATGTAACGCCGATGGAAAACATCATGTAGTGGATGAAATGTGCAGTCACGAAGACTATTCGCTCTATCTTGGCTGTATTCAGGAAGGCCGGATAAAATGCTCATTGCATGGCAGTTACTTCGACCTGGAAACCGGAAAACCCGACTGCGAACCAGCCAGCGAAGCCATTTCCGTATATGAAGTGAAAATCGTCGATGGACAGGTTTGGGTCAGGGTATAGCAGCACCGCAAGCTGTCAGAAATACCGCGCCAGTTCGACCTGCACATAGTCATCCTGACGGAAACCATATTGCAGATCCTGCCTGTCGGTATCGAGCCAACCGCGCATCTGCACGCTCAGCAGATAGTTCTGTCCAAAACGGCGACTGGCTTCCAGGTTTACCAGGGTGGAACCGTTTTCCCAATCCACGATAGCGCCAAACAGGATTTCCAGACTCTGCGCATCGTTGGCCGTCCAGCGCAATCCGGCAAACAGATCATGATTGAAAGGCGTGGAGGCTTCATCACCCCTTTCATCCAGCATGAACTCCGCGACAACCCCGAGATCCGCATCCGAATCGAAAATACCCACCCGGGTATACTCGAAACCGCCGGTGGCCGCGGTGAAACGGTCACTGTCGCTGTCGCGCTGCATGATTTCCAGCTTCCACAGCCATTCTCCCAGTGTGGCCTGTAGATCCAGACTGATCTGATTGATGATCTCATAATAGGGCGCCAGCACGATTTCACCCCCCCGCAGGCGTCTCGGGACAAACAGCGGATCACGCCCGGTGCCGTGAAAATAACTCAAACCGATATCCCATTCACCTATGTAATGAGACCAGCGTGCGGCGTAGTCCAGATGCTTCTGTTCCCGGGATGATTCGTAGAAAACCAGATCCGGATCAATGCGCGGCTGGCTGCGCGGACGTCCTTCCACGCCGGGAAAGCTGCGTTCACGAAAATAGGGCAGCAGAAAGAAATCCAGCGTGCCCCAGTCCCGCTCCAGGGAGAGCTTGGCCATGGGCTGTCCGAGTTTGTCCTCCCCATCGATGTTTTCCACCAGATCCGTCTGGTTGATGATATCCACCAGATGCATGGCCTCGGTGACGCCCCAGTACACCTTGCCTATGCCCAACCGGGTTTCCCAGCCATCACCGGCATAGATCCACTGCAGTTCCCGGATATCCCAGTGGCTGCGTTCATCATCCTTGCTATCGAGCCGGGCAAAGGGGCGGAACACAAAACTCTGCCGGCCCTGATCCCATTCCCGGGCGAACTCCGGCTCCAGAGCCAGGGAAAAATCATTGTCGTACTGACGGGAATCCAGCGGCTGCTGGAGAAATCCCCTGCCCTCCACGGACAGATAGCCGGAGACATCCCAGGCACAAACCTGTACTGGAATCAGCAACAGAAGCAGTGCACCGGCGAAAGCCAGCCCTTGCCATAGGTTATTTCGACGGCAATACCAGGCGACAAATTGCATGGGGCTGTTGCGCCACATCAGCGCGCCCGTTTGAGGCTGTTGCGGGTGAAGTCGTTGTCTTTCAGCCCGGTGCGGAACCTGTAGTCCTTCCAGGTAAGTAGTGTACTCTTGCCTGTTTGCCGGTTGTCCATGAACATCTCATCCGCCCGCCAATACTTGTCCAGATATTGCTTGTAACCACGGAACACCAGCACCTTCAGCAGAGAATTCTTTCTGTCGTAGAATTCGATCTTCAGGGGGATATAACGCGCCTTGTCGATCCATGCCAGTTGCCGGGTGTAGCCGGAATACTTGCTCACCGGGTAGCGCTCCATGACGAATACCGGCGTGCCATCCAGTTCGTCATCGCGAATGAACTTGTAGGTATATTTCTCCACTTCCTGGGAAGCCAGATCCTCGAAGGCGAATTCGCTGCCCATGAAGGGGCCGGACTTGTTACGCGAGGCGATGCGTTTTACACGCTTCAGGGCAGGCAGGTACAGCCACTGGTCATCATCCTTGACTTTATGCGAGAAGGTCAGCAAAGCCGTGCCTTTTACATCCCGCGGCTGATCGAAAACGATGAGACTCTTGTCCCCGTCATTCTCCACTTCCAGTCCCTTGACCCGCATCTGACGCAGGCTCTCTTCTCCATGACGGTTTTTCAGCAGCATGCTCATCCCGGCCTGAAAATCGCCCCAGCCGGTATCGCGGGCATCCACCTCCCGGGCAATCGCCAGACCTTTTTCTTCCGGGGTTTCCGCCAGAACGGGAAAGGCCAGAAAAACCAGCACAACCAGTAACAGTTTCTTCATTTGCGTGTCTCTCCAAATTTCATCAGCAACGGCGGCAGGTACAGGAAATCCGCCAAAAGCGCCAAGCCAATGGTAATTGCGGTGAGCAATCCCATGCCTGCATTGAGTTCAAAATCCGACAGGGCGAGTACGCCAAACCCGAGCATGAGCACGATGGTGGTTACCAGCAAAGGCGTGCCTACGGCATGGAAGGCATAGCGTACCGCATCCTCGCTTCCCAGCCCCTGTTCGCGCCGGGCACGCAGGTATTTGCTGAGAAAATGCACGGTATCATCCACCACGATTCCCATGGTCATGCCACTTACCACACTCAGGGCCAGACCCACCTGCCCGACAAAGATCCCCCAAAGGCCAAAAGCCATGCCTATGGGCACCAGATTTGGTATCAGACTGAGCAGGCCGATACGAAAGGAACGCAAGGCAAGCATGAGAATCAGGGAAATGACAATCAGGGCCACGGTCGTACCTTCGAGCATGGCGCGGATATTGCGATGGCCTATGTCCGCGAACATGAGTGACGGACTGGCCGCCTGCACATGCATGTAGTCCGGGGTATTGGCCTGCAACCAGGCCTCGGCGCGGCGTTCCAGCGCCAACAGGGTCTCGGACGAAATGCTCTTGAGGCTGGCGGTGAGCTTGGTCGCGGATTTTTTCACATTGATCTGGTTGTTCAGATCCAGGCCAAATGGCAGGGAAAATTCATACAACAGCAGATACTGCGCCGCCAGTTCCGGATTGTCCGGAAGTTTGTACCAGTCTGGCGCATCTCCATGCAGGTTCTTGTTCAGGCGCTTCATGATGTCCGTGTAGGTGTTCACATGCAGCACTTCCGGCTGGGTCCGCAACCAGTTGGCAAAGGCTTCCACATTCCGCAGATATTCCGGATCAGTAATCCGCCCTTCACCTTGCGCGGGCAGAGAAAACTCCAGCAGATAGATACCGGTGAGATGATCCACGGCATAATCCGTGTCAACACGAAAAGGGACATTCTCACTGAAGTACTTGATGAATTCATCATTCAGATGATTGCGCGGAATTTGACTGACCAGAAGCAGGATCAAGGCCGTCATGCCCCAGAACAGCGGTTTACGTTTCCGTATGACAAATTCGCCCAGCTTCTCCATGCTTCCCTGCCCGCGGGTATGACGCTCACCGGGACGCACGGGCAGAATCATCAGGGCCGCCGGCAGGAAGCTCATGGACAGCGCCCAGGCCGCCATCACACCCATGGCTGCCATGTTGCCCAGATCCCGAAATGGCGGTGCGTCACTGAAGTTGAGGCTGAGGAAACCAATAGCTGTGGTGATGGAGGTGAGGAATACTGGCCCCAGGTTCAGACGCAAGCTCTCCAGCATCGCCTGCTCACGGCTTTCACCCTTGCGCAAGCCCTGCAGGAATACCGAAATGATATGGATACAATCCGCCACCGCCAGGGTCATGACCATCACTGGCGCGGTGGTGGTGGGCGGACTCATCTGAATGCCCAGCCAGCCTGTCAGCCCCAGGGTCGTGACCACGGACATGAGCAGTACCAGCATGGATACCAGCACTCCGGTAATGGAGTGCAACATGAAAGCCATGCTCACCAGAATAATGACCAGCATCATAGGATAGAGGGTCTGCATGTCATGCATGGACATACGCGGGAAGGTGGCATTCATCATCACCAGCCCGGTAACCCGCACTTCCACATCCGGGTTGTGTTCCATGGTGCGTTTCGCCAGTTCCTTGGCAAAGGCAGCCACTTCCGGCACCTCATCCAGCTTCTTGCCCGGCAGTTGCACGGTGACATTGATACCCGTATGAGCAGCATCCGGGGAAATCAGCCGGTCGCGCAGCAAGGGTTCATGCAGTGCGACATCGCGGATTTTCTCCAGCTGCTGCGGAGAAAGCCGCAAGGCATCCTCTACCAGATCCGCTACCAGAAGATCGTCTTCCTCTGCTTCGGTATGCTGGTAATTGCTGATGGAATCCACACGCAGTGAATAGGGAATCTGCCAGGCTTCCTTGGTAAGCCATTCCACGGTTTCCAGGGTTTTCGGCGTAAACACATCACCATCTTTCGGTGAAATCACGAACAATACGTTGTCCGTCTTGGTGTAGGTGTCCTGCATGGCCTCAAAAGCCTGGAGCTGGGGATTGTCCTCGCTGAAAAACATCCGGTAATCATTGCTGAAACCAAGAAAACGCGCCCCGGAAGCCGCCAGGGCGATAAGCAAAAAGGTTCCCAGCACTACCAGCCACCGATAGCGCAGAATCCACTGAAAATATCTGTTGCTCATGGGCAATCCTTTGGTGCCTCGCGAAAGGGTAGCCGGATATGATACTCTGTTTTTTTCACAGATACGCCCCTTCCACATGAAAAAAATTCTTCTGATTTCCGCTGCCCTGTTTGCCGGTCTGATGCTGTTCTATGGCGGCGTATCCGCTCTGGTGAATCAGGGACATGGTTTGGGCAAGGCCCTGTTTACCTTCGTTGCGGTAATCGGCGGCGGTCTTGGCCTGGTCTGGCTGGTCAAATCCGGGCACTGAGCCATGACCTGGGAACCCACCGGACTCAGGGCCACCGCGGCCTGCGCTACACCGCAATGGCCCGTTTCGGGCAACGGATTCAGCGCTGCCTCAAACGCCAGGGATAGGGGGCGAAATCATCATCCCAGCCATAGTCCCGATCATCGTCATCCCAGAAGCGATTGCCGTCGTCATGATGATGGCCACAGTGACGAATCACACCCTTGCGACACAGGGTTCTGCGCCATTCATACTTGATGAATTTCCTGTAAGCAGGCTTCTTGCGCGGATGAAAATGCACTTTGTGCGCGGGCGACCATTCACTTTCGCCAAATCCCGTGCCGGCGGAACTGCTGCGCGCCGCCTCGCTGCGGGCAATCATCCCGTCGCGTTTCTGCCTGTAACCATAATGCTCAGGTTCCTTTTCCCGATACACCGCAACGGCTATCACACCCATGGCGCTATGATCTCCCCAGGCATCCGCGTAGGAATCATCGATATCCGTGAAATAAAAACGGTTCACCCGGTTGCGGCTACTGCGCCAGCCTTCATATTCCGCTGTTTCCCAAGGATCCAGAACATACTTTGCCTCTTTGCGTTCGAGCCAGGATTTACGACCGGTGATGATATTCCGCCCATCCACGGCAATCACCAGGCCAATACGCTGGCCACTGCGATTGCGCACCCGGATACGGTAGCGTTCACCTTCCCGCGCGGCAATATAGCTGCGCTGTGTTTTGCCATGGCTGTCCACCGGATATTCGCGCAGTTTGCCCCGGTCATCCGAAATCACCCGGATATCAATCTTGTTGTACAGCCCGTCCGCCTGCGCTGTCGAGCCGAGGGCCAACATCAGCAGGGGAACGATGAGCAGCAGCTTTCTGAAAGTTTTCATGGTATTTCCTCCATCAGTTTGAACACACTGACAGAATAGAAAAAGCTGCCTGAACCATTCCTGAACCGCAGGCCGGGGACAGCAGAGCCGAACAAGGCGCGGATTTCGGAAAAATCCCCCTCTGTGCGACAATACGCGCCCCATGAATTCCCGCACCCAACAAACTGCCACCCCCCTGGCGCCCCGGCTGCCGAAAAAACCCGGGGAGCGCCTGCAATGGGGTCGCTGCCAGGGCGCCGCCCTGGAACTGGCCATCGCCCGTGCCGCCGGCCAATGGGAAGGCATGCTCGTGGTCATCACCCGGGATGTGCAGGAAGCCAGCCGAATGGAACAGCAACTGGCTTTTTTCCTGGAAGACAAGGAACTGCCCATTCTCCATTTCCCCGACTGGGAAACCCTGCCCTATGACCTTTTCTCTCCCCTGCCGGAGCTGGTTTCTCAGCGGCTGTTGAGCCTGCACCGCCTGCGCAGGGAAAGAAGAGGCATTTTGATCGTACCTGTGGCTACCGCGCAGCAGCGTATTTTGCCACCGGATTATCTGGACGCTCACAGCTTGGCGCTGGACAAAGGCGATTCGCTGCATCTGGAAAGTTTTCGTCAACGCCTGGAACAGGCCGGTTATCACTGTGTATCCCAGGTCATGGAACACGGCGAGTTTGCCGTGCGCGGTTCCCTGCTGGATCTGTTCCCCATGGGCGCGGCCCGGCCTTTTCGCATCGACCTGTTCGATGATGAAATCGACAGCATTCGGCTGTTCGACCCGGAAACCCAGCGTTCGGAAGAAAAGGTGGAGAACATCCGTTTGCTGCCCGCCCGGGAATTCCCCGTGGATGAAGAGGCCATCCGCCTTTTCCGCCGCCAGTATCGCAACCAGTTTGAAGGCGATCCCCAGACCAGTCTCATCTACCGGGAGGTGAGTGAGGGCAACTTCCCCGGCGGCCTGGAATACTATCTGCCCCTGTTCCACGAACACACCGCCACCCTTTTCGACTATCTAAACGAAAGCAGCCTGATCATCCACCCGGATGAGCTGTCCCAGGATGCCGGCAACTTCCATGCGCAGGTGCAAGAGCGCTACGAACAACGCCGCCACGATGTCGAACGCCCCTTGCTGCCACCCTCACAACTGTATCTGAACAGTGACGAACTGATTCATCACATCAAGGCCCATGCGGGCATCAGCTGGCGGCGTGGCAGCGTGGACGAAAGACGCAAGGGTTTTTCCGGCTGGTGCAATCTGGATGTACAGCCTCTGCCTCCCCTGGCCATACAGGCCAGGGCAAACCGCCCCGCAGGACTGCTGGAAGAATATCTGGGCAGTGGGGATCGTCCGCTGCTGTTCACCGCGGAAAGTCCGGGACGCCGGGAACATCTGCTGGAAACCCTGGCTGCTTTCGATCTTCACCCTCGGCAAGTGGACAGCTTTTCCGCCTTCCTTGCTTCCCCTCCGCCACTGGCCATCACCGTGGCACCCCTGGAAGAAGGCCTGGAACTGAAGCAGCCTGCCCTGGCCATCATTCCTGAAACCCGGTTGCTGGGCGAGAGGGTGCGCCAGACGCGCAAGCGCCGCAAGACCGCTGCAGATGCAGATCAGGTGGTGCGAAATCTGGCCGAGTTGCAGATCGGTTCTCCGGTGGTTCACGAAGACCATGGCGTAGGCCGCTATCTGGGACTGCAAAGCCTGGACGTAGGCGGCATGTCCACGGAATTTCTGACCCTGGAATATGCCCGCGGAGACAAGCTCTATGTGCCGGTTTCCTCCCTGCATCTCATCAGCCGCTATACGGGCGCGACCGAAGAAGGCGCGCCCCTGCACCGGCTGGGCAGCGATCAATGGGAAAAAGCGCGCCGCAAAGCCGCGCAAAAAGTCCGTGACGCTGCCGCCGAGCTGCTGGAAATCTATGCCCGCCGGGAGGCCCGCCAGGGCCACGCCTTCCCGCCCCCCGGCGAAGAATACAGTCAGTTTGCATCCGAATTCGAATTCGAGGAAACCCCGGATCAGGCGCGCGCCATCGAAGACGTGATTGTTGACATGACTTCGCCCAGACCCATGGACAGGGTGGTCTGCGGCGACGTGGGCTTCGGCAAGACGGAAGTGGCCATGCGCGCGGCTTTCATGGCCACCCAGGGCGGCAAGCAGGTGGCGGTACTGGTTCCCACCACCCTGCTCGCCCAGCAGCACTATGAAAACTTCGCTGACCGCTTTGCCGACTGGCCGGTGAAGATTGCTTCCTTGTCCCGGTTCAGCTCGGCCAAAGAAGTCAATGCCACCCTCAAGGGCCTGGCAAACGGCACCCTGGACATTGTGGTCGGAACCCACAAGATTCTCAGCCAGGGTATCGATTTCAGGGATCTGGGACTGGTGATCATCGATGAAGAGCATCGTTTTGGCGTGCGTCACAAGGAACGCCTCAAGGCCCTGCGCGCCGAAGTGGACATACTCACTCTCACCGCAACCCCCATTCCCCGCACCCTGAACATGGCCATGTCCGGCATGCGTGATCTGTCGGTCATTGCCACTCCACCGGCAAGACGCCAGCCCATCAAGACCTTCATCCAGCAATGGAACGACGTGATCATCAGCGAAGCCTGCCAGCGGGAACTGCAACGCGGCGGACAAATCTATGTACTGCATAATGACGTGGCCAGTATCGAACGCATGGTTGCGGATATGGAAAAACTGGTGCCTGGCGCCAGGGTTGATTTCGCCCATGGCCAGATGCGCGAACGTGAACTGGAACGCATCATGCGTGATTTCTATCACCAGCGTTTCAATATTCTGGTGGCCACCACCATCATCGAAAGCGGCATCGATGTACCCACGGCCAACACCATCATCATCAACCGCGCCGACAAACTCGGCCTCGCGCAGCTTCACCAGCTGCGTGGCCGGGTAGGCCGCTCCCATCACCGCGCCTACGCCTACCTCATCACCCCGCCACCCAGAGCCATGACCCGGGACGCGGTGAAACGCCTGCAGGCGCTCGAATCCCTGGAAGACCTGGGCGCGGGATTCACCCTGGCCACTCACGACCTGGAAATCCGCGGCGCCGGAGAACTGCTGGGGGAAGATCAGAGCGGCCAGATCCACGAAGTAGGCTTCACCCTCTACACCCAGATGCTGGAGCGGGCGGTGCGCGCCATCCGCGAAGGCCGGCAGCCCGAACTGGACCGTCCTCTGGATCATGGCACGGAAATCGACCTCAACCTGCCAGCCCTGCTCCCCGAGGATTACCTGCCGGACGTGCATATCCGCCTGATCCAGTACAAACGCATCGCTTCAGCCGCCAGCCGGGAAGAATTGCGCGAACTGCGCGTGGAAATGATCGACCGTTTTGGCCTGCTGCCGGATCAGGCGAAAAATCTTTTCGACATCACTGAACTCAAGCTGGAGGTACAGCCTCTGGGCATACGCAAGATCGAAGCCGGCCCCCAGGGCGGCAAGATCCATTTCGAGGAACAGCCCGCCATCGATCCGGCGCGCATTATCGAGCTCATCCAGACTCGTCCGCAGCAGTTCAAGCTGGACGGTAGCGACAAGCTGCGCTTTTTTGCTGATCTGGAAGAACCGGAAAGCCGGGTGGACAAAATTCGCCAGTTGCTGGAGATGCTAAAATAGAGACATGAACTCGAAACGATAGACGGCCACACCCAGTTTGCGCGCGTGATTGTGATCGATGGCCCCACTGTTTTCTTCCCCGCCCCGCACCCCGGTACAAGGCGTTTCCAAACCAACGCGCAGCCGGTTGTCTCCCGACGCCAGCAGGGAAGCGGGCACACGAACCTGCAGCCGGATTTCCTCTCCCTGTTGCAATAATTCGGCGGCAGCAGAAACACCATTCAGGGTAACTGAAAGTTCACGCAACAGTTCATCATCCAGCCAGTCCGCGAGAACGATATGCAGGTGATAATCCCGGCCTCCCGGCAGGGTCACGTGGATATCCGAGGAACAGCCTGGCCCGGTCCAGCGCAGTATCCCTTTTCCGGGAACCAGCTCCCGCTGGTGCCAGCCACTGCCGCATAACGGTTGAAGGAAGTCCACCACCAACCGGTCTTCCGTCACCTTGGGCGCAGCCGCACAGGTTTGTCCAGTTTGACCCGCACGTTGCGCATCGCGCATTTCGCGATACTGCTGTTCAAACCGCGCCCTGCCCCGCGCATACAACTGGCGATCCAGGACAGTGGCCTGTCTGAGCAGCTCAAGCACATCATCGGGCAAGGCTTCCAGGCGGGTACGTCCCGGATTGATGTTGAGCGACTGCAATTGTTGCGGCGCGGGCGCGCCCAGCTTCCAGGCCGCCAGTTCCATGCCTTTATCCAGTTCCTCGGCAATACCGACGAAGTCCATGGTTTCCAACCGCCGCAAAGCCACTTCCAGCAGTTCATCCTGCGGCGGCAGCACCCGGTCGCGATGTCGCCAGGCCCGGGCAAACTCATCCTGGGAATGAGTGTCATCCAGGAGTTCACTCAACAACCCACGATCCGCCAGATGCGCCAGGGGCCGCACCTGGGCGTTGCTTATTTCCGTACTCAGAACCGGATCCAGCAGATACTCCTTCAGCCCCATGCCCTGCTCATGGATCAAGGCATGTCTGGGGTGCGCCGGGTCACGCCGAATGTATTCGAAATGGGACACAGCGCGTTCCATGGGATCGCGCAGCATGAGCATGACCCGAGGCGTTACCGGCAGATAATTGACCAGGTTGTAACCCATGTGGCCACGAAACAGACGAAACCCGGACAACTGTTCATCACTGTATTGCTTGATCTGATAAAACTCGTAGGCCGGACAGATCTCATCCAGATGGAAATGATTTTCCAGCAATACACGAAAAGTCGTTCCCGCAGTTTTGGGAATGTGCAGAAAATACCATGCTCTTTGATGATCTGAAGATGGCTTCACATAACTTCCCTGATCATTGCTTGTTACTTTCCACTCTCGGGTCAAACCATTTTCTTCCCGGGAGCAAGCGACCCTTCAGTCGCAATGCTGGCTTCTCAAGCAGGAACCAGGAAATTGCTGCGAGAGGCAGCACAATCATTGTAGACAGGATCAGCACCTGCGTGGGGGAGCGGCTTACATCCTGAACAATGAGCTGCTGTACAGGAAATGCATACACATACACACCATAGGAAAAATCCCCCAGCGCATCCATGCTTGGCAATTGCAGGGATGGATGCAGCGCCACTGTCATCAGCAAATATCCCAATCCCAGGATTTTTACCGGAACCCACAGGAAACTGTCCCGCAATACAATCATAATCAGCAGAACCACAACAACCCACGATAAACGTAACGAAATGTATTCCCTGTTCACGTAAAAAAATACACCCGTCGCATAGGCCAATACTAGATCATGATGTTTCATATAGGGGTGAGATAGATTAAACCACCCCTGATTCAGTCCCAATACAAAACACAGCAGTAACACAAAAAACAGATTGAATGCCCAGCGCTTTTTCAGTATTCCCGCAATACCAAGAGCAAATACCATGATATACATGTACAATTCAATAGGCAGCGTCCACAACGAACCATTCACTGCAGCTGTCCTGGGATTGTGTTCAAACACCCCCGGAAGTCGATACTGAATGCCATCCAGCAACCAAAGATTTTTTCCTACGTAACTCCATACCTGTGGATGAAACAAAAAATCCTGCTTTCCCATGGTAGTTGCATACCAACCCACGACAAAAACCGACAAAACCACGGCAGCGAACAACGCAGGAAATATCCGCAATAACCTGGCTTCGGCAAAAGCAACCGGACTTGCCCGGTGAATATAGCTTCCCCCCACAAGAAACCCGCTGATCACAAAAAAAATCATTACTGCAAGTTCACCAAGACTCTGTCCCCACCAGGACTTCACCCATTGCGTAGCAACATCCCGGCCCGGTTTTCCCAGCGCCAGGCCATAGCTGTGTACATACAGCACTGCATATGCCGCCAGAAAACGGATCAGCGTGAAACTGTTATTTCTTTGACGAACTCTGTCCGAAATATGCATGTCTTCCCTCAGAGCACCTCGAATCCCCTGGGTTTCGCAGTATCTCTCCCGCGGCACTCGTACATCCGTGTGCGAAGTAATAGTCGGCTGGTGAAAAGGGATGCACCAAAACAACGGGGTATTTTGGGCGAAAGATGCGAGTTCATGATTTAACCAGAAGTTTCCTGATTGCTATCGATATAACCGAATTGCTGCATCAACTCCCAGGCGTCCCTGAACACCTTGCGGCTGGCCTCGGCAGTCAGATAGTTTTTCCAGTCCCCAGCCACGCCTTTGCGATAGAAACTGGAACTGTCCTGTTCCCCGGCCTTGCGCCCCTTGGACAGATTTTTGAAAGAAGCCTTCTCCACGATCTCCGCCACCAGGTTATCTTCATGGGGCAACCCAGCGAAGGAAAACAAACGCTGCACCTGTTCCCGGGGTGCGCTGAGCAGGTCTTCATAGCGTACCAGCAGATAATGGTCTCCATAGAGACTTTCACCCCTGGTATGAAAAATGCTGGCGATACGGTTCCAGGCTTTGGCATGACTTTTGAAATACGCGGACACAGCCTGCTTTTTCAGAATATTCTCATTGCTTCCTTCAAGTACGGAATCGACAAAATCCGTAATCCAGTTTTTCTCCCGTTTTTCACGGAAATTGCGGTAGGAATGAAACATCGCGGAAACCGCCACATCCCGGGGATCACGTACGATATGCACGATTTTGGCGTCCGGATAGAGTTTCTTCAGGGTCTCGATGGTCACCTGGGCGTCCTGCTCGGTATTCAGAGCGATCTTTTCACTAAAATGGGTAATGGGCGCCGTGCGTTCAAATCCCTTGGCGGTCTTGCGTACCGCCAGGGCGCGATACAACAGATAGTCACTCATCAGCCGGGACAATTCATAACGCACCCCGCTCTGCTCCGGCGCGGTCACGCCAAAAGAGGAGCTGCGAAACCAGCTTTCAAACCAGCTGTCATCCAGAAGATTGTCCAGCAACGCTTGATTCTCATCCGGATGTTCGAAAAGACGACGCTCCGCCACCACCGCCGCATTCGGATGATGGAAAAACAGCATATGCAGCCAAGTGGTTCCCGACTTGCCATGCCCCACCAGAAAGATCCGCTGCCGTTCATTGTACAAATCGATGAAACGCGAAAAATTGCTCATCCGGGCATTCATTGCGGCTTCGGCAGCGCAAGGACGAATTTCGTATCCCCAGCGGGAAAATGCCCCCGGCAGTACTTTGTTGATCGCACATATCACAGACGAAGGCAAACGCGGATCCGACAGAGGATTGGCCACCGACCCCTGCAGCCGGTTTTCCCGGGCTTCACGAATGGCCGCATCCAGTTGTTGGGGATTGGCTTGCCCCAGTCCGGACACTAACGCTTTCAAAGCACCTTCCGTATCCGTAACCAGGTCTTCCTGGCGCAGCAAAAGTACATCTGAAACAGACTGCCAGCGGGCGGTCATGTGCAGATGCCCGGAAAAAACTCCAGCAATGAAATCCCGGACTTCCGGGCTGTCCAGTTCGGCATCCTTGAGTTGGGTGCTCTGCGGAACCAGGGGCACTCCCCTGTCCCCATTGGCATGGAGATAGAGGGTCTCGAAATTGACATAGGGGTCACGGATAACACATATCACGCGAATCTCCTGCTCACGACAGCGCCGCATAAGAAGCTCGTCCGCCTCGAAATGCCCGGCCAGCAACCCCTGATCAGGAAAGCCCTGGTCAGTGACATGCCGGATCAGTTCGGCCGTATCGTTCACCGGCCAGTCGCCAGCCGCGTTCAGATCAGCCAGCCCATAGATCCGGCGCAATATTCCGGCCAGAATGAAAAGCCCCGAAGCCGGTTGCCCGGTAACCAGTATCCGCACTCTGTTCTCCCGTCCGAATGGCTGTCCGGTCAGCCTGCCAGACTTTCCAGCAAGGCGCTGATCTCGGCGGTTTTTTCCTTTACCAGTTGCTGATCTCCCCGGCTCTCCAGATTGAGACGCAAAACCGGCTCGGTATTGGAAGCCCGCAGATTGAAGCGCCAGTTGTCGTACTCCAGCGACAGACCATCGGTGCGATCCACTTTCTTCGCGCTGGGCAGATATTTTTCCTCCACGATTCTGACTGCTTCTGCGGTATCCCTGACCTTGAAATTGATCTCGCCGCTGGTGGGAAATTTGGCAATACGCTCATCCAGCATGCTGCTCAGGCTGCGTCCTTTCATGCTGATCAGCTCCGCCACCAGCAACCAGGGAATCTGACCACTATCGCAATAGGCAAAGTCACGGAAATAATGATGTGCGCTCATCTCGCCGCCATAGATGGCATCTTCTTCCCGCATGCGTTGCTTGATAAAGGCATGCCCGGAAACACTCTGAATGGGAATGCCCCCCGCGGATTCGACAATGTCGATGGTATTCCAGATCACGCGGGGATCGTAGATGATCTTGGCGCCGGGATGCTTGACCAGGAAAGCCTCGGCGAGCAAACCGACGATGTAATAACCCTCGATGAATCTTCCGGTTTCATCGAACAGGAAACAGCGATCGTAATCACCATCCCAGGCGATGCCAAAATCGGCCTTGTACTTCAGTACAGCGTCTGCGGTGGCCTGGCGGTTGTCTGGCAGGATGGGATTGGGTATTCCGTTGGGGAAGGTACCGTCCGGCTCGAAATTGATGCGGACGAACTCGAAAGGCAGATGTTCTTCCAGCAGATCGATGATGGGGCCTGCGCCGCCATTGCCAGGATTGACCACCAGCTTCAGGGGCTTGAGATTGTCCCTGTCCACATAGCCGAGCAGCGCCTGGATATAGTCGTCCTTCCAGTCGATGCCAGCCACGCTGCCCTTGGTCTGCGCATCAGCAAATTCATTCCTTTCCGCCAATTCGCGAATATCTTCCAGGCCGGTATCGGCGCTGATGGGACGGGAACCTTCACGCACGAACTTCAGGCCATTGTAATCCATGGGATTGTGACTGGCAGTGACCATGATGCCGCCATCATAACCATAGTGGTCGGTGGCGAAATACACCACCTCGGTTCCGCACAGCCCCAATTCCTTCACATTCACCCCGCTGTCCACCAGGCCACGCTCCAGCGCCTCGCGCAGCCCCGGGCTGGTCAGACGAATATCCTCGCCCACAACCACGGTTTTCGGCTGCAAAAAGGCCGCATAGGCTCTGCCAATACGATAAGCAATCTCTTCGTTGAGCTGATCGGGAATGCGGCCTCGCACATCATAGGCCTTGAAACAGGTGAGCTTGTCCATGAGAAATCCTCGGTGCTGCGGAAGTGATGATCTTTGTTAAAGCGGTCAATTATACCACTGCCCTACAGGGAAATATCCCAGACATCCCTCATGTGGCTGCCGGCAGATCCTGTTGGATCGGCGAAACCGGGGAAAATCACTCCATGTGATAATTTGGTGACAATTCCGGTCTATGCTCAACAGGTAGCAATCGAGCATAGCCCGCATGTTGCACCGGAATCCGGAATTTTCCCGGAGAGATTTTTGCCCAGATTGTTCGAACGGACAAAAGTCGATGTTATTCATCGACTTGCAGGGCGTTCGGGCAAGCTGGGTGAAAAGATCCCGGGAAAAAC
>Ga0256841_1000659_pt1 | contig 34017 bp, 33 predicted proteins | sample 356308metaG_FD_185971 | JGI IMG/M metagenome (GOLD analysis project Ga0256841, IMG submission 185971) | Hydrothermal vent microbial communities from Mid Atlantic Ridge, Atlantic Ocean - 356-308 | ecosystem: Environmental > Aquatic > Marine > Hydrothermal vents | place: Atlantic Ocean: Mid... | reverse complement strand
GTTTACCCTTTTCTCCTTTACGGATAAATGAAAAGTTAAGGTTTCCCAAATCGTGAAAGACAGTACCGCCACCCGATATTCTTCGTACCACCGGAATGGAATTTCGTTTCACAAACTCGTAGTTTATCTCGGCTAATGTGTTCTGATGTTTTCCCACAATTATTGACGGCTCGTTCTGCCATAACATAAATATATCATCACTAAAGGTCTTCAAAATATACTCCTCGGCTGCAATGTTGAAATACGGATTTGTATGGGGACGACGGATTATTAACATAATTGCAAAAATATAAAATTATTATCTCTTATTCTTTGTCTATTTTTGCCACATATTTATTGCATTGTAATATGGAGCTATCAAAAATAATAAATCAGCTTGGCGAAGAGCACGAAAAGTATTTCAATGCCGTTGCTCCCCCAATAGTACAAACCAGCAATTTTTGCTATAAGTCGGTGGACGATATGCGTAATGCTATTGTCAATGAGTTTGACGAACCTGTTTACACCAGAGGTAACAATCCCACTGTCGGGATATTGCGCAAAAAGCTTGCAGCCCTCGAAAAAGCCGGTGATTGTCTGGTGACTGCCAGCGGTGTGGCTGCCATTACTACATCAGTTATTGCTAACCTCAAAGAGGGAGACCATATTATCTGTGTAAACAAGCCCTATAGCTGGACCAACCATTTCTTTTCAAATATCCTGAAAAAATTCGGTATAGAAACAACCTTTATTGACGGAACTTTAACCGCAAACTTAAAAGCGGCGCTGAAGCCGAACACAGCACTTATTTACCTTGAGTCTCCCAATTCCTGGACTTTTGAAATGCAGGACCTGGCCGGTGTTTCGCAACTTGCAAAGGAAAACGGAATAATAACCGTAATTGATAATAGCTACAGTACACCCCTTTATCAAAATCCGCTGGAATACGGAATTGACATTGTGATACACTCCGCTTCAAAATATCTTACAGGCCATAGCGATGCCGTGGCAGGAGTTATTTGCGGAAACCCGGATATGATAAGAAAGATTTTCGCCAATGAGTTTATGACTTTCGGAGGAATTATCTCGCCTTTCAATGCCTGGCTCATGATTCGCGGGCTCCGAACTCTGGAGCTACGACTTAATAAAAGCAGTAAAAATGCTCATGAAGTAGTTGATTTTTTATACTCTCACCCTAAAATCGAAAAGGTTATCTATCCGCATCATCCCTCCCACCCTCAGTACGAACTTGCGAAAAGACAGATGAAGGATAGTTGCGGGTTGTTCTCGGTATTTCTTAAATCTACCGATATCCGAAAAATTAAATTGATGAGCGAAAGTTTGGAATATTTCAAACTTGCCGTTTCGTGGGGAGGGTATGAGTCGCTTATATTCCCGGCTATTACAACCTATGACCCGGCAATTGAAAAAAATTCCAAGCTGCCTGTTAATATGCTACGATTATATACAGGACTGGAAGACAGCAGTGAATTGATAAAAGATTTGGACAAAAGTTTAAAGTACTTGTAACCTTTAAAGCTTTTTATCACTAAAAAAATTGTCGGGGTGAGAGGATTCGAACCTCCGACCTCGTCGTCCCGAACGACGCGCGCTAACCGGGCTGCGCTACACCCCGTAAATTTTATCCGACGCGGCTAACCTCCCGATAGCTATCGGGAGCGCTACACCCCGAATATTCAATAATTACCTTTCAAACTTCCATCCCGAAAATTTCAGGATCCGAACTTCCCAAATTCCATTTTCATAAAAAATGAGGCTGCAAAGTTAAACAATAGCAAACTATTTTTCCAAAAAAAAGTAAAAATATAATTTTTCCTAAAATAAAATAATATTCGTATAAAATTATTTATAAATTTGCCGTACAAAAAAATATATCAATTATGGTAAATAATATAATCAAAGTATTACTTGTAGTAGTCATTGTGGTTCTGGCATATATGGTGTACGACAGCATAATGGAACCTGTTAAGTTTAATAAAGAAGTTGACAGAAGAAATGCTGTCGTAGTTCAGGCATTAAAGGATATACGTAATGCCGAAATGACTTTTAAATCAATAAACGGTCGTTACACGGCAAGTTATGATACACTTATTGATTTTCTTAAAAACGGGCAAATCCCCGAAGTAAAAATTGTTCCCGATCCCAACGATACAACTTTTACAAAAACCATCCGGGATACGATAGGTTATGTTCCTGTTGCCGACTCATTATTCGGAAAACGTGCAAATTATGATTTTACCAAAATAAAATATATCCCATTTACAAACGGTAAAGAGTTTAAATTGGATGCAGGAAAAATTGACAGAGGTGGTGTATCGGTAAATGTTTTTGAAGCTTCCGCTCTCTATAAAGATTATCTTGCGGATATGGATGAGCAAATGGTTACGAATCTGATAGCTTCCAAGGAACAGATTGACAGGTTCCCCGGACTTAAAGTGGGTTCGATGACAGAAGCTTCGACAGACGGCAACTGGGAGTAACCTCTAACGGATGTCCGGGCACTTCAACCAGATATTTGGTAAGTTCGACGAAGCTTTCGGCAAAGTTCGTCCGGAAGAATATAAGTTATCCATTCTGCTTTCGCAGAATGGATTTTCTTTTACACTATTTCATCCTGAGCAGAATTTCTTCGCCGGTTTAGCTTCATTTGAATATAAAGGACCGAAAAATATAAGCAACTATTGCAATCTTTTCAGAGAATTTGCCGAAAGCAATGAGTACATTACACAAAAGTATTCCGAGGTTGTCATTCTGTATGAAAGCTCCAAAACATCACTGATTCCATCTCCTCTTTTCGACGAAAAATATATTGAGCGGTTTTCGGAATTCAGTTTTAAAAAGGGACAGGGAGATATAATCTTGTTTGACAATCTTGCTAATCTTGAGGCCTTTAATATTTTTTCAATACCCGGGGAATTGGAAAAGATGCTTGGAAATCTGTTTCCCGGCTGCAAAATTCATTGTAACACTTCAATACTGATTGAAAGTATCTTGATTCATTGTAAAAACCTGCCTGTAAAGAAACGGGCATTTGTAAATGTCAAGAAAAATATAATTGACATTCTGATTACGGAAGGTAACAAACTGCTTTTTCAAAACTCATTTATGTATTTAAGTAATGAAGATTTCATTTATTACATATTATTTGTTTTGGAGCAGTTGAAAATTAATCCGGAAGAGATAGAGCTTAGCTTTATGGGACTAATCGGTAAAGATTCAAAATTATTTGAAATTGCATATAAATACATCAGAAATGTTACTTTTGAAAAACTGAGCGATACCTTTTCATATAGCTATGTCATAAGGGAGATTCCCGAGCATTATTATCTTAACCTAATAAATTTAAACAGGTGCGAATTATAAGCGGTAAAAATAAAGGCAGGAAAATTATTGCGCCAAAAGGTTTGCCCGTGCGTCCCACAACCGATATGGCAAAAGAGAGCCTTTTCAATATTATTAATAATCTTATGGTTATCAATGACCTAAGGGTTCTTGATCTTTTTGCAGGTACGGGTAATATAACTTACGAATTTGCTTCCAGAGGTTGTATTGCCGTAACATCTGTTGACAGTAATATAAAATGTACAAATTTCATCAGCCAGACAGCGCAACAATTAAATTACGATAATATATATGTAATAAGGGCCGATTATCGCCGGTTTCTCAATTCATCAGGCGGACTTTTCGATCTGATTTTTGCAGATCCGCCATATAATATGGATAATATTGAGAAAATCCCCGATTTAATTTTCAAAAATTCACTATTGGATAAACAAGGGATATTTATTATTGAACATCCCGCATCAGTTGATTTCACAAGACATCCAAACTATTATGACCATCGAAAATACGGCAAAGTGAATTTTACTTTCTTCAAATTTCAATAAGGCAAAAAAAATAATTAATTTGGTTTTGCTATTTATCAATTTTTATCTACTTTTGCCGTCCTTTTAGAAAAAGGATTTAAGTTAAACAAATTGAGTTAATTAATTAAAAAATTTATTATGTTAAATCAGTATGAAACCGTTTTCATCTTAACTCCCGTTTTATCTGAAGATCAGGTAAAGGAAGCGGTAAAAAAGTATCAGAAGTATCTGAAAGAAAAAGGCGCGGAAATTGTCCACGAAGACAATTGGGGAATGCGCAAACTGGCTTATCCTATCCAGAAAAAATCAACAGGATTTTACTATTTGATTGAGTTCAAATCGGAGGGAGATATTATTCGCGACCTTGAAATTACATACAAGCGTGATGAAAGAATCCTTCGTTTCTTAACTGTAAAACTGGACAAACACGCTGTTGCATATAACGAAAAGAAACGAAGAAAAGCAAAAGAGGCTAAAAAAGCCGAAGCTTAATTAATTATTAACCCTTTAATTTAGAATAAAATGGCACAATCAAATTCAGACATTAAATATTTGACACCCATAGCAGTTGATACCAAAAGGAAAAAATACTGCCGGTTTAAAAAGAATAAAATAAAATATATTGACTACAAAGACCCTGACTTTCTGATGAGATTCCTGAATGAGCAAGGTAAAATTTTACCCCGCAGAATTACAGGTACATCAACAAAGTATCAGAAGAAAGTTGCCAAAGCCGTTAAAAGAGCAAGGCACATCGGATTATTACCTTATGTAGCAGACTTATTAAAATAGGGAGGGCGTTATGGAAATTATATTAAAACAAGACATAAAAAATTTGGGTTACGCAAACGACATAGTTACCGTAAAAAACGGATATGCACGCAATTATTTACTCCCAAAAGGAATGGCTATTTTGGCAACTCCTACAAACCGTAAGGTCTTAGCGGAAAATCTGAAACAAAAATCCTTTAAAGAGGAGAAAATCAGAAAAGAGGCTGAAACACTTGCCAAAGCACTTGACGGTATCACCGTTAAAATTGGCGCTAAAGCTGCCGAATCGGGCAAGATATTCGGTTCGGTGAATAATATTCAAATTTCGGAGGCTTTGAATAAACAGTTCAAATACGACATTGACAGAAAGAAAATAATGGTTGATGGAGATAGTATTAAAGAACTTGGGACTTACACAGCCGAAATAATTCTGCATAAAGATATCAAGGCTAGCATAAACTTTGAGGTGTTTGCCGAATAGATTTAAAATGTTTTATCATTAAAAAACCCGTCCCAAAAAGGGCGGGTTTTTTTACTCAGGTTAATCTCGGTAGTATAGCAGTTAGAAGAAAGTTATTATTGGATATTCTATCTAATTAGCCGCTCCTTTTTATCTTTGTCTATTTCCAGAATAATTCCGTTTTGCTTTTTGTACTATCGTTGGTACTTGTTGCTTTTCCAACACCGGTTAATAATTTCACCAACAAAAACAGCGTTAAAATATATATCACCAGATAGGTCAGCGATATACCCGATAGCTTAAAAGATGTTGTTTGATTTTTCATTTTCTTATTCTTTAAATTTTTTAATTTCATTTGGCTTTTTATATTTCCGTAACTTTATAAATTTCAACTTCTTTCACCAATCTATTAAACAAATTTTTCAGGTTTTAAAAGTACTACATTGAAAAGCGAAAAACCCCCCTGAAAACCACCGGAAAAAAAAACGGTGGTTTTCAGGGGGGTGTTCTGTCTTTAACGAGCAATATTTAATCTACAAAATCATTTTCAACAGCCCATTTAACAAGGCCTGCAATGTTTTTGGCTCCGGATTTGTTGAGCAGGCTTGTCCGGTGCCCCTCAACGGTGTAATGACTTATGAACAGTGCATCGGCAATCTCCTGGGTATTATATTCCTGACATATTAAATTTAAAACCTGTCGCTCACGTGCGGAAAGTTTGGGAAATAATCTTGTGTTGTTATCCTTTTTATTTGCTATTTCCGGAAACAGGTTAACTGTAAGTTTCTTACTGAAATAGGTTTCTCCCGAATGAACCTTTTTTATTGCTTCCGTAAGTTCCTTACGGTCCGTGTCTTTCAACACATAGCCCATAGCTCCGTTTTTAACCATTCGCTTTACGAACCGTTTTTCGCTATATTGCGAAAGAGTTATCACTTTGGTTTCGGGAAACTGTTTTTTTATTAGCTTGCAACATTCCAGTCCGTCCATAACAGGCATATTGATATCCAGAAGGACGATATCCACCTGAACATCCTTGAGTTTTTCCAAAACCTGTTCACCATTGTTCGCTTCTTCAACAACAGCAATCTCACTAACTCCATCAAGGGTAGTTTTAATACCGTCAATGAGCAACTGGTGATCATCCGCAACAAGAATTTTTATCATTTCGGGATTCAATTGAGTTTAACCTTTCATAATATCAATGCAAAGATATTAAAAATTTCCCATACTAATACCGGTAAAATCAGACCGGGATATTAATGAAGAAAGTTGTGCCCCTTCCCTCTTTGGAGTTTATGTTAATCTTACCGCCAAGGAAATTGACCCTTGATTGTATGCTCGTCAATCCGATTGATTTATTTTTCATCTTTTCTTCCACATTAAATCCGCTTCCGTTGTCGGCAAACCGAATGGAAACAATATCATCATCATAAATAACATCCAGGGTCACCTTACTTGCTCCTGCATATTTCAACATATTGTTGACCATCTCCTGCACAATACGGTAAATCATAATTTCGGTATTTTCCAGCAGTCTTTTATCACCCTCATTTTCAATATTTAAAACAGCATTTATTCCCGGTGTATCGTTAACATTTTCAAAAATATCTTCGAGAGCTTCATCAAGTCCGAGTTTTGTAAGTATTCCGGGCATCATATTATGCGAGATACGTCTTACATCGGTCGAAGCTTTTTCGAGTAAGGCGGAAGCTTTCTTGATCAGTTCACTATTCTCCGGACTCTTATCTTCAATTGTTTTGAATTGCATTTTTGCCGTTGACAGCAATACACCGAGGCCGTCGTGAAGTTCGCGTGCAATACGTTTTCTTTCTTCCTCCTGTCCTTCTACAATTGATTTGGCAGCTAATAACTTTTTCTCCCTTTCAAGTTTTTCAATCCTTTGAGCGGCAATTATTTTGTCTTTCTTCACCCTTTGACGATAGAAAGCAAACAACATAATGCTGATAATAATAATTCCCGAACCTCCGCCGAATATAATATTCCGTTGATTGGTCCGACGGTCTAACTCAATGTTTTGTTGCAAATTTTCATTTTTCAACGAAAGAATGTGATACCGGTCTTTCTCTTTTTCATATTTCATTTCAAGGTCGGATATTAATTTCGATTTTTGAATGTCATAAAGCGAATCCGACAATTCTTTATGTTTATAAAGATATATAAAAGCATTTTTATAGTCCCCCATATCTTTATAAACTCCACATTTATTTAAAAAGAACTGGCTAAGGTCTTCCATTTTTCCCGTTTTGGATGCAATGCTAATTGCCGTATCAAGATTTGCCAATGAACTTTTATAGTTCTTATTTTCAAGATTAACAAGAGAAATGTTATTATAAACGCCTGACATATTAATGGAATGCTCTTTTCCTATTTTTTTCGCCTTATTATAAAAAAATAATGCACTGTCATTATCTCCCAAATCATGATAAAGTGCACCTGTATTAGAATAAGCATTTAAGAGCCCGACATAATTGTTTGTTTTTTTACAAATAGACTCACTTGCTCTAAAATAATAGAATGCGGAATCATATTTCCCTTCCCAATAATAGGCTCTGCCAAGACTCATATAAACCAATTTTACTCTATAATAGTAGTCATCACTGTTCTCGGAAAGATTATTAAGGCACTCATTCAGCAAGTATTTAGCTTTTGTGTAATCTTTTAAACTATTAAAGACATTAGCAAGATTAATTAAGGTACTATTGGTTTCTTTTACCAAATGCAATGCCTTTTCCATATCAATCGCTTTAATCATGTAATAAGTTGCCGAATCAAATAAGCTCAGGTCTGAAAATATAATACCCTTTTCATCGTAAATTTTCAATAAAATCATTGAATCCCGGTTATCCAGTTTTTCAATACTTTTTCGAAGATATTCCAATGCTGTTTGCATAAAATCCGACTTTCGAAGAATCATTGCCTTTAAGCGATATGCATCTGCCAGCAATACATCTTCATTTACCGAATCGGCAATATAAATAGCGGAATCAATATAAATACTTGCGGTATCCAAATTTCTTTGAACTATATAAACAGTGCTCTGAATAATATTACACTCAATCAATTTGTCAGTAAGTCCGCTCTCAAGCGACAAAACCTTTCCTTTGTCAAGCACTTCCAAAGCCTCATCTTGATACATATACCTTAATTTCTTCCCGGCTTCAATTAAGGAATCAATAATTTGCTCTACATTTTTATTCCCGTCTTTATAAGCAAACCGAGAATTAGGGATGGTATCATCTTCGATAAAAGATACTAACATCCAAAACATTAATATTCCTAATAAATTTAGAAAAACAAAAACTGTGGTAAACCTATTTTTTGTCATAGATAACAATATAAATAAATTAACATAATTTTATAAATTATCGGAATTATTGGAATTAATTGTACTTGCTCCCATAATAGATCCTCCGTTAATTACTTGCACAATAACATTATGTGTATTTCCGTCCCAGTTAAATTCGTTCTCATACTCTTCCTGCCTGCTTCTTGCCTGACTCGGGTCGGAAGATATATCATATCTTATTTTTGTTTCGCTTCCATTGGTGTACGGGTCACCCGACCGTAAGGTTATTTTCTTTCCCACAGGAACTATCACGACAAAGCAGGATTTTAATTTTGCAGGTTCCGATGTCCTTTTGTAAAGATAGGAGTAAGGTTTATAATTATTCATAATAATAAGTCTTTACGGTTAAACAATATTTATTATTAAACCGTAAAGATACTACTTTTTGTCTTTCAAACCTGCCGGAACAAAAATATTTTTCACCAAAATTTAGTTATCTTTGTAGAAAAATGATGTAAATGCTTTCTATCAATACAACGAAATATATTAATTCACTTAAATCGGGAAAGTTCAGGAAAAAGTACGGGAAATTTGCCGTTGAGGGGCAAAAAATAGTAAATGAATTGATTAACAGCAATTTAATTATTGACAGTATTTTTGCACTCAAAGAATGGATTGAAGACAACAAAGACCTTTCCGGAATTGAAATAAATGAGATTTCGCACCGGGAATTAAAAAAAATAAGTTCTTTAAAAACACCAAATCAGGTATTGGCAGTTGTAAACAAACCGGATTATAAATTAAATCCACGATTTTTAGCAAACGAATGGGTATTGGTACTTGACAATATCCGGGACCCCGGTAATCTCGGAACAATAATACGTACGGCAGATTGGTTCGGAGTGCGTAATATAATATGCTCGCCAGATACCGTTGACGTTTATAATCCGAAAGTAATTCAGGCAACTATGGGCTCCTTTATTCGAGTAAAGACCCATTATACCGACCCGGGAAAATTTTTCGCTATGGTGAACAAACCTGTTTTCGGAGCAGTATTAAATGGAAAAAGTATCTATAACCAACATTTTCCTAACTCGGGATTTCTTATCATTGGCAATGAATCCAAAGGTATTTCCGAAATTGTAAAACAACAGATCACCAACCCCGTAACTATTCCGTCATTTACCGGTGGCTCAAAAGCCGAATCGCTTAATGCTTCCATAGCCGGTGCCGTTATTCTATCGGAAATAAAAAGACAAAACAATGAACAATAGTGAGTATTTGGTGTTTACCGGTAAACATTTGTAATTATGCTTCAGATATTTTTAATAACGGTTGCAATGATAGGATTTGCCTTTGCAATAATAGGGATTAAAATGTTTATCCAAAAAGGCGGGATGTTCACAAAAACATGTAGTACGGTTGATACGGGAACCGGCGAAAAGATAGGCTGTGTTTGCGGTGACGATGAACAGTCGAAATGTGTGAATTACGAATTACACCATGGGGCGCTGAAAAGCAAATAGAAGTATATAATTATCCTGAAATTCCATAAAAATACTTCACAAATAACGTTCTACTTCTTTTTTCAACCTTGGTAAATGATTAATTATAACCTCCCATACCTGAACGTTTTCGATTTCATCATAGCCATGAATAATTTTATTTCGGGCATCCACTATTCTTCCGGAATTTGAAATGCTTATCTCCGGATGTATCTTCAATAATTTACTCATTGCTTCACCTATTATTTCCAAATTACGTTCAACTGCATCTTGCAACATCGGATCCGAATCATATTTTTCAAAAATTTTCCTTTTACCTAATATTCATCAATATTATTAATTGAAGTAATTATATCAAACAATAATTTTTTTGCCCTGTTTTCCATAAATCAGTTTTTTTGTTTTTTCCAATTCTTCAATAAAATACGGATTTTTCAAAGAATTTTCCGTAACAATATCAATTTCTCTTTTTAAAAAAGTTCTCAATGTATCATGAAGATCCCACCATAACTTACCTTTTTCAACCGGGTCTATTTGTTCTTCAAATTTCACCAGAAAGTCAATATCACTTTTATTAGTAAAGTTACCTGCTGCAGCTGAGCCGAAAACATAAGCCCTTTCAACTCTATGAATTTCAAAAAGTTGCTTAAGCTTATCAATATTTGAATCAATTATATCAACCATAACAAAATTTATTCACAAAAAACAAATATACAAATTTTTTTAATTATACCTTATTTTATAAACAGAAACCTTTATACGGATTTTTCGGATCATAATTTTTGCAGATTAATATAAAACATAATTATTTAAACATAAAATAAACTGCCAAGATAATAAATATGAAAGCCACTATATGATTCCATTTAATAGATTGGCCTTTAAAAACAATCAGTGTGAATAAACTAAACACGATAAGTGTTATAACTTCCTGAATAACTTTTAGTTGAACTAATGAAAAAGGTCCTCCGTTACCTTTGAATCCGATTCTGTTCGCAGGGACTTGAAAAAGATACTCAAACAGCGCAATGGACCAGCTTATTAAAATTATTGCAAGCAATCCGAGTTTATTAAACCATTTCCATTCGGAAAATTTCAAATGGCCATACCAAGCAATGGTCATAAATGTATTTGACAAAACTAACAGGCCGATTGTTACAAGAGCTTTCATACTACGAGATTCCATGTTTAAGAATAGATAACTCAATAATTACCGCTAAAGTACAAAAAAAATCTCTTAATACTCTTCATCCAAAATATGGGCAAATCCTTTTGTATGCCAGGTTTTCAGATTTCCGGCCTTATCAGGGAAGATGAGATAAGCTTCAAGAAAGGAGTTTTCTTTTAAAAACTCTTTAGTTTTATCAACGCCCATAACCATAAAAGCCGTGGCGTAAGCATCGGCAGTACCGCAATCGTCGGCGAGGACAGAGACACTTAAAAGAGAGTGTTGTACCGGAAAGCCTGTTTTGGGATCAATAGTATGTGAATACCTGACACCGTCCACCTCATAAAATTTCCTGTAACTCCCCGAAGTAGCCAGAGCTTTATCTTTCAGTTTTACAATTGCTTTCAATCCCTCACCGTAAGAGGCATTATCCTTGGGTTTTTCTATTCCCACCTTCCACTCCGAACCGTCGGGTTTACTGCCATGGCCGAGCACTTCACCGCCAATATCAATCAGAAAGTTATCAATACCCTCGGATTCAAGTAATTTGCCTGTAAGGTCAACTGAATAGCCCTGCGCAATCGCATTAAAGTCGAATTGAATTCTGTTGTCATCCTTAATAACTTTATTCCCTTTAATTCTAACCTTGTCAAAACCGACAAGCGGCAACAGACTGTCAACCAACGCACTGTCAACTTTCAATCGGTCGGTAAAGCCGAACCCCCAGGCATTAACCAATGGTCCGACAGTCGGGTCGAAAGCACCGCCGGTTTTTTCAAAGACCTCTTTTGAAAGTTCATAATTTCCTTTGAACCACTCATCAACTACAACCGTGGAATCGTTTTTATTTATACGTGAGATGATGGAACCGGGAACCCAGATGGAAACAGAGCGGTCAAAAGCACTAAGCAAAGAGTCTATTTCCGGTTGAATATTGCGGTTCTTTGTATCGAAATAGGTTATAGCATAGTAAGTGCCTTGTGCCTCACCCGTAATCTTCACCTTATGAAAACGAGGTGCAGAGGTATTACAGGACAAGACGAATACCGGCAAAAGAGCAAAAACGATAGTCCGAAACCTCATCTTACAAAACGGTTAAAAAGCGTATCCCATACTAAAAGTAAAATAGGCAGTTGATTGCAGACCGGTATCGTAAGAGCCGGGTAGGTCGTAATACCTGAGACCCAACCCGAAAGTAGCATTCAGCCGTAAATTTGGAACAGGTGTAAACGTAATTCCGTTGTTGACCATAAATCTTCCGTAAACAAAACTTCCATACTTTTCATTGCTAGAACCATAATAGGGGTCATAATTATGCACGTAATCCTCGCCCAAACCTACCTGCAAAACCGGGCCGAGGTAGTAAGAAGCCTTGTGTTGTCCCATAGGAAACAAACTTATTCCGAACCCCGTAAAACCTTTGTCATGAAATGCCTTCGGACCGTCTCTGTCGCCATATCCTATTGAAAAGGGGATAAAGAAACTCATTTTGCCGCTTTTGGAGATATGCTCATACGAAAATGCAAACTGACTGTAAACAACATCAAAGATATTATATGCAAAGACATTTTGATTGTAACCGAGTTCGGGAATGCCTTCCGAAATCATATCCACCTCCCCGTTTTGATAGACAATCTTATTAATATCCTTTTTATTAACAATAACAACAGGCCCGTCAAGATTAGAGAACTTTTTGTATTTAACCTGATTTTTAGTGATCTCCGTAATTTTTGCACTGACCCTTTCGCCGGAGTTAAAAATAATTTCATCCTGCGAAAATGCAAACATGCTAGCAAAAAGCAGGACTACCGTAATTGAAATGATTTTTTTCATAGAATTTGTTTTGATATTAATTATAGCGTCAAAAATAAAATATTATTGCCAAATAAAGCAAATAAAATCAGACAAAATCAAAATTATTGATCTTTAATACAACGAACAGAAATTTTTTCATTATTATGGAATGAGCCGGAGGAATAATGTACAAATTCTCCAAAGTCATAAAAATAAAATGCACAATTAAACATATTACTATTTTCATTCGATGATGCAAATATTGCATCACTCTTTAAATGGCATGACCCGTTATTTGTGACATATCCTTCACCAAATGCTGTAAAACCACTCAAATTTGTACCGTCACTACTATTCCAATGTGCCGTACCCTCTTCTTTCAATGCCAGAGCAGCAGAATCCTGACCTCCAAAATTGTTTATAAGAATAAAACAATCTGTTTTCGTAGGGATATGCCAGCCATCAGGGCATATCCCTTGTGCCCCCTCTACCGGTATATAATTGAGATATTCAAACTGATCATACCATCCGCCATATTCATCACACATTGACGGGTCATCATTGTAACAATATTTCTCCACAATACCGTTATTCAAAGATTCTTCATTATGCATTATTTGAACTCCCGTATTAAGATTTTCCTTCATCCAGCATTGATTTTCGATTTTTACGCCATTGTAAACATTACCGTCATCATCGGTTATGGTAACAGGGCAAAAATCAATATGAATATAGTTTTCTTTTGTTACGGTTGTTTGTCCATTATTTGTAAAGAAGCTGGCAGTCACCGTATAATCACCGGGATACAGGTATGTATATACCGGATCAGATACATATTGTGCAGTTCCGCCGTCTCCGAAACTCCATTGCCATGTTCCGTTCGGCGTATTCTGATAACCAGTAAAATGTATAACCTGTGGAGCAATCCCATGAGTGTAGTCAGCTATAAAATTAATAGGAGTTGTGTCGGCAAATGCATGTATAAAATGCATTTTTTGTGTTGTATATGCATTTGTTCCGCTGGTAACGGTCAAACTAACCGTGTACCATGTATCAGGTGTAGTATAAATATGTGAAGGATTACTCAAATTACTGGTTTCTCCGTCTCCGAAATCCCAGGACCAGTTTGAAATATTGGGAATATTTGTAACAGATAAAAACTGAGTGGCTAAAGGTACGTAACCGCTAACTGAATCTCCTGTAAATTCAAGTAAATGCGGGTTCATTTTAATGCTGAATGTTGTATCGGCTTCAGGGTGATTAAAGAAGTCATAATCTTCATATCCGTATGTGTAAACTGTAAAAGATAAGAGATCGCCCGGTTGGAACGAGAATACGCCGGAAACCTGACTTTCTTTGAGAATGGATATCCCGCTTGTGCTTTCCGTATGAGTAATAGAAAAAACATTATTGTTTGATCTGCTTTGGCTTATCAGTTTAATGGTTTTACTTTGCTTTCCGACATCGGCAATAAAATAATAGACCCCGCTCTTACCTGTTTCAATGGTAAAAGTATGGATACCCGGGGAAAGATTTCTTTTTAACGATGCAATACGCTTTCCTTTTGAATCTACCAGTTTTAATTTGGCATTACTTTTAGTTGTGATAACTATTTCGCATTTGGTAGAGTTCAGGAAAGGGTTAGGATGGTTTTGTTTAAGTGAGAACCCTTCGTTATCGGTAAACTCGTCAACACCCGCCGGCCATAATAACAGCAGCTCTGCAGAAGGACCATAGATTGTCGTGTCGCAACTTTGCGATTCGTTATTAACAAAGACACTGTCAATGGTGAGTGTGTCATTGCTGTAAAAATCGGTAGCGGAGAAATTTAGCAGCAAATTTCCTTTTTGAGCAAAAATACTCGACGCAGTTATTACGGAGATACAAAAAACAAGAGAGGCAAATTTTTTCATAATTTATAAATTTTAAGGTTTGATATTTCACTTAAGAACTTACCGAACTATGGCGATCAAAATAAAAAAATGTAAATATATATAAAAAATTTATATCTTATTGAATAATTAAAAAAAAAGCCCACAGCAAACTGTGGGCTTTTTTATTCAAATTAACCTCCGAAGTCGTCAAATGCTATCATCTCATCAGGTACTCCAAGATCGTCAAGCATTTTATTGACCGCATCATTCATCATCGGCGGACCGCAAAGATAATATTCTATTTCTTCGGGCTCGGGATGGTTTTTCAGGTAATTATCATATATCACCTGATGTATAAAACCGGTATATCCCTTCCAGTTGTCTTCGGGCAATGGCTCGGATAATCCGATATGAAATTCGAAATTAGGATTTTCCTTTTCTATTTCCTTAAACTGGTCAACATAAAACAACTCCCTCAACGAACGTCCTCCATACCAGAATGTTGCTTTACGTTTTGTATGCTCGGTTTTAAAAAGATTGAATATATGAGAACGCATCGGGGCCATTCCCGCACCTCCGCCGATAAACATCATCTCACGATCCGTATCTTTGATAAAGAACTCTCCGTAAGGACCTGATACGGTAACCTTATCACCGGGCTTACGGGAAAAAATATACGACGAGCAAATACCGGGATTGACGTTCATAAAGCCGCCTTTTGCCCTGTCGAAGGGAGGAGTGGCAATACGGACGTTTAGCATAACAATAGTATTTTCGGCAGGATGGTTAGCCATAGAATATGCCCGGAATATCGGTTCGGGATTCTTCATTTTCAAATCCCACATTTTAAACTTATCCCAATCACTTTTATACTCATCATCCACCTCAATATCCTTCCCGAAATCAACTTCAATGGGAGGAACATCAATTTGGATATATCCGCCTGAACGGAAATCAAGTTTTTCGCCATCGGGAAGCTTAACCACAAACTCTTTAATAAAAGTGGCCACATTTTTATTTGAAACAACCTCACATTCCCATTTCTTGATACCGAAGATCTCTTTGGGCACCTCTATTTTCATACTCTCTCTAACCTTCACCTGGCAACCAAGACGCCAGTTGTTCATTTGTTCCTTCCGCGAGAAGAACCCTGTCTCCGTAGGCAAGATAGAGCCGCCACCTTCAAGTACACGCACTTTGCACATTCCGCAGGTTCCACCTCCACCGCAAGCAGAGGGAAGAAAAATCTTTTCAGCAGAGAGAGTGGACAGTAATGATGAACCCGGATTCGTAACCACCTCCTTTTCATCATTGATTGTAATGGTAACATCACCCTGAGGTGTTAATTTTTTTCTTGCAAATATCAATATAGCAACAAGAAATAAAATGACCGTTAAGAAAACCACAACACTTGTTAGGACAATGGTTCCGATTCCTACTTCAAGTAATATCATTTTTATTTTTTTATTTAGATTTCAACTATAATTTTATTCCCATAAAGCTCATAAAAGCAATACCCATAAGGCCTGTAATAATAAATGTGATTCCAAGCCCTCTCAACGGAGCAGGCACATTTGAATACTGAATTTTCTCACGAATAGCCGCAATTCCAACAATAGCGAGCAGCCAGCCCACACCTGAGCCGAGGCCGAAAGCAGTAGCCTGTGCAACGTTTTCATACTCCCGCTCCTGCATAAAAAGAGAAGCTCCGAGAATAGCACAGTTTACAGCGATTAACGGAAGAAATATCCCCAGTGAATTATAAAGAGCCGGAGTGAATTTCTCAACAATCATCTCAACAAGTTGAACCAATGATGCTATAACGGCAATAAACATTATAAAACTCAAAAAACTAAGGTCAACGTCGGCAAAACCGGCTCCAAGCCACGAAAGAGCTCCGGGGAGCAATACATACTTGTTTAACAAATAATCAACCGGAACAGTAATCGCCAACACAAAAACCACTGCAATACCCAATCCCATTGATGTTTTAACTGTTTTTGAAACCGCTAAATATGAACACATACCCAAAAAATAGGCAAATATCATATTGTCTATAAAAATGGACTTAACGAATATGTTAAATAACTCCTGCATTTGTATATTTTTTTTAATTATTTCACTTTAATTATTTTTCTTCAATCAATTCTTTATTTTTCGACCTCTGTACCCAAATAATAATACCCACTGTAATAAGTGCCATAGGAGGAAGTATCATCATACCGTTGTTTTTATAACCGATGCTGTAAAGTCCTAATTTTTCCATTACAGGATAATTAAATATAGTTCCCGAGCCGAGCAATTCACGGAAAAAAGCTATAATAACAAGGATAATACCGTAACCTGCAGCATTCCCGATACCGTCAAGAAACGAGGGCCAGGGCTTGTTACCCATTGCAAATGCTTCAAGACGCCCCATCAAAATACAGTTGGTAATGATAAGTCCCACAAAAACCGAAAGTTGCTTGCTGACATCATAGGCAAATGCCTTAAGCACCTGATCCACAAGGATAACCAGCGCAGCAATAACAACAAGCTGTACTATAATCCTTATACGCGGCGGTATGGTATTTCGCATTACGGAAATAATTACGTTGGCAAGTGCCAAAACAGCCATAACCGAAATTGACATCACTATGGCCGGCTCAAGTTTTGCCGTCACGGCAAGAGCGGAACATATACCCAATACCTGGACGGTAATGGGGTTCTCCTTATTCATAGGATTGAATATCAGTTTCTTGTTTTTTGCCGAAAACAACGGTTCTTTTTGTTTAACTTCTTCACTCATTATCGTAATATATTATGTTCGTTTAACTCAATATTTATTTTTTCAAATTAGCTTTTATATAAGGCACATAGTTTGAAAGGCAATCGTGCAGCATTGCCGAAACACCTTTACTTGTAATAGTACCGCCGGATATTGCGTCAACTCCATGAATTTGCTTGTCTGACGGAAGTGTGGCGGCACCGCCTTTAACAACTTCAACAGAAGTGAAGTTATATGAATCGTCGAAGATTGTTTTGCCGGGAAACTGCGACTGAAATTTTTCAGTTGCTATTTCTGCTCCTAAACCCGGTGTCTCACCCTGATGTCCGAAAGTAACACCGTAAACGGTTTTAAAATCATCTTTTAAAGAGATGTTACCCCAAATCGGGCCCCAAAGTCCTTTCCCTCTTAAGGGGATGATATAAAAGGTCTTATTGTCATGATTGCATACATACAACGGAAAAACAGGCTTTTCTTTTCCTTTTCCCGATTTAATAGCTGCTTGTTTTGACAATTCCACCTTCATATTAATATCAAAAGGTCTAATATCTCCTTTTTCAAAGGATTTGCTTCCTGTTTTATAAATACTGACGACCTCACCCTCAGGAGTAATGGCTTTCTCTTCAGTAATGTACTTATTATACAACTCTTCGGCATTTTTTTTATCCGCCGTAATATTAACCGATTTCAGAATGTCCATAATCTTTTCGGTACGTACATTTCTTTCCTGATACGGTTTCAGGACAGTAGCGGCGAACGACAGTATGGCGGCCACAACTATCACCAATATTGCGGCATACGTAAATATATATCTGTTCGTAAACATTTTTTTATGTTTTTCTTATTTATTATTTATGCTTTTACTTTTACTCTTTTCAACCTTTTCTTGATATTTGATTCAATAACATAATGATCAATAAGCGGAGCAAATACGTTCATCAGCAAAATAGCAAGCATCATACCTTCGGGGTATGCGGGATTAACAACCCGTATGAGTACTGCTATCATACCTATTAAAAGTCCGTAAATATACTTTCCTTTGTTAGTCTGGGCAGCGGTTACGGGGTCTGTTGCCATAAATACGGCACCAAAAGCAAAACCACCCATTACCAAATGATAATACGGAGGAAGATTCATATACTCATTGGCGCCTGCCAAGTTGAATATCAGTCCCATAAGATATCCGCCGATAAATACCGAAAACATCACGCGCCAACTTGCTATTCCGGTTATAAGCAGAATAAGAGCACCTATCAATATTGCCAGTGTTGATGTTTCGCCGACAGATCCCGGAATAAAACCGAAAAACATATCGTGGAAAGAAGGCAATTGATTGAAATTACCGACAAGTGCATTACCGAGTGGTGTGGCACCTGAAAAAGCATCGGCTTTATCAGCTATCCAAACCTTGTCGCCCGACATATCCTGCGGATAGGCAAAAAACAAAAATGCTCTCGCCGTTAGGGCAGGGTTAAGAATATTCATTCCGGTACCTCCGAAAACCTCTTTGCCTATTATAACCGCAAAAACAATTGCAACAGCCAACATCCACAACGGAATGTCCGGTGGAACAATCAGAGGGATAAGCATACCGGTTACAAGATAACCTTCATTTACTTCATGACCCCTCATCTGGGCAAAGGCAAACTCAATTCCAAGCCCAACCACGTAGGAAACAACAATTATGGGCAGGACTTTCAAAAATCCAAACCAAAATACATCCCAGAATCCTACGGATTCGCCGTGTGACAGATAATGCTGAAAACCCACATTCCACATCCCGAACAGTAACGCCGGAATCAAAGCTACAACAACAACTATCATCATACGCTTCATATCCATAGCATCACGGATATGGCTACCTTTAATTGTTACCTTGTCGGGAACAAACAAAAAGGTTTCAAAAGCATCGAAAGTTGACTCGAATTTCTCAAACTTTCCTCCCTTTTGAAACTGGGGTTTGATCTTATCAATATAATTTCTTAGTGCCTTCATTTATATTGCTCGATTATTTATTTTCAAAGTTTTTTCAAAATTTACTCCATCTCTTTTCTGATGAAATCCAGACCTTCTCTGACAATAGCCTGCATTTCGGTTTTTGACGGGTCAATAAATTCGCAAAGTGCAAAATCTTCTTCGTCCACTTCATAAATTCCCAGATTCTCCATCAGATCAATATCCTTTATAATAATTGCCTTTAGCAACTGTAAGGGATAAATATCCATTGGTAAAACCTTTTCATAAAGTCCGGTTAAAACAAATGCTCTGTGACCCCCGTTAAGATTTGTGTCAAGCCTGTACTTTTTGTTGGGAGTAAGCCAGGAAAAATAGGATTTTGAAATACTGAATTTATGAAATCGGGGAAACGCCCACCCGAAAAGCTCAAAATAGTTCCCTTCGGGTATTACGGTTATTTGATTATGATAAAAACCGAGATAACCGTCTCTTTCAATCTTTTCACCGGTTAAAACATTTCCACTGATATACCGCACATTTGCTCCGGCATCCACCTGATTATCAACAATATCAGCTATTGATGTTCCTGCAATAACCTGATAATACTTAGGCTCTTTCACTTCAGAACCGGTCAGGGCAATAATCCTTGAACCGTCGTAACGTCCTTCAAGGAAGAGCTTTCCAATCATGACCACAGACTGAGGATTCAAGTACCAAACAATATCACCTTTGTTGATAGGGTCAATATGATGCATTTGTATTCCGACATTGCCGGCCGGATGAGGTCCGGTAAATCTGTTTATCTCCACACCTTTGGTGTTCAGAAAAGCTGCCGATTTTGTCTTTTCAGTATGGATGTTCAGATGGACTTTCCCTTCGGTCAGTTTTTTAAGAACGTCTATTCCCGCCTGAAATTCTTTGGCATTCTTTTCAATCGAAAAGTCACAGTCGGGAGCCAACGGAGAACTATCGAAAGCCGAAACGACAATTGCTTTTGGAGAATGTTCCGGATTGGCAATTGTGGAATATGGACGCTGCCTTATATTTGCCCAGACACCACTCTTGAGCAACTTATTAATTGCATCTTCCTTTGATACCGAAGCGGGGTCGGACTTACCATAATCAACAAAATCGTCTTTTCCGTCAGCCGAAATTCTGATTTCCAATATTTTCCTTTTTGCTCCGCGGTGAATCTCTTCAACCTTACCGCTAACCGGAGAGGTGAAAATTATGTTATCCCGGTACTTATCGAAGAAAACAGGAGTCCCGGCTTTTACGAAATCACCTTCTTTGACAAGTAGTTTAGGAAAAACACCCGTGAAGTCGGGTGGCTTGATTGCGAAATTTTCAGAGATAACCTTTGTAACCGTTTTTTGAGCATCACCCAACAGTTTAATGTCCAGGCCCCTCTTAATCTTGATATCTTTCGACATATCCTTAAGATATATGTTAAGTTATTTATAAAAATATATATATTAAAATCTCCATATTAATCAGATTGCGAAATTATAAAATCAAACTTAAAATCAAAGGAAATATGAACTATTTTTTTTAACAGGTACGATTTGGCAAAACCTATGACTAATATAACTAAAGATAATTCCTCCTTTTCGAGAAAAATTAGTACCGAAATCAACAGGTTTTAAATTGGTTTTAGGCTTTTTATTATAAAATGATTTTTAAAAAAGCGGGAATTGACCCCGAAAAAATATATTTTTGCACCATATCATAAAACAATGAAAAATATAATAGAAGATATAAAACAGCTTTCAAATAAGTATCTGGAAGATGTTATCTCCATAAGACGGGCTATCCATTCCAATCCCGAATTGGCTTTTGAAGAACACAAAACCGCCGGACTAATAGCCTCGGCACTTAATAAGTACGGAATCGAAAATGAAAAAGGAATAGCAAAAACCGGAGTTGTTGCCTTGATTAAAGGAAAAAATCCGGAAAAGAAAACGGTAGCTTTGCGTGCCGATATGGATGCATTGCCAATCAGGGAGCTGAATGATGTTGAATACAAATCAAAAAACGACGGCATTATGCATGCTTGCGGTCACGATGTACATACGGCTTCGCTTATCGGCACGGCTATTATTCTTCAGAAGCTACGAACGGAATTTGAAGGTTCGGTAAAACTCATATTCCAACCATCGGAAGAAAAATATCCCGGGGGTGCTAAGGTTATGATTGAAGAGGGCGTCCTTAAAAAACCTTCACCGGAACTCATCTTCGGACAGCATGTTTATCCCGATATTGAAGCCGGAAAGATAGGAATGAAAAGTGGTAAGTATATGGCTTCAACAGATGAAATTTTTCTCACGGTGAAAGGAAAAGGAGGCCACGGAGCACTACCGCATAAAAATATTGACCCCGTAATCATTGCATCGCATATTATCATTGCACTTCAGCAGATTGTCAGTCGCAATGCAAGACCCGATATGCCTACGGTTCTCTCTTTCGGACGCTTTGTTGCCGACGGACAGACAAATGTAATTCCCGACAAGGTGGAAATTGCCGGAATTATGCGAACTTTTGACGAGAATTGGCGAAAGAAAATAAAAGAGAAAGTTACAAAAATGGCTAAAGGTATAGCAGAAAGTATGGGAGGTGAGTGCGATGTTTTTATTGATCAGGGATACCCTGTACTTGTTAATGATGACTCTCTCACACAAAAAGCGAAAAAATATGCCATAGAATATCTCGGAGAGGAAAACGTTATTGATCTGGAATTGCGTACAACGGCAGAAGATTTTGCATACTTCACACAACAAATCCCGGGTTGCTTCTACCGGCTTGGCGTCAGGAACGAAAAAAGAGGAATTACTTCAAATCTGCATACCGCTACTTTTGACGTGGACGAAAAAAGTCTGGAAACAGGTATGGGACTAATGGCCTGGTTAACAGTTAAATCATTATTATAACATTACATTTGTAAATATAATTCATGAATTGTCTTTACATAAACATAAAATGAGAAAGATGATAGGATTAAGATTGTATATTATAATTCTTCTTTTTGCTTTGGTATCACCTGATGCCTTTTCGCAGCAGGATTCTATTACCGATGTAGAAAACCTGATGACAAACAAAATAATACGACAAAACATAAAAACCGTGATACTCTACCGCGACGGCTGGGATATGTCGCCTCCTTTGCTGTTGTACGATTCGGATGAGCATTTAAAACTGGAGTTTGATGATCTTGAAGGTGATACGAAAAATTATATGTTTACCATTCAACATTGTGATAAAAACTGGCATCCCTCTGATCTTGAACAGTATGAGTACATTGACGGTTATTACGATGACTATATTCGCGATTTTGAATACTCTTTCAACACAACACGGCAATATACTCATTATCAATTATTGTTCCCTACTGAAGATATGAGTCCGAAAATAAGCGGAAATTATATTTTAAAAGTTTATGTTGACGAGCCCGACAGTTTATATTTCACACGCAGATTTATGGTTGTGGAACCAAGAGTTGACATTGACGGAAAGGTTAAAGATGCTTCGGAAATTGCCGAACGCAATCATAAACAAGAGGTTGATTTTGAAATAAAGGCTACAAGGGTCAGAATTGGAAATGCTTACAAGGATTTGTATGTTATGGTTACACAAAACGGAAGGGAGGATAATGCAATTAAAAACATTAAACCGAAAATGGTTGTCGGAGATAAGCTCAATTATGACTACGACAAGGAAATTACCTTCGACGGAGGAAATGAGTTTAGATCGTTCGATATTAAAAGTCTTAGATACAACACGGAATATATTGCAAGCATTCAAAAAAATTACGGCGAATATGACGTATATCTGAAACCGGATGAAAGCAGAAGTTACAAAGTATATAAAACAATTGCCGACATTGACGGAAAATTTAAAATAAAAACGGAAGATGAGAGAAATACGGCCATTGAAGCCGAATATGTGTATGTTCATTTCTTTTTAAAATATAATGTTCCGCTAACCGACGGTGATGTCTATATTCTCGGTGAACTTTCGGACTGGAACTACACTGATTATAATAAAATGGACTATGACTACAAACGAAAAGGTTATACCAAAACTCTTTTGTTAAAACAGGGATATTATAATTATATGTATGTTTTACTCCCGCATAACAATCCTGTTGGCGAAATTGCCTTTTTTGAGGGGAACCATTCCGAAACGCGAAACGAATACACCATTTGGGTTTATTATTATGATCCGGGAAAAGATTATGACGAATTGATAGGTGTTGCACAGTTGAATTCGGGAGAACCGAACAAATAGGAATATATTTCACTGAATAACCGTCAGTTATAAAAAATACTTTAAGTTTTATAATTATATTAAAAAAAGAACAAGAGATATACCTACTTTTGTCCGGTAATACATACTAATACATAAATAATATGCTTGGAGATATGTTTTCAAAGCTCAATGAAGCGCGAAAAAAGATTGAGGAATCGAAAAAAAGACTCAATGAAACGATCGTTGAAGTAACGATGGGTGATAATGAGGATATCAGGATTGTTGCTACCGGTAACAAAACCATAAAAAGTATCGAAATTTCAGATGCTTTTTATCAAAAGAGCGGCAAAAAAGAACTTGAGGAGCTTGTCTTGACGGCAGTCAATATGGCACTTGATGAGGCCGCCGCAAAAGGCGAATTGATAATGAAAGATGTCACGAAAGATATGCTGCCGAATTTTCCGGGGCTGGTTTAAAAAATTCCCGGCCAAAGCTAACCGGGAATTAACATAAAACAAATTAAAAATAAACTCCTATCTTCTTCTCTACCGTTTCCGATAAAACGTCCCGGAATCCTTATCCGCACTTGGAGTAGCCGCACTCATTGCATACAAGACAACCCTCTTTGTACATCAAAGAACCCTCTTTTCCGCATTCGGGACATTTGGTTTTTTTCTCCACCGTACCGTCGGGGACGAATTTCTTAAGCGCTCTAACCACGCCAACTTTCCAAGTGTTGATTGATTCGCTGTCGAAGGTAAGATTGTTGACAAGATTAATGGCATATTGAAGGGGCATTCCGTGGCGTAATATTCCGGAAATCAGTTTGGCATAGTTCCAGAACACTTTATCAAAGGATCTTGAAAGCCCACGGTATTCCTGAATTATACCGTCGCGGTCGGAAAATTCAAAGTCATAACGGTTTTTTCCGTTATTTTCTTTCTTTTTCACTACCCATCCTTTTGTCACCCATTGAGGAATAAAGAGGTCGTCGGCTTTACCTGTAAATATTTCGTATGGTTTTCCATCGAGCAGCCCCACAACAGCAATCCATTTTTCATAATCATTCTGGAATCTGACTATCTCCGCATCAAGTCTTTTTGGTCTGGGAGGAGCTTTTGTCTCCTTGAAAACCGCATTATCTTCTTCCTTTTTAGAATCACTATTACTTACAAGCACTCCGTCGCGGGAACCGTCGCGGTATATTGTCATTCCTTTACAACCGCTTTCCCAGGCAGTTTGATAAACATTGCTTACAAGCTCTTCGGTCGCTTCTTTCGGAAGATTCACTGTAACACTGATCGAATGGTCAACCCATTTCTGAACTTTTCCCTGCATTCTAACCTTTTCCACCCAGTCAACATCGTTTGAAGTAGCTTTATAGTAAGGCGATTTGGCAATTATGGGCTCAAGGTCTTTATCCGAATAGTTCTTCACTTCATCAACATCATAACCGTTAACTTTCAACCATTTAAGAAATTTCGGGTGGAACACATTGTACTCTTCCCACGCATCTCCAACTTCGTCAACGAATGTAACGTTAACATTTTTATCATTGGGATTAACTTTTCTTCTTCTTTTGTATGAAACAAGATATACAGGTTCGATTCCGGAGCTTGTTTGGGTACAGATACTAACACTTCCCGTAGGAGCAATAGTCAGCAAAGAGATGTTGCGTCGTCCAACTTTTTCCATTTTATGATAAATGGCAGGAGCGGCTTCCTTGATTCTGTTGATGAAAGGATTATTTTTCTCTTTTTCAATATCAAAGACTTCAAAAGCTCCTCTTTCGGCTGCCATATTAACGGATGCGCGATAAGCCTCGATGGCAAGCATTTTATGAACCTCAACGGAAAAATCGGTAGCTTCGGGAGTACCATACCTGCTGCCGAGTGCGGCAATCATATCACCTTCGGCTGTTATCCCTATTCCTGTACGTCTTCCCTGCAATGCTTTTTCTTTAATATTTTCCCAGAGATTTCTTTCAACTCTTTTAATTTCTTTATCTTCAGGATCTGAATCTATCTTTGCAATTATGGCATCAACCTTTTCAATTTCAAGATCAATAATATCATCCATAATCCTTTGTGCATAATGAACATGCTTGGAGAACAATTCAGAGTTAAAACTTGCTTTGGGTGTGAAAGGATTCTCGACATAACTGTAGAGGTTAAGTGCCAGCAATCTGCACGAATCATAAGGACAGAGCGGTATCTCGCCGCAGGGGTTTGTCGAAACGGTTTTAAAGCCTTTGTCGGCATACGAGTCGGCAACAGATTCATTTATAACCGTATCCCAGAACAAAATACCCGGTTCGGCCGAAGCCCATGCATTGTGTATAATCTTATTCCACAATTTACGTGAATCAATCTCTTTTTTAACTTTAGGATTATCGGAATTAATAGGATATTGCTGAACATAAGGTCTGTTCTCAATAACCGACTTCATAAATTCATCATCAATTTTAACCGAGACATTAGCTCCTGTAACTTTACCCTGTTCCATCTTGGCATCAATAAAACTCTCTGCATCCGGATGCTTTATTGAGATGGACAACATTAAAGCTCCACGTCTTCCATCCTGGGCAACTTCACGGGTGGAATTTGAGTAGCGTTCCATAAAAGGTACTATTCCCGTTGATGTAAGTGCACTGTTTTTAACCGGGCTTCCGGCAGGGCGAATATGACTAAGATCGTGGCCTACACCTCCGCGTCGTTTCATAAGCTGCACCTGTTCCTGGTCTATCTTCATTATTCCTCCATAGGAATCCGAATCACCATTATTTCCAATAACAAAACAATTGGAGAGCGAGGATACCTGAAAATTATTTCCGATTCCAGCCATAGGGCCTCCCTGAGGAATGATATATTTAAAATCTTTAAGAAGCATATAAACCTCTTCTTCGCTCATCGGATTGGGGTACTTTTTTTCAATTCTGGCAATTTCACGGGCCAGACGCCAATGCATATCATCGGGAGTTTGTTCGTAAATATTACCTTCGCTATCTTTCAAAGCATATTTATTCATCCAAACATTGGCGGCAAGCTCATCACCCTTGAAATATTCAGTAGCTTTTTTCAAAACCTCTTCATTGGAATACTTTTTCATTCTCTTTTCCTGTTTACTATCAACACCGGATTGACGTGATTTCATTATATCGGACGGGCTGAATGTTTCAACCTTGATCTCGGGGCGGTGACGCTTTTCAAGCATATCCTCATAGGCATTTTCCTTTTTAGCTACCGCTTGCTTGTCTTCAACATTTGCAAAAAGACTTTCATTCATTTTCTTCAAATTATCGGTGATTACTATTTGTAATATTCTAACTTAGTGTGACTTAACTAAGCCAAGGCGCATAATTAAATGCAGCACGAAAATACAACACCTTAATCGGTAATTGCAAATACAGTTATAAACAAATCAATGTTGAAAAATTGCTATGTGACTGAAACCAAAAAAGGTAACCTATGGAAATGTGATTTATTAACAATTATTTAATAATTATTTATACTGAAATGGATTTTATATTGACTTATGCCAAACCATTGAAACAGCTACAATACAGAGTAAGGATAACATATATTTCAGTAAATTTCCTATAAAAATTTTCATCGCGGCACACAAATTTTCATTTTAGTTATTGACAATGTATTTTGAAGCAAAACTATCTTGTATTACATATTCAGGGTTTTGCATACAATTCTTGTCATTTAAGAATCACTTATCCGCTCCTCCCCTTCCGGCATTGGGTTTCCAGTAGTCATCAAGGTCTGTAGCATCAACGGTTCCGTCTCTGTTAAAATCTCCGAAGTAATATCCTGATGATCCTTTTTGCGGAAACCAGACATTGTTTTTATCATCATTGTCAACCTGTCCGTTTCCGTCACCATCCCCGCTGATCATTCCCCAAACACCTGCAGTCAGCTCTTTATGAGCATCTCTACCTCCGTAAACCTGATCTCCGCTTGTTGTAAAGTCGTAGGCAAATGTGCTTGATTTTGAAGATGACATTTCCGTTGCTGTCCTCTCCTCAACATGACCTGGAGAATATACAACTGCATGGATTTTATCCGAGCCTTTTGTCGTATTCAATATTATACTGAATCTGGGATTTGTTGTTCCGTCGTCATCCACAATGGTTCCATCCTTCATCAGAAAAGCAGCCATCCTGTCGAATCGGGCCTTTTCAGTTGCTGTTGTCGAATCTCCGGTTGTTTTCCGCAACTCTATCAATACCCAGTCCACAACATCGGATGAAGGAATTGAGGTAACGCTTTCCGTTCCGTTATAGTTCCAGGGCGGTTGATTGAAAGGCTGACTTAATGGCAAATATCCGTTACTATTCAAAGTGGTGTTCATATCCGTACCGTTAAAAGGTCCTTCCAAAAATGCTTTTATATCCAACAGATATGTTGTTGCCTCGGTTATTTTTCCCGCCCCCGTATTTGAACCGCCTAAAACAGAACCGAACGACGAAGATATGAAAAGCTCACCCGGATATCCTTTGAATTTCTGATCGGCATCATCAATTATTGAATTGTATTTGTAGATATTACGGCCTGCGGTTACAATAATGGAATCGGGAAATGCGGGATCAATCAGTGCCGATGTAAAAATCCCTGTGTTGTACGGGACATCCGCAAAGAAAAACAGATTGTTACCTATATCATACCGTGTAAAAATATTTTTTGCGGAAAGGTAAAGTTGCATTGGATTAGCAGGATTTGCATCAATATCATAAACAGGAAGGGGATTCGGTTGCCCGAAAACGGGTGCATCCGTGATTTTTATCCAGTTGTCGCCCATATCCGCCGACTCCCAAACTGCACCGTCAACAGTGTTACCGTTCCCGTTGTCGTATCCGCTTCCGCAATATAGCATTGTTTGCCCTCCGTTGTCAACAACGGCAATAGTGTTGCCCATCTCAAATTCATCGGGAGCCATAGGGGTCACAAGAAACCAGGTACTTCCCCCGTCTGTTGACTTCCATATATTACCTGTGGGGATAGTGGGCAGCTGTATGTCATTTTTAAATTTCATCCCCGAACAAGCTATTACAATGTTCGATGTAACAAACTGTATGTCTGTCACAAAGCCGTCAAAATGAACATTTTGATTCCAGTTTGCCGGAGTTGTATTTTGGAAATCAGCCGCTCCGTTAAACGTAGTAAAAAAGCCGTTTGGATTTCCGCAGATAACATGATCGCTATTGAAAGGATCAACGGCAACGGCAGTGAAATCAAATTCACCTCCCACCGAAGCAACCGGAAACTCACCGTTTGGTATTATCCATTGGACATAACCGGTAATTCCCGGATTAAAATACTCGCTCGTGTATGCAAGTCCGGCATCCGTAGCAACATAATAAACCGTTGCACCGTCGGTAGCAAAATCGTTTACACGTATATTCTCAAAACCTATGTCGGTCTCATTCTGAAAAACACCTCCGATTCCCGAAAAGCTCACTGCAATACCGGTTTTATTGGAGCCAAGTATGATATTCGGGTCAACGGGATGAGAAGATACCGGATAATCAATAATATTCATTCCGGGTCCCAACCAGGTATCTCCCAAATCATCCGATATAACACCACCTGGTAATGAAATTCTTAGCCCGTCGCTTATTGGCATTACAGGAATCCAATCCGGACTAAAATCGGCATCACTAATCATATTGGAAGTAAATTGAGGTGTAATATTATCCCACACGAAACCGCCAAAAAGTGAACGAAACAGAAAAGTCTCACCATTGAAAACATTTCTTGCACTTACAAAAACCGTATCTCCGGTAATTTTAACGGGATGCGTAAATACATTTTCAGGATAAACATCCTGAGGAAAGCCTGTAAGTTCAAAAATTACACCACCCCAATATTTAAACAGTTTGTTTTCCCCCGAGGGGTCATCAACGACAAAATAGACAGGATAACCCGATATATCATTTGAAACCGCTATCCAACCTATTGCCGAACCCGGAGATACACCAAACAGAGTATCAATATTCAAAAGTACCGCATTGCTGTTGAATGAGGTAGTATCATTCTGCCTGACAAGCAAATTACCAAAAGCGGAATAAAGATAATGGTCACTCAATCCGATCGCCGTAACTCTGTCCGACATCTGACCTATTGTGCTCAGCAAAAAGGGATCAACGGCGGTTTGAAAAGTATTTCCATTATCAAAACTGATGACACTCGCCGACAAGTCGGGCAATAAGTTTCCGGTCATAGCAGCGACCCAGCACTTTTGATTGGTTAAAACTCGTGTACATCCTCCCCCCCAACCTCTGACACCAAAATCGTACTCCAATGAATCGAAAGGAAATGCCGATTTCCAGGTTTTGCAGGTATCATCCGAATAAAACAAGGTGGCCGGAGTTTTAACAGCGGCAAAAACACGATTATTGATACCGGAAAATGAAATATCATCTGCCGGCCCGCCATAAATACCCAAGTTTTCCCTGTCACCGATTGAGGATGTAAGACCTTGCGAAAAACCACTTTGTGATGATGCAAACAATATAAGGATTATTATCAATCCTTTATTACAGTTATATAATACGGGAGAGTTCATAATTATATTTTTAATTAAAACTATTAAAATCAGGTTTCTTTACTTTCGTAAAATTACAACAAATTTAATTATACCAAATAATAAAAATCAAACAAAAATAGTAATCATATCCCGCTCCGAAAAACAACAATTAGTTAACGGCAGGTATTTCATCATAAAAGGTGGTATTAATTTAGTTAACGGTAAAACTTTTTATTGTATTTTAGCCCGTTCAAAACTTACTCGGGTTTTTATGTCTGTTCAACGGTTTTTAATATATAGCGGACTTGCAATGGCAGTTATGATTTTTACGCAAACCGTCACTGCATCTAACAAGGAGATAGACTCCCTTAAAAAAAAGCTGACGATTTCGGAAGGTGAAGAAAAGATCAGGGCAATGATCGGTCTGTCTTACAACTATTTAAGGGTTGATATTGATTCGAGTTTGAAATATGCCAAATCCGCCCTAAACTATTCTCGCATTACCGGCAATGAACGCGGAGTGGCACGTGCAAATCTGATGCTCGGTAATGTTTACGACGAAATGGGAAACGCATCGAAAGCACTGGTGAACTATTTGACTTCACTTAGAATTTTCAAAAAAATAAAGGATACCGTTGCTATCGGATATGTCTATAACAACCTCGGCATTGTTTATCATAATACGGGAAAATATAAGAAGGCTATTGAGCAGTACGAGAATTCTATAGAAGTGGCAAAACAAACTTCCGATGATTTCGGGCTGTGTTTTGCAATGAATAATATCGGTTCGGTTTATGAAGACTGGAGGAAGTATGAGCCTGCCCTATCTTATTACAAGGATGCTTTGAAACTTGCAGAAAAAATCAAAGACAGCACCTACATAGGGATAATTTTGCAAAATATTGGAGTCGTTTATCAAAAATCGGGGAAGTATGACGAGGCTATTAATTATTTGGATAAATCGCTGAATGTCAGCAATAAAATAGGTGACAGCAAAGGCGTTTACAATACGTTGATAAACGAAGGTAAAATTTTTATGACGCTGAATGAGCTTACAAAAGCAACCGTAAGTTTCAAGAAAGCCGTTGCTATAGCTTCGGAACTTGGCAACGGTGCAAAATTAGCCGAAGCCCATCTTTATCTTGGAAAAGTATATACCGGAGCAGGTAAAATGTCAGAAGCAGGCAAAAACCTTACCGAAGCAGAAAAAATCGCAGGTTCACTCGAAGATGCAACTCTCAAGAAAGATGTTTACAACGCCCTTTCCGATTTTTATACTAAAATTAAAGATTACCGGAATGCTCTTGACTATTACAAAAAATATATTGCTGTTAAGGATACAATCTACAACAGGGACAGCAGGCGCGAAATTACCGAAATGGAAACTAAATACGAACTTGATAAAAAAGAAAAAGAGATTGTTATTAAAAGTCTTAAAATAGAAAAACAACAGACACGCTTCTATTTTATTATAGCATCGTCACTTGTACTGATAATTGTTTCGTGGCTGCTTTTCAATCGCTACAAATTACGGCAAAAACACTTCCGGATGGAACTTGAGAAAAAAAATATTGAGATTGAACAAAGGTTGTTGCGTACACAAATGAATCCCCACTTTATTTTTAATTCGTTGAACTCCATAAACAGTTTCATAACCGATAACAATCCCGATTCGGCTCAACTTTTCCTGTCCAAATTCGCCAGATTAATGCGCTATATTCTTAACAACTCAAGAGAGACGATGATACCTGTTGAGGATGAAATCAATACACTGCAATTGTATATGGAGCTTGAGCAACTGCGTTTTGATAATAAATTTGATTTCAAAATCAATATTAACGATGATATTGATACCGAATATACTTTTATCCCGCCGATGCTCATCCAGCCGTTTGTGGAAAATGCCATAATACACGGCATAGGGGCAAAAGAAGAAAAAGGAAATATTTTTGTGGAAATAAAAAAGTATGATAATATTATACTTTGCTCTGTGGAAGATGACGGAATAGGAAGAGAAAAGGCTATGCAGAAAAAGAAAATAGCGGGTACGAAAAAGCATAAATCTCTCGGGATGCAGGTTACGAAAGAGAGACTGGATATCCTGGATGAGAAATACGGAAATAATATTTCTTTTACATTTATTGATAAAAAAACGGAAAACGGCAAAGCTGCAGGCACCAGAGTTGAGATACGAATCCCATACGAAGAGGAATAGGGACGGAAAAAGAATATTTTACATTAATTAATATTGTATTTTTGCACCTTTCCAAAGTTACAGATATGTTCAAAGCAGTAATAATTGATGATGAAAGCAAAGCAAGAAACGCTTTAAAAAATTTAATCGAAAAACATTGCGGCAATATTAAAGTTATTGCTGAGGCCGGTTGCGTTAAAGAAGGCATTGAAGTTATTGAGGAGTTTTCGCCCGATATTGTTTTTCTGGATGTTCAAATGCCGGATGGTACCGGTTTTGACCTTTTGGAACAGATAGGAGAAATAGATTTTAAAATAATTTTTGCTTCGGCTTTTGACCGGTTCGCAATACAGGCGTTTAAATTCAGTGCCATTGACTATCTGCTTAAACCCGTTGAACCGGAAATGCTTCTTGAAGCCTGCTCAAGACTGAAAGACGATGACAGAATATCGGAAATAAACAGAAAGCTTGAGGTGCTGCTAAATAATCGTAACAACTTTGAAAAAATCGCCCTCCCGACACTCGACGGAATCAATTTCGTAAACATAAAAGACATTATAAGATGTGAATCGGATAATAACTATACCAACATCTATCTGAATGACGGCAAGAAACATATCGTTTCCAAAACACTAAAGGACTTTGATGAAATGCTGACACCGTTTAATTTTTTCAGAATACATAAGTCACATCTCATAAATCTGAATTATCTTCAAAAGTACAATAAAGGTGAAGGAGGATATGTAATTATGGAAGACGGAAGTGAACTTGAAGTCTCCCGCCGACGCAAAGAGGACTTTATCAATGCTTTGCAGAGTTTAGGATAAAACTTCATCTTACTCCCTCTACCGAGCAGATGAAAACAACAGTCAAAATCAACCACTGTTAGCTACACGGAACTTTGAGCAGACAAATATAAAGCACAATCTCAATCCAAATAAAGACCGGTCGGAACTAAAAATGTAAATTTGAACCATTAAGAAATTAAGAGAATTAAAAACAGGTTTTGCAAACTTTTGCCGGAAGAAACAGAAACATTTGTACCCATCACCTTTACTCCGCAATAATTCAATTCCACCGTTCCCTCATTCAATCCCACCGATAACTAATTGTGACTTGCAATCGCTTTTTTCATAACATACTTTTGCATCAAACACTTTAAAAAACGCCTTATTCATTAATTTAAAAAACAATGTTATGAAAAGTACAAAATTACTCTCAGCGATTGCAGCATTAATCTTTTCCTTTGGAATAGCAAATGCTCAAAACATCAGTATCAGCGATGTTTCACACACAGCCGACGCTTCGGCAGTATTGGATGTTTATTCCACTTCTCTCGGGATGCTGGTACCCCGATTGTCAAGTGCCCCTTCCTCTCCCGCAACGGGATTACTCTATTATGATACCGGCTCAAACAGCTTTAAGTATAATGCAGGTACATCTTCATCACCAAGCTGGACCGAACTGTCTTACGGAAATCTTTGGTCACGCAGCGGTTCAAATACCTATATGTCAAATCCAGGCGACAATTTACTAATCGGAACAAATTTCTCTTCAGGATTAAAGTTTTATG
>Ga0256841_1000658_pt1 | contig 34044 bp, 21 predicted proteins | sample 356308metaG_FD_185971 | JGI IMG/M metagenome (GOLD analysis project Ga0256841, IMG submission 185971) | Hydrothermal vent microbial communities from Mid Atlantic Ridge, Atlantic Ocean - 356-308 | ecosystem: Environmental > Aquatic > Marine > Hydrothermal vents | place: Atlantic Ocean: Mid... | reverse complement strand
CCTAATTTTTGAATATCTTCCTATATTACAATTATCCATAATAATAGAATCGGTTATATAAGTATAACTGTTTATTCTAACGTTTGCCCCGAGTATAGAACGTTCTACTAACCCGCCGGAAATAATTGTACCGCCGGTAACAAGAGAATTTAAAGCTCGTCCTACACGTTCTCGTTCGTGCGAAAGAGTTTTTACCGGAGGGTATTGTTGCTGTTTGGTTCTTAAAGGCCAATTGACATCGTAAAGATTGAATTCCGGATTTACTTTTATTAAATCCATACTTGCATCGTAATAACTATCAATAGTTCCAACGTCAACCCAATAAGGTTTGTCGGGTCTGTTTTCATCTTCAAATCTGAAGGCACGAATATTATAATTTTCTTTTAACATAAACGGAATAACATGTTTGCCGAAATCCAAATTTTTTGTTTTTTGTTCCGTTAGTAATTTGATAACTTCACGTAATGTATTTACATTAAAAATATATATTCCCATATTAGCAAAAGACATACCTGGTTTATCGGGAATTTCGGCCGGGTTATCCGGTTTTTCGGAAAACGATTTTACACGATAGTCATTATCAATTTCAATAATACCGAACCTTTTGGCACTTTCTTTATCCACCATAATATTTGCAATGGAAAGATCGGCATCTTTTTCTATATGATACTGAAGCATTTTAAGATAATCCATCTTATATATGTGATCACCGGAAAGAACCAAAACCCAATTAAAATTTTGCGGTCTTATTAAATTTAAATTTTGATAAATCGCATCGGCAGTTCCTTGATACCATTCGTTACCGGTTTTTTGTTGCGGTGGAATTGAATATATAAATTCACCTAATTCCGGGTTGAAAATATTCCATGCTTCGTACAAATGTTGATTTAACGAATCCGATTTGTATTGTGTAAGTACGTATATTTTTCTTAATCCCGAATTTAAACAGTTGGATAGTGCAAAATCTATTATTCTGTATTTCCCGCCGAAAGGAACAGAAGGTTTACTTCTCAGCTTAGTTAACGGATGTAATCTTTGTCCTTGTCCACCTGCTAAAACAATTGTTAAAGTTTCCCTTTGAAGTGATGAACCTACAAACGCCATATAGTTCTCTTTTTATTTTGTGTTAATAATTTACTATAATGGATAGGCAAATTATACAATTTAAAATCTGCAAACTATTCGTAGTTTTATATGAATAATTACTTTATTTATTAATGAAAGTCAAGAAAAATAAACTGATAATTTTTTCAATATCGTCTTTGATTTTTTTACTTCTGTTATTTGGAATTATATTATTTTTATTTTCAAAATATAACATTGGTTTTAATCAAGCGGAAATATATTTGAAAAACGGATTAACCGCACAACCGGCATCGTTAAATAAAATTCAAGTATATAATTCGGGAAATCAAAACTTTATTGATGTAATTCATTACGATATTAACATAGAACTTTTTCCCGATGAAGAGAAAATAATAGGTGATGTTACAATAACAGCAAAACTTAAAACAAAGAATATTCAAAAAATAGAATTTAATTTTTACGATAACTTTGATATTACTTCCGTTGTTTTGAACAATAAACAAACCGAATACAACTATAAAAACGATAAAATCACTTTACCGTCAGAATCACTTTTAAGTGATACATTTCAATTAAGAATAAAATACAACGGAAAGCCGGAAAGTTTGGGATTCGGTTCTTTTAATTTTAGCAGTAACAATAATGAAAAAGTTATTTATACGTTGAACGAACCTATTTATGCTTCCACTTGGTTTCCGTGTAATGATAATCCGTTAGATAAAGCAACTGCTGATATTAGTATAACAAACGATTCTTCAATGATATCGGTATCTAACGGTGTTTTGGAAAATATAAATTCCTACAAAGGGAAAAAAACTTTCCATTGGAAAACCGAATATCCGATTGCCACATATTTAATTTCCGTTTGTTCGGCAAAATATACGCACTTTACCGATACGTTTGTTTATTCGGATGGAGATAGTTTAAATTTGGAATATTATGTTTTCCCTCAACAACTTAATGATGCAAAAGTGGATTTCGGTATTTATCCCGAAGCTATAAAATATTATTCGGAGCTTTTCGGTAAATATCCGTTTATAAAAGAAAAATACGGAGTAGTTGAATTTACGTGGAAACTTGGTGCAATGGAAAATCAATCCATTATCGGAATCGGTAAAAATTTTATTTCCGGTAGAAATTTTTTTACCGGAATGCTTGTGCATGAACTTGCACATCAATGGTGGGGAGATGCAGTAACTTTAAAATCATGGAAAGATATTTGGCTTAATGAAGGTTTTGCAACTTATTCCGAAGCTCTTTATTGGGAAATGAAAAACGGTAAAAAAGCATTAAGCTCAACTATGAATTCTTACTTAACTGATTTTAAATCCACAACTTTATATAATCCCGATAAATTATTCGGAAAAGTTGTTTATAACAAAGGTGCATGGGTTCTTCACATGTTACGTAAAGAAGTAGGCGATTCTGTTTTTTTTAGTATTCTTAAAAACTATTATGAAAAGTTTAAATACAAAAATGCATCAACTTTAGACTTTATAAAAATTGCGGAAAAAATTTCTAAAAAAAATCTCAATCAATTTTTTAACCAATGGGTTTTTGAAGGAAAAGGAAAAATAAAAATCGTTTATGATTTTATGAATAAAACCACTGGCGGAAAAAAATATGTTACTTTAATAATAAAACAAATTCAAAAAGAATATAAAAATTATACATTTCCGTTGGATATAGAACTTTTGTTCAATAACGGTGTTAAAGAAAAACATACCGTTAAAATAAATATGAGAGATACGCAAATTGTATTTCCCATAAAAAAAATTGTAAAAAATATTATACTGGATCCGGAAGGTTGGTTAGCTGCTAATATAAAAAAAGAAAAAACATTTTGATAAATTTAGGTTAAACCGAGGAAATTATTTTGAAGTGTAATCTAAACTAAAAAATATTCAAGCGGATAAATATAGTTAGCTTAAATAAAAAATTATTAAATTTATGGTTTAATTAAAAATAGGAATGGTACTTGACAGCTTTTTTTGTATCGGACTTACATTTCGGATTATTATCTAAAATAGAAGAAAAAGAAAGAGAAATAAAGTTCGTAAAATTTTTAGAATACATTGCCAAAGATGCAACTCAACTATTTATTGTGGGCGATTTATTCGATTATTGGTTTGAATACGAAAGAGTAATTCAAAAAGGATATTTCAGAACATTTACGGCATTGCAAAACTTAACCGATGCAGGAATTAAGGTGCATTACATAATAGGCAATCATGATTTTATGCATAGAGATTTTTTTGATAAAGAATTAGGCGTAAAGGTTTATGAAAATCCGATAAAAATTACATTGGAAGGAAAAAAATTTTTTATTGCACACGGAGACGGTTTGGTAAAAAAAGATTTCGGATACAAAATTTTAAAAAAAATTTTAAGAAACAAAACAGCACAAAAATTCTATTCTTTAATTCATCCGGATTTAGGAATATGGCTTGCAAGTTCAACAAGCAGAAAAAGCAGAAATTATACATCCGAAAAAAATTACGGCGAAACCGACGGAATGTTTTTAACAGCCGAAAAATTATTAGCCAAGGGATTTGATTTCGTAGTTTTCGGACATTCTCACAAAAAAAAAGAAATAGAAATTAATGACGGGAAATATATAAATTTGGGTACTTGGTTAACAAAACCTTATTACGGTAAATTTATAAACGGTAAATTTGATGTTATGGAATGGAATAATAAATGACCGCAACAAAAAAAGAAAAAACATCTAACAAAAACAAAAAAAATAAATCCGATAAAATATTTTGGAAAGTTGTTGGAATATTGGCACTCCTTTTTTTCATCGGAACGTTTTTTTTGTATAAACATATTGTAGCCGGGCTACCTTCCTTGGAACAATTGGAAAATCCTCAACAAAGTTTAGCTACAAATGTGATTAGTGCGGACGGGAAAATCATAGGACAATTTTTCCGCCAAAACAGAAGAGAAATTGATATTGACAGTATTCCGCATTTTGTTGTAAATGCTTTAATTGCTACCGAAGATAGAAAATTTTATGAACATTGGGGCGTTGATTTCGGAAGGTTCTTAAAAGCAATGATTAAAACCGCTTTCCTTGGTAAAAAAGAAGGTGCCAGCACTATTACTCAGCAATTAGCAAAAAATCTCTACAAACTGAAAGTTGCCCGAGAAAATCTGTTTCAAACCGGCGTTAGAAAAATCAGAGAATGGTTTACCGCCGTGCAAATAGAACGAACATATACCAAAAAAGAAATATTGCAAATGTATCTTAATAATTCGTTTTTTGGTAATCATGCTTACGGCATTGAAATGGCGGCACAAAACTATTTCGGGAAAAGTGCAAAAGATTTAACTTTACCCGAAGCGGCTGTTTTTATTGCTCTCTTAAAATCTAATGTATTTTACAATCCTATAAGAAGACCTGAAAATGCCAAAAGGAGAAGAAATGTTGTACTTCTCAATATGAAAAAAGTTGGTTTTATTACGGAAAAAGAATATAACAAATTTAAAAAACAACCTATTGTTTTGTCATCAAAAACCATAAACGCTGCCGCTCAAAGTACAATTGCACCGGATTTTGTTGAACATATCAGAAGAAAGCTTAGACGAATGTCGGCTAAATACGGTTTTAATATTTATGAAGACGGTCTTAAAATTTACACAACACTCGATACCAGAATGCAAACAATTGCAAATAGAGTGGCAAAGCAACACATGAGCAAACTGCAAAAAATATTTAATAAAAGATGGAGTTGGAAAAAAAACAGAAACATCTTAAAAGCAATTGTAGATGAAAGCATTAAAAAACGGAACGATTACAAACATGCCGATGCAAAAACAAAAAAATCGATTTATAAAAAACTAAGAAATAATAAAACTTTTATAGATTCGATAAAACATAAAGCGGAATTGATACAAATGGCGTTTGTTGCACTAGATGTTTCCAGTGGAGAAATAAAAGCAATGATTGGAGGAAGGCAGCAAAAAAATTACCGACACGGATTAAATCATGTTACGCAAGTAGTAAGGCAACCGGGGTCTGCTTTCAAACCTATTATTTATACCGCTGCCTTGGATAACGGTCTTTATCCCGCTTATCCTATACTTAACCAAGAGTTTGAATATGGCAAAGATAATTGGAACCCGCATAATTTCGATAAAAGAACAAGCGGATTTATGACTTTAAGAGAAGCCTTAAAACATTCGGTTAATTTGGTTAGTGCTAGACTTATAATAGAAGGCCATGTTCAATTAAAGCAAATAGGACAATTGGCAAAAAAACTTGGAATAAAAACAAGATTACATTTGGTTCCCTCCATTGCTCTCGGTACATCCGAGGTTACACCGCTTGAACTTACTTCCGTTTATGCAACTTTTGCCAACAAAGGAATATATAACGAACCGATGACAATTTTAAAAATTGAAGATAAAGACGGAATTATAATAGACCAATTTTTTTCGCAATCACACGAAGCGTTATCGGAAGAAACCGATTTTTTAATTACTAGCATGTTGCAAACAGTAATAAATGAAGGAACCGGAATGAGAACAAGAACAAGATATAAATTTTACAGACCGGCTGCCGGCAAAACAGGAACCACTCAAGATTACAGTGATGCATGGTTTGTAGGTTTTACACCTCAAATTGCCGCCGGCACTTGGGTTGGATTTGATGATAGAAGAATTGCTTTTACAGGTAGCTACGGCGAAGGTGCAAAAGCTGCAAATCCAATTTGGTCTAAATTTATGAAAGGTGTTTACGATACTTTGGATTTGCCGTTGGCTACTTTTGAACTTCCCGAAAGCGGAAATATTGTTTCGGCTAAGTTTTGTAAAGAATCTATTTACGAGTATGGAAATCCAAAATTATTTTCCGATGATTGCCAAACCGGAGTTGTAGAAGATTATATCAATATTAGAGATTTACCCGATAGCTTCAATGCAAAACGGGATGCCAAAGCAAATATATTTACAAAATATTATAAACCGGATAGCCTTGCACATCAAGCCATTGAAATTACAGATGAAGATGACCAGATTATTCCGAAAAAGAAAAAATAGATTTTGCCCGGATGGCGGAATTGGTAGACGCGCTAGGTTCAGGTCCTAGTAGGAGCAATCCTGTGCAGGTTCGAGTCCTGTTCCGGGTACAATAATTTTCAATTCAATTTTCTTTGAAAAAAATGGTAGTTGATAAAAATAATTATTTAATGGATTTGCAATCTTTTTATCAAGATGCCATAAATTTTACAAAGTCTCATTACGAAAACTTTCCGGTTATTTCGTATTTTATAAAAAAAGAGCTGAAAAAACATATCGCTGTAATTTACCAATTTGCCCGTCAAGCGGATAACATTGCAGATGAAGGATATTTACAAGAGGAACAAAGACTTAAACTTTTGGAAAAATATGAAAATAGTTTTGTAAATTGTTTAAACGGAAAAGCAGAAAACGGTTTTTGGTTCGCGTTAAACAATACTATTAAAGAAAAAAAATTATCGACGTTAAACTTTCTTAATCTTTTAAAAGCTTTCAAACAAGACGTAACAAAAAAAAAATATGAAAATTATAATGAACTTTCAGATTATTGTAAAAACAGTGCCAATACCGTTGGCAGAATTATGTTGGAACTTTATGGTATTAATAACGAAAACGCTCTGAAATTTTCCGATGATATTTGTACCGCTTTGCAATTAACAAACTTTTTGCAAGATGTAAATATTGATTTTGAAAAAGGAAGAATTTATATACCGAAAGATGAAATTAAAAAATTCGGACTAAATGAAACTGCATTTGAGATAAAAAAAAATAGTAGTAAGTTTCAATCTTTAATGAAATTCGAAGTTGAAAAAATAGAAAAACTTTTTTTGAACGGTAGAAAGTTATTAAAATATTTACCCGCTTTAACGAAATATCAAATTTTATTTACAATTAAAGGCGGAGAAGAAATTTTAAATAAAATAAAAAAAAACAATTACGATGTTTTAAACGTGAGACCTATTTTACATAAAACGGATTTTACCAAAATATTTTTTCAGACTATCATAAAAGGAAAATAAAATTATATCTGCAAAAGAAATATCGAAAAAGAGTAAGAGCAGTTTCTACTATGCATTTTCATTACTTCCTTCCGAAAAACGCGAAGCTATGAATACGGTTTATGCTTTTTGCAGAACAACCGATGATATTGTTGATATGAAATATGAATCCGTTGAAAATAAAGAAACCACACTTGACGAATGGGAAAAAGAATTAAAATCCACTTTAACGGATTCTTCCGATATAAATTTGTTGAACGAACTAAGCAAGCAGATTAAAAAATTTAATATTCCGCAACAACCTTTTTTCGATTTGATAGAGGGAATGAGAATGGACTTACGTAAAAACCGTTACGCAACTTTTAATGAATTAAAAGAGTATTGTTATAAAGTTGCTTCTACCGTTGGTTTGATGAGTATTCCTATTTTCGGATATAAAAACAAATCGACAGTTGATTACGCCGTAAACCTTGGTATTGCCTTACAACTAACAAATATTTTACGAGATATTAAAAGCGATGCCATGCAAAACAGAATTTATTTACCCGAAGAAGATTTGCATAAATTTAATTATTCGGAAGAAGAAATTCTTAATAATGTTTACAATGAAAATTTTATCAATTTAATGAAATACGAAACGGAAAGAGCAAAATTATTTTTCCAAAAAGCAAATAGAAATTTAAGTTACGAAGATAAATCTTCGTTATTTTCAGCCAGAGCAATGCAGCATATTTATGAAAGATTATTGCAAAAAATTGAAAATCAAAATTACAACGTATTTAAAAAAAAAATAAATGTATCCAAAAAAAATAAAGTTTTTATTTCGTTAAGTGTTTGGGCAAAATATAAACTGGTTTATTAATGGCAAAGTTTGTTATTATTGGCGGCGGTCTTTCCGGAATTGCTTCGGCTGTTTTTCTTACACATAATCAACAAAATATTACATTGTTAGAAGCCTCACCAAAATTAGGCGGAAAAGCCTATTCTTTTCAAGATAAAATAACCGAAAATTTTATTGATAACGGTCAGCATATTTTAATCGGAGCTTATAATAATACATTTGAATTGTTAAAAATCTTAAAAGTTGAAAATCGTTTTTATTATCAACCGGCTTTGAAAGTTAATTATGTTAACCGCAACAAAGAAAAAATTTTTCTGAATGCAAAAAACAAATTTTATCCGTTTAATTTATTGGGAGCAATTTTAAGATTTAATATATTAAACTTTAACGAAAAAATGTTGTTAATAAAATTATTCTCCAAATTACCTTTGGTTAAAGAAACAAAAATTAAAAATAAAACAGTTCTTGAATGGCTAAAAGATAACAAGCAATCGGAAAATTCCGTTAAAATGTTTTGGGAACTTCTTACCGTTTCGGTAATGAATACACCGATAAAAGAAGCTTCGGCAAAAGTATTTGTATCTGTTCTTAAAAAATTATTTATGAAAGGAAATAAAGCATCCAGGCTAATTATACCTCAATACGGATTAAGTGAAATTTTTACCAAACCGGCAAAACAATATTTACAAAGCAGAAAAGCCGAAATAAATTTATCGGAAAAAGTAGTTTCCATTAAAACAGACGGGGAAAAAATTAAAAAAATTATAACTATCAAAAAAGAATATACAGATTTTGATTATGTAATTTCGGCAGTTCCTTTTTATTCATTAAAAAAAATTTTACCGAAATTATCATTTGAAAGTTTGTTAAATAACAAAATTACATTTTCACCTATAATTACAGTACATCTATGGCTAAACAAAAAATTATTTGAAGAAAAATTTTACGGATTATTAAATTCTAAAATTCACTGGATATTTAATAATGTAAACCATATTTCCCTTGTAATTAGTTCGGCCGAAAAATTAATTAAACTTGATTCAAAAAAAATATTTCAAATATGCATTTACGAACTTAAAAATTATTTTCCGAAAATTAAAAATCTAAAAATATTGCACTACAAGGTAATTAAAGAAAAAAGAGCAACATTTAAATCATCTGTGGAATATGAGAAAGTAAGAAATAAAATTATTTCTCCTTATAAAAATCTACAACTTGCCGGAGATTGGACAAACACAAAATTACCCGCCACAATTGAAGGAGCAATTCTAAGCGGTAAAAAAGTTCTGCAAATATTATCCAAACCTTAAATTTCTTCCGAAAAATAGAATTATTATAAAACCTACTTAATTAAAATATAAATAGTAAAAACTTTTACAATTATATATTCTACATATTTATTCCCGTTTTTATCAAATTAAATCATTTGATACAAATCACAATGCAGTAAAATGTGACGCCGAACATCATTTAAATATGAAAAACGACACATATTGCGATTAAATATTTTAAGTATTAAACAAAAGAGAGTTAACATGATAAAATTTAAATATGTTTATATTTTCTTACTTTTATTTTGGATAAATTCCTATTCGCAAGAGTGGATATATTTCAATAATGCAAAGCCAAACTCAACTTATGGAATGGCAAACGGGAAACTAGCCAAAAATTCAACTTCCTATGTTTCCAAAAAAGGAGGAATACTTTTCAGAGTGGATGATAATCAAACAATTGAAGATTATAATGAATATGAAAATGTATTCAAAAAATATAATAAAAAATTTAACTTTGCCGTAAACTTGGGTTTAATAGAATTTAAAGAACAAAATTATGTTGACGGTATAAAAACATTACAAAATAACGGCAACGAATTAATGGATCATACACCTGAACATAGAACAAACTTTTTTACTACAATATTTAATACCACGGATTATGTTAATCTAAAAGGTGTGGATCATCTGGTTGGTAATAAAGTATGCTTAAAACATGCTCCGGTGGATACTTCTAAAGCCGAAAGAAGTGGAACTGTAAGTGTAAACGGTGATAAAGTTACCGGTTCCAACGGAGAGTTCGATGATTTCGATCAAGGTGAAGATGTTTATATCTACTTTCCATCGTTATCAAAATTAGTTTTTATAAAAGAATTTGTCAATTCCAAAAAGGTAAAAATATCGGACTTTTGGGAAGAAGATATTGATTTGGGTAATCATTCTAATATTAAATATTTTAAATTTAATGTTTATACAATTCACATGGCACTTGATGCTATTGAGGTTCTTGGAAACGAAAGCTTGAAATTGGCAAATCATTATGGGATTCAAAGACCTTATACATGGATAGAACCCGGAGGCACATTTCCGCAGTTATATTCCGATGAAGTTGCCGAAGCTTTGGGAAATCGTTTGGGCTATAAAGCTGCGGCTGTTTATCCCAACAGTGCAAAAAAAGTTTATGATGAATACGATCCGAATAACGATAGAAAATATGCAATGCAATGGGGAGACTTTTTGGATGATGAAAAAACCGTCAAAGAAAACAAAACAACAATTGCACAAGGTATTGCAAAAAACTATATGTTAATCGGTCATTCTCATTTTACAAATGCCATGGGCGGATTTCATGCTTATGTTAATCGTGTTGATAGTTTGTTAGATTGGGCAACTGCCAATAATATACCGGTAATAAAATATACCCAAATGGCAGATAGTTTATACAATTATCTACCCGATCCTTACGAAAATGCTTTTCCTCTTCTTAATTCGGATATTGATCAAAACGGAATACCGGACGGCTATACAAATATTGAATATCCGGAACAATTATACGGAACTTGGGTAATTGACACTACAACGCCCGGTCCGGGTGCAAATTATTATAAAATAACTACCGGAGAACCTTGGGCAAATAAAATTACACATATCATAAAACTGGGTGGATTGGAAAAAGGTGAAAATGAATTTTCTATTTGGACGCAAGGCGAACCGGGAGATTCAATTTCGGTGCAATTTTCAGAACCTTGGCCAAGCACGGTTACTTATGGATTTAAATTTCCGGCTAATACTGCTTATTGGAAAAAATATACAATTGACGATGCCAGACCTTTGGGATCTCAAAAAACATTAAGTTTTCTTGAATCTCAATCAACTATGGATGTGGATTTTTATTGTACGGATTATGTTGGAGGTACGGTAAAAATTTGTGGAATGTATTTGGCAAAAAAAGATTCCGTTGCACCGGTTTACAATACAACATTTGATGAAAAACTCATTGTATTGGATAATTCAAATTCCTCTCTCAAAATTGCCGTACAGGTAAAAGGTAACGATTTACCTCCCGGCAAAACATTAGCATCTTCTACTATTGATGTTACTTATGATAAAACAATTCTATCATTTGTTTCTGCCGAAAATTGGCGATACGGTAATAACGAAGGTTATATAAATAAAGCAGAAAACAAAGACGGTTATGTTCATATTCAAAGCGACGGTACAACGGTAAATAAAAACGGTAACGGAAATCCGGCTGGATATGATATACAAACAAATTACGATAATTGGGTTGAGTTGAATTTTACAAAAATCGTAAATAATCAAGATATTGTGTTAAATATTTCTTCGTCAACAAATATTCTGAGTCTATTTAAAAATGAAAACAATGAACCGAAAACTGACGAAAAAGTAAATTATGACAATACAAAAATTAATCGTTACGGAGTTATAATAAATCCAACAACAAGTAACGGACCGGACGGAACATTAGACGATACTTTCGGTAACGGAGGAATTGCAACAATTTCCTTTGGTACTAATGATTATTGTTACGATGCCGTAATTACAAACGAAGGAAAGATATTGACCGTCGGTTATACAAATGTAAACGGTCATAATAATTTTGCAATTGCTCGTTTTAATACAAACGGTACGCCTGATAATAGTTTCGGAAATAACGGAAAAACCACAACTGCAATAGGAACTGTAAACGATGAAGCTTATTCTGTAACGTTAAGCTCAAAAGGCAAAATAGTTGTAGCAGGTTATTCAAACATGTCCGGAACCAAACGTTTTGCTTTGGTACGTTATAATTCAAACGGTACGTTAGATAATACTTTTGGTTCTAACGGAATTGTTACTACGGCTATAGGAAGTGATGATGATATTGCCACCTCTATTGTTAAAGATAAAAACAATAATATTGTTGTAGCGGGTTTTTCTAAATCGGGCAACTTATACAAAGTGGCCGTAGCTAAATATGATACGAACGGTGTGCTTGTTAATACATTCGGCAATAACGGAACTACTATTTTAAACGAAGGTGTAAATAATATTACAAACAAAGATGTTTATCCAGACGTATCAATAGATAATTTTGAAAGAATTGTAATAAGAGCCGGAACAGATTTATTAATAAGATTGGATAGCAGCGGTAATTTGGATAATTCATTCGGAACCGGTGGAATAGTTCATACTACCAACGGTTATTCGAATTCTGCAAGTGTGGATATGGCAATAGATCTTGACGGCAGAATAGTTTTGGTTGGAAACGGTGAAGATAACTCTCAAGACTTCGGATTCTATTTAAGTAGATATGCCGCAGACGGAAATTCGGATAATGACTTCGGAATTAACGGAGTTTCCGATGTTGCATGGGGTTATAAATTCTATTTGGGAAAAGATGCAACCATAGATGCTCAAGGAAGAATTTTAACTGCTTGCATATATTCGGAAGATTCAACCGAAACGTATCATAAAGATTTCGGCATTTTCCGTGATGTTGACGGTGGTTGGGGCGATGACAGTTTTGATGAAGACGGAATTGTTGAAACCGTAATTTCCGGAACAGATGAAGTAGCCGAATATATAGGAATTGATCCTAACGGAAAAATTGTTTTAGCTGGCACTCAACTATCGGAAAACGGCTCCGATTTTGTAGTTGCTCGTTATTACGGTTCAACAAAATCCGGACAATTGGGTAGCAACGTTGGAAAACACAATTATTTAATGAATCAAAACTATCCTAATCCGTTTAATCCGACTACGGTAATCAGATTTAAAATACCAAATGATAACAATGTAACTTTAAAAGTGTACAATATGATTGGTGAAGAAGTTGCAACTCTTGTTGATGATTATAAATCAGCCGGTCTTTACAAAGTAACTTTTAATGCGGATAATTTACCAAGCGGAGTATATATTTACCGTCTGCAAGCTGGTAGGTTTACGGAAATTCATAAGATGATACTATTAAAATAGAAAGTTTTCAAAAGTCAGACAATTTTTTAAACGCAAAAATTGTCTGACTTTTTTATACTCTAAAAATTCAAAAATAAAAGAAAAATTCCTTCCTATTTTTATTTTTAGCACCACATTTTATATAAGAAAATATTATATTAAGTCATTAAAGTCTTAATATTATTTTACAGCTTAACCAGGAGGTTAAAATGTCTAACTTAAAAGAAAAATTATACGAAAAAATAGAAGGCTGGCGCCCAAGAACTGTAAGGCTTGCTAAAGAATATGGGAATGTTAAAGTTGGAGAAGTAACAATAGCTCAAATTATTGGCGGTATGCGCGGTGTAAAATCGTTGACCACTGATATTTCATATTTAGACCCGATGGAAGGAATAAGATTCAGAGGTTATACAATTCCCGAAGTATTGGAAAAATTACCTAAAGTACCGGGTGGAGAAATGCCTTATGTAGAAGGATTTTTCTATCTCTTGTTAACAGGAGAAATTCCTACCGACGAAGAAGTTAAAGCAGTTGCAGAAGAATTTAATAAAAGAAAAATTGTACCCGATTATGTTTTTGACGTACTTCGTGCAATGCCTAAGGATTCTCATCCGATGGCAATGTTTTCCGCTGCGGTTGTTACAATGGAAAAAGAATCCGTTTTTGTGAAAGAGTATAAAAAGGGAATGAGCAAATTCGATTATTGGGATCCTACATACGAAGATGCAATGAATCTTTTAGCCAAACTTCCGCAAATTGCTGCTTTTATATATCGACATAAATACAAAGACGGAGATATTATTGCGCCGGATCCTCATCTGGATTTAGGAGGTAATTTTGCCCACATGATGGGAATTGATAAACCTTATGATGATGTTTCCAGACTCTATTTTATTCTTCATAGCGATCATGAAAGCGGGAACGTAAGTGCACATACAGGTCATTTGGTGGCTAGTGCTTTATCCGATGTTTATTATGCTATTTCGGCAATGTTAGACGGACTTGCCGGACCTTTGCACGGTTTGGCAAATCAAGAAGTTTTAAGATGGATTCAAGGTGTTATGGATAAAATGGGAGGTAAAGTTCCAACTGAAGCGGAAATGAAAAAATTTGTTTGGGATACACTTAACTCCGGTCAGGTAATTCCCGGTTTTGGTCACGCTGTTTTAAGAAGAACTGATCCGAGATATGCCGCCCAAAGAGAATTTTGTCTTAAACATTTACCTGATGATCCGATTTTTCAATATGTAAACATACTTTACAAAGTTGTTCCTAATATTTTACAACAACATGGTAAAGCCAAAAACCCTTGGCCTAATGTGGATGCTCAATCGGGAGTTATTCAATGGCATTACGGATTGAAAGAATATGATTATTATACGGTTCTTTTCGGTGTAGGACGTTCGCTTGGTGTGTGTGCTAATATTGTTTGGGATAGGGCATTGGGTTATTCTTTGGAAAGACCGAAATCTTTAACTACAGATATGCTTGAAGAAATTGCGGGTATTAATAAAAATTAATCATCATAAATATTCGGTTTATTTTTTACGGGGATACACATTTGTATCCCTTTTATTTTTACCGTAATAACTTGAATATTCTTGCACCGAAAAAACGGAATTTTATTTATGCTTGCAAAAACCAATCAACAAAAACATAAATATAAAATGATATATAAATATTTTCAAATAGCTGCAATGCCTAATATAACGGTTATTTCAATAATGTAATTTCATCTCTTTTTCAAAGCGTTTATGTTTTTAGTATATTTGCATTTTTAATAAAAAATTTAATTATCATGAATCAATTACTAACGGAAATTGAAAACTGTAAAAACAAATTCCAAGCCGGCAAATCTACACTGGAAAAAGAAGAAATTACACAACTTCAAAAAGATACTATAAATAATCTGAATAAAATTGTTAACCAAAAATTTGCAGGAAATACGAATGCTTTGGTATCGAAAACAGAAGAGTTGCTCGGATATATAATTGAGGGTGAATTTTCAAAAGATTTTATCAACAATTATGAAATCGAACAATTTTATTCTTTCGGTAAAATCCTTTCGGAATTATATAGCAGATTAAATAAAGAAAATACTTTACGGCTAAACAAACTTGTATATCATTATCTTAATCTGTTTAAAAGCAGTGAACTGTTGAAGAAAATAAAAAACGACAAAAAGTGGACAGATTTGATTTTGGAATTAATTTTAAATTCAAATTTTAACACAAAAAAATTATTTGAACAACGCACAAAACAATATCAAAATAAAACTTTATTTAAAATTTTACGCGGTAAAACTCAAACGGATTATACATGGAGCGAAGCTAATAAAAAAGTGAAAGAATATGCTGCGGCATTGCTAAACTTAACCGGAACACGCTCAACAAAACCGAAAGTAGCATTTTTAATGAACAATAGTTTGGAAATGGCTTTATTGGATATTGCATGTTTAAATTATGGTATTATTAACGTGATGATTCCCGCAAATTCGGTACCTCAGCATATAAATTTTATTGTAAACCAAACCGAAGTTGAATACATACTTATTTCCGACGAAAAACAATTGGCAAAAGTTAAATCAATTAAAGCAAATCTAAAAAAAATAAAAAAATGCGTATTGATTGACGGTATTAGTGCTGAGGATTGGGTTATTTCTTTTTCCGATTTTTTGAAACAAGGAAAAAATCGAATAGTGGAAAAAGAAGAACCTCAAGAAATAAATTCTATGGCAACTTTAATGTACACTTCCGGTACAACCGGAGAACCGAAAGGAATAATTTTTTCTCAAAAAAATATTGTATTTAAACGATTTTGCCGCGCCATTGCTTTACCGGAAATAAATGAAACGGATGTTTTTCTTTCTTACCTTCCGCTGTTTCATACGTTCGGGCGTTGGTTCGAATTAATGGGAAGTATTTTTTGGGCGGCTACTTATACTTTTATGGAAAACCCTTCGGCAGAAACGATGATGATGAATATGCAATCGGTTAAACCTACTATTTTTATTAGCATACCGAAAAAATGGATGCAACTTTACGATTATATCTGTGCAAAAGTTGATATTGAAGAAGACGACGAAAACATTATTGCCAAAGAAGTAAAAAAAATTACAGGCGGAAAATTAAAATGGGGACTTTCAGCTGCCGGTTATTTACCACCCGAAGTTTTTCTTTTCTTTCAAAAATACGGCATTCAATTAATGAGCGGTTTCGGAATGACGGAAGCTACGGGCGGCATTACAATGACTCCGCCCAATAATTACAAACCGAATTCCCTTGGGAAAGCTTTACCCGGTATCGAAATAAAACTTGCCGAAGACGGAGAACTTTTAGTCAGAGGAAATTACGTAATGAAAGGATATTTCGGTCAACATGAAGAAAACTCCTTTGTTGAAGGAGATTGGTTTCCAACCGGCGATATTATGAAAATGGATAACAATAATTTTATCGAAATTATTGATAGAAAAAAAGAAATTTACAAAAACATTAAAGGTGAAACTATTGCACCGCAAAAAATTGAAAATCTTTTTAGAGATTTTGAATTAATTAAACAAGTTTTTGTTGTTGGCGATCATAGACCTTTTAATACGGTACTTATTTTCCCGGATACGGAAAATGAAGTCTTTACCAAAATGTTCGACGATCAAAAAGCGGAATATTTTTCAAATATAATTGTTACCGTTAACCAATTTCTTGCCCCTTTCGAAAGAATTGTAGATTTTAGAGTTATTGACAGACCTTTTACTCAAGAGCGCGGAGAATTAACTCCAAAAGGTACTTACAAAAGAAGAATTATAGAAAAAAACTTTGAACATCTGATTAAACAATTATACCAAAAAGATTACTACTCTTTATATATGGGGAAAACAGAAATTAAAATACCAAATTGGTTTCTAAGAGAAAAAGGATGTTTAAGTACCGATGTAAAAATAGAAAATAATAAAATTGTTTTACCAAAACTTGAAAAGCACCTAATAGTAGAAAAAGTGGGAAACAGAAATTACAGAATAGGAGATTTTATATTTCATATATCAAAACCCGAAATTCAACTGCATGAATTTTTAATTAATCCAATCTATTGGCTTGGCAACGAAGGTTTGGTATCATTTACAGATGAAACAATTTTACAATGGTACAGACAAAGCAAAGAAGAAAAAAGCATTAAATTTATTTCCAAAATTTCCGTAGATAGAAATCTGAAATTAACCGAATCTTTATTCGATAAAATTGCCGGAGCAGGAGAAAAATCTTTATTTGGTCTTCACTTGGCAATTGTTATGTTACAAGCATACGACGCTGTTAAAGCGGAAAAAGGAATTGATTACATTTCAAAACTTTTAACCGACGAATCTCAACAAATATATAAAATTGCATTTTATTTTTTAGATAAACCTAAAATTGCATCGAATATTGAAGTACAAAAAAAATTATTCCTTTTATTACTGAAAAAAATTAAACCGAATAAATTTAAGTACTATTTCAAAAACTATTTAACATTGGGCCCGAATTTATTTGATGAAAATATAAAAAATCAAATAGTAACCACCAGAAAAGAAAACGAAGTAATAGAAGTAATTACGGAAATAATAAATTCACAAATTGAAGAACATAAAGAAGATAGAAAACTGGAAAATACCGTTATACCTATTTTACTTGACATACTATCACTTTACGGAATAAAATATCCAACCAAATACGAAAACATAAGAAGACGCTTGGTAGAAATACAACTGAAAAAAGATTGGCAAAACCTTTCCGAAACAGCACTAAACGCCCGAAAGAAAATGAGAGAAGGTTTCAGAAAATGGCTTGGCGAAAGCGAAACCGTTGCCGTTGATATTGAAACCGAAGAAGAATACGAATGGAGCGATGTTATTATTTTTGAAGAAGATATTGATGATAACACAAAGCAACTATTGGAAAATGTAATTAGTAAAACCGCAATTGTGCGAGAAGCTATCTTTTTGTTTTACAAAGGTGTTACATTAAGGTTAAGTAATATACTGCCCGGAGGCGTGTGGATAAGTAAACATCTCGAAAATTCTATGTTTACAATTTTTCGTATATCAATTCAGTCGAGGCACGAAGGTTCTTTCGATATTTTGTTACGGTTGAATAAGACAAACGATAAAGAAAAAATATTGGAAGAAATAAATTGGTTAATCCTTTCAGGTTCTCAACATTACCTTAACGAATTAGTTGAAAATTTCGGCGGCTATTGGAATGAATATAATTTATGGAGTCAGAAATATATTCCCGGTGTTACAATTGCAAATATTTTCAGAAGACAAACCAAAAAGAATAATAAAGAATTGCAAGAAAGATTGTTTTATTTATGGCCGTTTTTTATTTGGAATGCAACAGCCGCATATATTCATTTTTGGGAAATAACTTCCAGAAAGTATCAACTTAAAAATCCTTCGGCTACAAATATTGTTGCACCTTCGCACGATTATCAAACCGGAACAAGATTTGAAGTATTGGGCGAAAGAGAAAAAACAAATTCAATAAGTCATCTGCTGTTTACTTTTTACAATAAATTCGTATTGCCTATCGAAGAAAAATATAGCTTCGTTAAAAATAAAAAAACATGGGATTACATTTTTTCCGGTATTAACAATGCGGAAGGAGAAAATAAAGGTAAAGAAATTTTAAAATCATTTTTATCCGAAATTGAAAACCAACCCGATAAAAGAGAAATTACTTTAAGATTAAAGGCCTTTCTAAATAATATAGATAATCACGGATACATACCTAAACAATTATATTTTGCTATAAAAAGATTTTTAAGATGGTATAACCTTAACAAAGATGCTTCAATAGATGCACAAGCGGAAATGTTAAACGGTTTGTACGAAACATATAATTTAGATGAACTGGAAAAATTTTATCCCGAAACACGTTCAAGGTTTTATTTGGAAACGGTTTTTAAAAATTCTGATATTAACTTGAAAAATACTTTAAGAAATATTTGTAAATATCAACACGAAGAAGATGCAAACAAAATGTCTTTCTTAAAACAAATAGCACAAATGCAAAAAGAATTACCGCTATCCGAAAAAGAATCTTTCTTTTTAACTCGCTTAAGTTATCCTCACCTTAAACCAACGGATACGGCTTCGTTTCTCGATTTGGAAGTTGCCGGAGAACATACTGCCAATCTTGTTATTCAAGTTGAAGATTATGAAGGCAATCCGTTTTATTTACGTAAACCAATTACACCCAAAGAAATTTCCAAATTACACCAACTGTTTATAGAAGCAAATCTTAAAGTTAGTTTTAAAACGGAACATCAATTTTTGGTTGCTGTTTCCGAACGCGGGTTTATTATTGGCGGTTTGTATTATTATAACTTTTCGGATGATATTGTGCAAATGGAAAAAATTGTTGTATCCAACAGATATAGGCGAAAAGGTGTTAGCGAAGCTTTAATGAATGAATTTTTTCATAGAGCAAAAGACGAAGGATATAATTACGTTACTACCGGTTTTTACAGACCAGAATATTTTTACCGTTTTGGTTTTAAAATTGAAAAAAAATATTCGGGTCTGGTTAAAAAGTTAGACAAAAAACAAGTTAAAAATCTTTAATCCGAATTATGCATTAGAATTTGAAAATTGTTTATAAAACTAATATGTAAGTAAGTTAAAAAGACTTTTTAATTTAATCCTTCCTAATAATTTGGATTAGAATAATTGCTTTTATTACGATAGTTTGGAGCTATTCTGTTTTTCTATTGCATAATTCGGGTTTAACAATAAAATGTTAGGTGTAAAAAAATCTTTTAAGTTTAAATAATTTATAAACTAATTTTTCCTTATTTTTAAATTTCATTCCATATTATCTTTAGAATAGGTAATGAAAAGAAATTAAGTGTCAAACTAAACAAATGTGCAGATATTTTAAATTTATAATATTTTCCGTAACAAAATCCGGCTAAAATTTCAAAAGATGTAGAAAAATTTATATCTTTAAACTTATGGTTAATTAATTTAACAAGGACAACAATGGGGCACAAAAAAAAGGCTAAGTTTGTTTTTATTACCGGTGGTGTGGCTTCTTCTTTAGGAAAAGGAATAACTGCAGCTTCTTTGGGATTGCTACTTAAACAACGAGGTTATAGCGTAACAATTCAAAAATTTGATCCTTATATAAATGTTGATCCTGGTACGATGAGTCCGTTTCAACACGGAGAAGTTTTTGTTACCGATGACGGTGCCGAAACCGATTTGGACTTGGGACATTACGAAAGATTTTTGGATGTGAATATGTCTCAAGCAAATAATACTACAACGGGACAAGTTTATTACGAAATAATTAACAAAGAAAGAAGAGGTGATTACCTAGGTGCAACTGTTCAAGTAATACCTCATGTTACAGACGAAATTAAAAGAAGAATGAAACTACTTTCCAAACAAGGAAAGTACGATATTATAATTACCGAAATTGGCGGTACGGTTGGAGATATAGAAAGTCTTCCGTTTATGGAATCTATGCGTCAGTTGATGTTAGAGTTGGGAAGAAAAAATGCAATAAACATTCATGTTACACTTGTACCATATTTGAAATCTGCAGGTGAACTTAAAACCAAACCCACACAGCATGCGGTTAAAGCATTGTTGGAACTAGGTGTTCAACCTAATATTTTAGTCTGCCGTTCCGAAGTTAAACTTTCTCAAGAAATTCGTAATAAAATAGGATTGTTTTGCAATGTGGAACCAAAATCCGTAATTTCCGCTTTCGATTGTCCTACAATATATGAAGTACCTTTAAATTTGTATGAGCAAGATTTCGATAGACTTGTACTAAAAAAACTTAAGTTGCCTGATATAAATATCAAATTGGAAAGGTGGGAAAATTTTGTATATAAAATAAAACATCCGGCAGATGAAATAAACATTGCCGTTTGTGGAAAATATACGGATTATGTTGATGCTTATAAAAGTATTTCCGAAGCTTTTATTCATGCCGGGGCAGAAAATGACACTAAAGTAAATATTAAATATATTAGTGCGGAAAAGTTTACCAAAACAAAACCGGAAGTATTACTTAAAGGAATTGACGGTGTTTTGGTGCCCGGCGGTTTCGGAGAACGAGGCATTGAAGGTAAATTGATTGCCATTCAATATGTTCGTGAAAATAAAATTCCGTTCTTTGGTATTTGTCTCGGTCTGCAATGTGCCGTAATAGAATATTCCAGAAACGTATTGGGAATTAAAAAAGCCAATAGTGCCGAATTTGTAAAAAATCAATACAGCGTTATCCATATAATGCCGGAACAGAAAAAGATAAAAGCCAAAGGAGGAACGATGAGGCTTGGTGCCTATCCTTGCATTGTTAAAAAAAATACAAAAGCCAGATTAGCTTATAAAAAAGAAAAAATATCGGAAAGGCACAGGCATAGATATGAAGTAAATAATAAGTACAGAAACGATTTGGAAAAAAACGGAATGCTAATAAGCGGAACTTCACCGGACGGAACTTTGGTGGAAATTATAGAAGTAAAAGATCATCCGTGGTTTGTCGGTTGTCAATTTCATCCTGAATTAAAATCCAGAGCTACAAAATCACACCCGCTTTTCAGAGAATTTGTTAAATCGTCATTAGCTTATTCAAAAAAGGAAAAATAAATTGAAAAGAAAAATCACTACGTTTTTAATTAGCTTTTTATTCTTTACAGCCAATAACGGTTTTTCGCAACCCGATAAGAATGTTAATTATCAAGAACTTATTAAACAAAGTCAAAATTTGGCATTTAATTTTCAATTCGATAAATCGCGAGCTTTAGCAATAAAAGCACTCAACCAAAATCCTTTACGACCCGAAGCTTTTAACAGATTGGCACAAAATTACCTCTGGTTTTATTTGGGTAGTAAAAATACCGGAGAATTTTATAAATTTATTGATTATTCCGATACATCGATTGCGCGTGCAGAAAAATTGTTGGATAATAATCCGAACAATACGGAACTTCTGTATTTGTTTGGTAATATTTATAAACAACGTGCTATGGCTTTTATAGAAAAGCAAGAAAAACTATCGGCATTTTGGGCGGCCAAAAAAGCGGTTGGATATTACAAAGACGTACTTGATTTGGATAAAACTTTTTTTGATGCAAAAGGAGGAATTGGAATTTTTGAATATGCTTTAAGTTTTGTTCCCGGATATCTAAAATGGGCTCTTAGTTTAACTGGTTTATCTTACAATAAAGAAGACGGTTTTGATAAAATTGTAAAAGCTTACAACTTGGGTAAAAGAGATAAACCGGAAATTACATTTCATACGGCTAAACTTTACGACGAATATCTTGCCGATTATCCGAAAGCTTTGGAAATAATAAAAAAATTATTGGAGCAATTTCCTAATAACCAATTATTTCATTTTCAATATGCCGTTGAACTATTAAAAAATAAACAACCTGAAAAAGCCGGAACGGAAATTGACAAAGTTATGAAATTAAGTAACCCGCATTTTAATCAAACAGAATCGTTCGCTAATTTCTTAAAAGCAGATTCTTATTTTTATCAAAACAAATTCGATAAAGCGCTAAACTACTATTTGGAATTTTTAAAAACTACTAAAACAGTTGACTATACCGGTATTGCTTCTTATAGAACTGCAATCTGCTATTACTTTAGCGGTTTGGATAACAACGTGGAGATGTTCAAAAGATATTTAATTTTGGCTGCTAACGGGAATCTCGATTTGGAAGAGGATGCTTATGCAAAAAACATAAGCAGCGTTTTACTTAAGTACGGTATTACACCTCCGCATGCGGAAATTATTAAAATTGAAAATTTATTTAAAGCCGGTAAATATGAAAAAGTAATTGCAACCGTTAATAAAAATATTTCTTCTTTCAGAGATAGCGATTTAAAAGCATTGGCCTTAATATACTTGGCGGGTTCTTACATAGAACAAAATAAACTGAATGAAGCTTTAAGCAAAATTGAAGAATTGCTTAGCATAAAAATTACCAGAGAATTATGGACCAAACCAATGGCATTATTTTATAAAGCTAAAATAAAATATAAAATGAAAGATTACCAAAGAATTTACAAACCATTGAAAATTGCCGAAGACTCTAATAAGTATGAAAAACAAAATCTGATTCAATCATACATTAACGGATTGAAAAGAAAAGTAAAAGACTTAGGTTACTAATTTGTTTATTTTTAAAAGAAAATTGAAAAAGGATTGGAAATGTATAAAATTGCGGTTTTCGTCTCCGGAAGAGGTTCCAACTTAAAGGAAATTCATAAACATATTGAAACAGAAAAATTAAGAGCGGAAATATCCGTTGTTGTTAGTAATAAAAAAAATTGCGGAGCTATTGATTTTGCTATTGACAAAAACATTCCGACCTTTATAATAGAAAATGAAAATTCTTACAATGAGCTATTAAAGTATTTAGTAAAATTGAATATTCATTTAATTGTTTTGGCGGGATTTCTAAAAAAAATACCCAAAAATTTTATTGAAATCTATAAAAATAAAATAATCAATATTCATCCCGCACTATTGCCCAAATACGGAGGCAAAGGAATGTACGGAATGAATGTTCATAAAGCTGTTTTTAACGCTAAAGAAAATATTTCCGGAGCAACGGTTCATTATGTTAACGAATATTACGACGAAGGAGCAATAATTGAACAAAGAAAAATTGATATTTCAAATGTAAAATCCCCCGAAGAAATTTCCCGAAAAGTCTTGAAAATTGAACATGAATTATTGCCCGATATAATTAAAAAATTTATAGATGACTATTTTAAGAAAACGGAAATTATATTAAATGGTAATCTAACCGATACAAATAAACTTGTGGAAGTATCGGATAATCTTTTTGAATTAAATGGTTCCGAAAACAATTTTGCAGAAAAAAAATCACATAATTATTTCACTAATTGAATACATTAAATCATTTTAATATATTAAACAAATGAAAAAGTTTGCCATAATAAGTGTTTCCGAAAAAGAGGGAATTCCATTTCTTGCGGAAAATTTGATTGCTCAAAACTATCAAATACTTGCTACCGGAAACACAGCCAAATTACTTAGAGATAATAATATCGAATGTATAGATGTTTCGGAATATACGGGGTTTCCGGAAATATTTTCCGGTAGAGTAAAAACTTTGCATCCCAAAATATTAGGAGGAATACTTAAACGAAGAAATAACAGCAACGATATTGAAGATGCGAAGAAAAATAATATTTATCCTATTGATATTGTATGTGTTAATTTGTATCCATTTGCAGAAATAATCAAAACCGATGCAGATGAACAAATAAAATTGGAAAATATTGATATTGGCGGACCAAGCTTAATTAGAGCCGCTGCAAAAAATTACAAATTTGTTTCCGTACTTACAAAACCGGAACAATACAATGATTTTATTTCCAAATTAAAAAAATCCGAAATAGATCTGGAAACCAGAAAAGAACTTGCGGCAGAAGCTTTTGCACATACGGCACATTACGATAAACTTATTTCGGATTATTTTGAAAAAGATTTACTAAAAAAAAATAAAACATTAAGAATAGATTTACCGCTGCTAAAAGAATTAAGATACGGAGAAAATCCGCACCAGAAAGCTTACTTATACGGAGATTTTTTCGATTATTATAAAGTAATACACGGCAAGGAACTATCTTACAATAACATTATAGATATGGAAGCCGCTGTTGAAACGGTAAATGAATTGAACGGAAATTCATGTGTAATAGTTAAGCACACAAATCCTTGCGGCGCAGCAACGGCAACAAATATTTTTGATGCTTATACCAACGCTTTATCTTGCGATCCGGTTTCGGCTTTCGGGGGAATTGTTGCATTCAATAAAATAATAAATAAGGAAACCGCAGAAAAATTAAACGAAATATTTACCGAAGTAATTTGTGCTCCGGATTTTGATGAAGATGCTTTGGTTATTTTACGTAAAAAGAAAAACAGAAGACTTGTAAAAATTTTGAAAAAACATAATGGTAATCAACAAATAAAATCCGTAACGGGAGGAATAATTTCCCAAACAAAAGATTATTCTAATTTTCCCGAAAACAATTTTAAAGTGGTTACCAAAAAAAAATTGAATGAAGAGGAATTAAAAAATTTAAAATTCGCATGGAAAATTTGTAAACATACAAAATCCAATGCAATAGTTTTCGTAAAAGATATGCAAACAATTGGCGTTGGTGCCGGACAAATGTCAAGAGTAGATTCTGCACGAATAGCGGTGCAAAAAGCCGAACAACACAATCATAATTTGGAAGGTGCAGTTGCCGCTTCTGATGCTTTCTTTCCTTTTGCGGATGGTGTTCAAAAAATTGCAAAAAGCGGAATTACTGCAATAGTGCAACCCGGAGGTTCAATTAGAGATAAAGAAGTTATAGAGGCTGCAGATAAATTAAATATTGCAATGATATTTACCGGCATAAGAAATTTTAAACATTAAGGGGAATTATGGGATTATTAGATATTTTTTCTACGGATGTTGCCATGGATTTGGGAACGGCAAATACTTTAATTTATATTAAAGGTAAAGGAGTTGTATTAAATGAGCCTTCTATTGTTGCTTTTAATAGAGAAACAAAAAAAATAACCGATTTGGGAAATAAAGCAAAAAAAATGTGGGGAAGGGAACATAAAAACATTCGTGTTTCCAGACCAATGCGAGACGGCGTAATAGCAGACTTTGAAATTGCCGAAGGAATGATCAGAGCATTTATTAAAAAAGCAAGTAAAGGTGCATTCTCTGCACGCAGAGTTATTGTTGCCGTACCAAGCGGTATAACCGAAGTGGAAAAACGTGCTGTTAGAGATAGTGCGGAACATGCCGGTGCAAAAGAAGTGCATTTAATTGCCGAACCTATGGCGGCGGCAATTGGTGTTGGAATTGATGTTAGTGCGCCCGTTGGTAATATGATTCTTGATATTGGTGGCGGTACAACCGAAATTGCTGTAATTGCTTTGGATGGTATTGTAAATGAAGAATCATTAAGAATTGCCGGAGATGAAATGAATAATGCAATTCTCCAGTTTCTTAAAAGAAATTATAATTTACTTATTGGAGAAAGAACCGCCGAATCTATTAAATGTCAAGTTGGTTCTGCAGTTCCGCTTAAAGAAGAAATTACAATACAAGTTAAAGGTAGAGATTTGGTTGGCGGTATCCCCAAAACCGTAGAAGTAAGTTCCGTAGAAATTAGAGAAGCTTTGAATGAAAATATTACTCAAATAGTTGAAGGTGTTAAACAAACACTGGAACGAACACCGCCGGAATTATCAGCCGATATTCTTGATAGAGGAATTATGATTACCGGAGGCGGAGCTTTACTTAAAGGATTGGATGAAAGAATCAGAATGGAAACCAATCTTGCGGTTCACATTGCAGAAAATCCTTTGCTTGCCGTTGTTTTTGGTGCAGGTAAAGCAATTGAAAATATGAACAAATATTCAAAAGTATTTATTCGAAAAAGAAGTTACTAAATGCCCGATTTTTTAATTCATTTTATAAAAAGATTTAAAGAATATTTTGTTTTATTGCTTCTTTTAATTTTAAGTCTTTTTATCATGTCCTTAAATGCAAGTGCAAGCGTTAATAATTTTAAAACATTAGCTTTAGGTACATTTGCTACATTTAATAACGGCATTACAAATTTTGCCGGTTATTTTGAAGATACACCTTATCTGACAAAACTTCAAAAACAAAATGCAAAACTAATGTTACAAGTTAATTCTTTACGTGAATATGCATTTGAAAATAACGAACTGAAAAATTTATTAAAGTTCGAATCGACTAATAAATATAAAACTACAAATGCAAAAATAATATCGAGAATGGTTTCTAAAGTTTCCGGTTATTTTATAATATCCAAAGGTAGAAATGATAGTATTGCTATCGGAATGCCTGCTGTTTCGGATAAAGGTTTAGTTGGAATTGTTTATAATGTTACGGATAACTATTCTTCGGTACGTACGTTTGAAAACAGTTTGTTTCATGTTGCTGTTAAAGATCAGCGTAGTAATATAAGTGGAATTCTCAATTGGAACGGAAAACATCTCGTTATTCAGAATGTTCCAACAACTAACGATGTTGAAATTGGAGATAGAATTGTTGTATCGGAACTCAGTTCAATTATTCCACCTTCAATTCCCGTAGGTATTGTTGCAGATAAAGAAACAACGGTTTCCGGACTTCTTAGTAATATAATTATCAAACCTTTTGCAGAACTTAGTTCGTTAAAAAATATTATTGTTTTAAAAACAGTAGCAAATGCAGAATTGGATTCTTTGGAAAATAACATAGGAGAAAATATAAAATAAAACTTCAATATTTTATACTGCCTGTAAGCTTATTTTTCCTTTTGGTTGTTCTTCAACTTTCAATTATTCCGTTTATTTCCATTGGAGCTGTAGTTCCTAATATTTTAATTATTTTGTTAGTTTATTTTACGCTTCAATACGGACAAATTTACGGAACGATTTTGGGAGCAGTTTTAGGTATATTATTCGATCTTGTTACAGGAGGATTTTTAGGAAGTACGATGTTTTCTTTTACAATAAGCGGTTTTATTGCAGGATATTTTTATAATGAAAATAAACGTGAATTTTATATATCGACTTATTTCTTTTTGGTAATCGTTTTTATTTCCGCAACTACCAATTCGTTGCTGCAACTTTTACTTAATACTTCAGAAATTAAACTTGCCGTTGCAAGTTTAATTTTGGAGCAAAGTATTTTACCTGCTATTTATACGGCAATTTTCGGTTTACCTGTTTTGTTTTATAATCAAAGGAAAAGAGCAATATGAAAGATCAAATATTTGCTTCTTCTCTTAGAAAGAAAATATTTCTGGCAATCATATTTATTATTTTTACCGGTTTTATATTTGAACTATCCAAAATGCAAATATTGGAGTATAAAGATTACAAAAGAAAAGCTTCTAACAATTCAATTAAAAAAATTCCCGTAAAGGCGCCTCGCGGAATTTTTTTCGATAGAAATTTTAGTGTTCTTGTAAGTAACAAACCTTCTTACACACTTGAAATAACACCCGCAATTTATGATACTTCCAAAAATAAAATTCTAGAAAAAATATTAGGTGAAAAAAAAGACTTTATAAAAAACATATTGTATAAAAAAAGGGAATATTCAAAATATCTATCGAGAGTTATAAAAAGAAATATATCATTCAAAGATGTAGTATGGTTCGAAGAACATCAAGAAGAATTTCCCGGGGTGAAAATATCGGTTGAAATGCAAAGAGATTATTCTTTTGGTATAAACGGTTCTCACATATTCGGATATTTAAGAGAAATAAATGCACAACAATTAAAAAAGAAAAAAGATTATAATATGGGAGATTATATTGGTGTGCAAGGAGCGGAAAAAACTTATGAAGAACATTTAAGAGGTAAAAATGGTTATCATTATATTTTAGTTGATTCCAAAAGAAAAAGCATAGGAAAATATTTGGAAGGAAAAAATGACATGCCTCCTAGGAAAGGAGATGATTTGCTCTTTACAATTGACTATGAAACTCAAAAAAAAGCCGAAGAACTTTTTAAAAATTTAAAAGGGTCACTTGTTGCTATAGAACCGTCTTCCGGGGAAATATTAGCTTTTGTAAGTGCTCCTCAATTTAATTTGCAAAAATTCGCTTCATTTACTTCCAGGTCTTATATTAAAAAGCTTAGTATCGATGAAAATAAACCGTTATTTAACAGAGCGTCAAAATCTATTTATCCTCCGGGTTCCACTTATAAAATGTTATTGGCTTTGCTCGGTTTAAAAGAACATATTGTTGATAATAATTATGCTGTTGTTTGTAAAGGCGGTTATAAGTTTGGTAATAGATTTTTTAGATGTACGCATATTCACGGTTATACAAACTTAACCAAAGCCATAGAACAATCATGCAATACTTTCTTTTACAAATTAATTTTAGATGTCGGTCTGCAAAAATGGTCGCTTTTTTCAAAACAATTCGGTTTCGGAAAAAAAACAGGATTCGATTTGGGCAACGAATCTGCCGGTATTGTTCCTGATAAAAATTATTACAACAGAGTTTACGGAAGAAGAAGATGGGGAAAAGGAACTTTATTAAGTTTGGCAATCGGACAAGGAGAGCTCAGTGTAACAACTTTGCAACTTGCACAATATGCAGCATTGTTAGCAAATTACGGTAAAACAAAAGTACCGCATATTGTAAAAGCATTTCTTGTTGGTAATACAAGTTTGTATGTTCCAATAAAATTCGAAACCGTTTCAAATAATTTACCCAAAATGTATTACGATGAAATTAGAAGTGCAATGCTTAAAGTTGTTGAAAGTAAAGAAGGTACTGCTCATAATATTAAATTACCGGATATAAAAATAGCAGGTAAAACGGGAACTTCACAAAATCCGCATGGTAAAGATCATGCCGTTTTTATTGCATTTGCACCGTACCAACATCCCAAAATAGCAGTAGCAGTGTTAGTGGAAAATGCCGGCTTTGGAGGTCAACATGCCGCTCCTATAGCTCAAAAAATTATTCGAACATATCTTAAAAGTTTGAACAATAACAATACAATTTTATAATAGAGGATATTATTGAAATCTTCATATAATTTAAGTGATAAATTTGATTTTTCGGTATTTCTGCCGGTTATATTTTTAATAATTATCGGTTTGGTTGGTATTTATAGTGCTACCAATAATAATCCGACAGCGCACGGAGCTTTTTTAAAACAATCTGTTATGGCAATTGTGGCCGTATCGGTTTTTTTTATAGCTTATTTTTTACCGGTCAGAATAATTAGAATAATGACAATTTATACTTACATCTTTTCTTTAATTATATTGGTTGCTGTTTTGTTAGTTGGCAAAACGGTTTATGGTGCAAAAAGTTGGATAAATATCGGTCCTATAGGTTTTCAACCATCGGAGTTTGCAAAAATAGGATTTATTTTTATAATTGCATATCTTTTAACAAGTGATAAACGAAACCCGAACAAGGTAAAAGACTTTTTAATATTGATATTATATAGTTTGATACCCATTCTTTTAATTTTATTTGAACCCGATATGGGAACAGTTTTAATTTACGTTTCAATATTAATGGCATTATTGTTTTGGAGCGGAATAGACTTGTTTTATGTGTTTGTAACTTTATCACCGGGCTTTGTTCTTTTTTCATCTTTTTTCGGGAAAGCCGCTTTTATTTTGGCAATGATAGTTGTGTTTGTTTTATTATTGTATTTTAAAAAGAATATCTTTATAAATATATCCATACTTATTATAAATATGTCTGCCGCATATTTATTCGATTTTGCATATAGGTTTTTAAAACCTCATCAACAAAAAAGAATTCAAACCTTTATTAATCCAACCTCCGATCCCTTGGGCGCGGGTTATAATATTTTGCAAGCACAACTTGCAATAGGTTCGGGCGGTTTTTGGGGTAAAGGTTTTCTAAAAGGCAATCAAACTCAACTTAGTTTTATCCCGAAACAATGGACGGATTTTATATTCAGCGTTATCGGAGAAGAATTCGGATTTATAGGAAGTGTTTTGATTGTAATTCTTTTTGTTATTGTTTTTGTTCGTTTGTTAAACATTGCCGGTCATACAAGCAATAAATTTGAAAGCTTGGTAATTATTGGCGTATTAACTTTATTGATTACACATTTTACAATTAATATCGGTATGAACTTAGGAGTTGCACCTGTTGTGGGCATACCTTTGCCTTTTTTAAGTTACGGAGGAAGTTCTTTAATTGTTAATATGTTTTTGCTGGGTATAGTTATGAATTTTTATAAACATCGGAAAGAACATATTTAAAAATTAAATAATAAAATATTAAAAAATAATATAATATAATATAATATAATGTAATATGAATGCACAAACCAAATTAAAAAATAAAATTGATAAAGGATTACATATTTGTGTCGGTTTGGATTCCGATATAAACAAAATACCTCCGCATTTAAAAGAATTACCTTTACCGGTTTTTGAGTTTAATAAAATAATTATAGATGCAACAATTGAATATGCCAATTCGTATAAAATTAATTTTGCTTTTTATGAAAAAGACGGTATAGAAGGAATGGAAACTTTATTTAAAACCATAAATTATATAGGTAAAGAAACTTTAATAATAGCCGATGCCAAAAGAGGAGATATAGGTAATACGTCAAAAAATTATGCCGAATCGATATTCGAATATTTTAATTGCGATGCAATAACAATAAATCCGTATATGGGCTTAGATTCCGTAAAACCTTTTATTGCGTATAAAAATAAAATTAGTTTTATTTTAGGTTTAACTTCAAATTCGAGTGCCGTTGATTTTGAAAAACAGAAACTGACAAACGGTAAATTTTTATTTCAAGAAGTAATTGCAAAAGTAAATGCATGGAACCGTTTTAATAATTGCGGTTTGGTATTCGGTGCAACAAACATAAACGAATTAACCGAAAATATTTCTTCCTTTAATGATATGCCCGTTCTGCTTCCGGGTGTTGGTGCTCAAGGCGGAAGTTTGGAAAAGACAGTAGAAGTTTTTAAAATCAATCAAAAAAATAATTTTATAATTAACATAAGCAGAGGGTTAATTTATATAAATTCATCAAAATCTTTTTGGAAATATGTTCAAGAAAAAATTATCGCAAATACTCAACGTATAAATGCGTTGTTAAATTAAAAATATACAATTATCATTTAGTAGCTTTTTTTGTTCGGTAAAAAATAAACTCAAATTCAATTTTTAATTATTTTCGATTAATTACCAATAACGTTTTTACGTATAAAAGAAAATAATCTTTATCTGGTTTTTATTAAAAAATTATCATATCTTAATAATAATAAGTCCCAAAATTTTATCGCCTTAATAAATTACGTTATAGAACGTTAATAATAAAAGGTAAAATGGAAAACTCACCTAAAATATTGGAAGAAAAACTTCACAAAATTTGGCTTAATCAAGAGTTTAATAAACCGCTAAAAACAAATACCGGTAGTAAAATAACGGTAATTTATCCCGGGACATATAACGGAGATGCCGCCGGACCGGATTTTAAACATGCGAAAATTCAAATAGGAAATTTAACATTTGTCGGTGATGTTGAAATTGATTATGATTATTCAAATTGGAAAACACACGGTCATAATATCAATAAAAGATATAACAAAATTATTCTTCACGTAACCTACTTAAACAAACAGAAACATAATTATATTTATACCAGCGAGGGAAGAAAAGTTAATACCATTGCTTTGGTAAATTTTATAGACGAAGGATTATTAGATGCTTTGGCTCAGCAAAAACAAGACAAAAAAAGTTTAAAGAAAATTATGCTTAAATGTGCTTACGAAATTGATAATGTAGATTATGAAACAAGAAGGAAAGTTATATTAAAAAAAGGAATTAATAGATTTCAGAAAAAAAGCGAAAGAATATTCCGAAGACTAAAGGAATTAAAATATTTAAAGGATTTGGAAATAAGTGAACCCGTTATAAGATATGATTTGACAAAAGATTTCTTTGAAAAAGAATATACTCACAAAGATTTTAACGATACGTTGTTATGGAAACAAGTTTTGTACGAACTTTTATTCGAAGCATTGGGCTATTCGAAAAATAAAAATATAATGATAAAATTAGCACAAAATATTAAATTACAATTTTTGCAAAAAGTGGAAAAAGAATTTAACGACGAACTAACTTTCGACAGTTTGTATTTTGGTGTTGCCGGATTATTGCCGAATATTAACGGTTTGGAAAAATCGGAAATTTCCGATTACGTTATTAAACTTAACGAACTTTGGATTAAAATTAAAAGTGTTTACGACAGTTTGACTTTTGATGAAACTCAGTGGCACTTTTTAGGTCAACGTCCGCAAAATTTTCCAACCGTAAGAATTGCCGGAGGCATTCAAATAGTTAAAGAAATATTATACCAAAATTTAACCGGAAAAATAATAAAAAAATTTTCCGAAATTCGCGAAACCAAAGTTCTAATAAATTCAATTCGTTCGCTTTTTATAAAAAAGAGCAGCGGTTATTGGAAAACACATTACATTTTTGAAAAGGAAGCTAAAAACGAACTTAAATATTTTATAGGTGTTTCAAGAGCCGATGAAATTTTTATAAATGTTTTACTGCCGTTTCTCTCGGTTTATTTTGATATATACGGAAATGAAGAAATTTCTAAAAAAGTTCTTAAAGTTTATAATGTTTATGATCAAAAAGCGGATAATAAAATTGTAAGAGATATTTCGGAAAGTCTGCAACTTTTAGGATTAAATAAAAAAACAATTTACATGCAAGGGATGATTGAAATTTACAGAAAACTTTGTTCAAGAAACAAATGTTTGGAATGTGAAATAGGTAAACAAGTATTTCAATAATTCATGTTAAGCAAAAATGTTCCGCCCCAAAAAGAAAGTGAGCCAGCTATCTTGAATTTTCCGTGGCTAATTCATAATCTCAATATTGTGAGTTAGTTATTTCCTTTTAATCTATTAATTTCATCGCGAATTTTAGCCGCACGTTCATAATCTTCTTTTTCTACGGCTTCACGTAATTGACTTTGTAACGAAGCTACTTTGGTTTCAGGTGTTTGTTTAGGTTGGGTTTTAGAACTGAAACTTTCGTAAGATTCTATCTCATCTTCTTCATTGCTTTCTTCATTGGAAGGTACAAAAGAAGCAATATTCATTACTTCTTCGGCAACAAAAATTTGCGTACCGGTTCTTACGGCTAAAGCTATAGCATCGCTTGGTCGTGCATCAATTGTAGTTGTCATAGATGAAACATCTAATATAATTTTAGCATAAAAAGTGTTATCTCTTAATTCATTTATAAAAATCTCTT
>Ga0256841_1000657_pt1 | contig 34126 bp, 36 predicted proteins | sample 356308metaG_FD_185971 | JGI IMG/M metagenome (GOLD analysis project Ga0256841, IMG submission 185971) | Hydrothermal vent microbial communities from Mid Atlantic Ridge, Atlantic Ocean - 356-308 | ecosystem: Environmental > Aquatic > Marine > Hydrothermal vents | place: Atlantic Ocean: Mid... | reverse complement strand
GCAACAATCGCCTCATCCGGCATGAACTTGGCACGGTCGGCCGTTTTTCTCCCCCTTCTTCCGGCCGCCCCACCCCCCCAGCCGGGGCGGTTGCGCGCCCGATGAGCGGCACAGCGCAAAAGGCTCCGCGTTCACCCCGGTTGACCTTCCAAGGCAGGCATGCGTCAATCGCGAAATCGTGCCTGTTCGTTCTCCAGGGCCTTGGCAGTGATGTGCCGGTAGAGGCTCACCACTTTGCCCAGCACACCACCATATTCGGGATGATCCTGAAACAGCGGCGCGGCCTTCTGGGCGTCTTCCAGGATCCGCTCCAGGAACTCCAGTTCCTGTTCCTCCAGGACCGCCCCGCCCTCTACGCGCTCGCGGATGGCGAGTACCCGTGGCAGGCGGTATTTCACCATGCGTTCCATCAGCGCGGTGATGACGCCTATATCCTGGTCTTGTGTCACTCTTCTCCCCCCCCTTGGTGTGGTGTCGATCAACCGGCGGCAGCGGCCAGGGCCGGTCCCAGGCGCTTGCGCAGTTTGTTCATGGCATTTTTTTCGATCTGCCGGATGCGTTCCGCCGAGACCCCGTATTCGGCCGCCAGTTCGTGCAAGGTGGATTTGCCTTCGCCCAGCCAGCGCGCCTCGAGGATGTGGCGGCTGCGTGGGTCGAGTTCCTCCAGGGCCTCGTGCAGACGGTCCTGCTCGAAGGACTCGCTGTCGGCGCGTTCCAGCAATCCGGAGGGCTCGTTGCTCAGATCGGGGAGGTACGCGGAGGGCACTGCGGTCTTTTCGTCCTCGTCACGGTCGGTGCCGTCGAAGGCCAGATCGTAATTGGACAGGCGGGACTCCATCTCCAGCACGGTTTCGGGCTTGACCCCGAGTTCCCGGGCCACGTCCTCCACCTCCTGATGGCTGAACCAGCCCAGACGCTTCTTGGCGCTGCGCAGGTTGAAGAACAGCTTGCGTTGGGCCTTGGTGGTGGCCACCTTCACGATACGCCAGTTGCGCAGGATGTACTCGTGGATCTCGGCACGGATCCAATGTACTGCGAAGGACACCAGGCGCACCCCCATAGCGGGGTCGAAACGCTGCACGGCCTTGAGCAGGCCGATATTGCCCTCCTGGATCAGATCGGGCAGTGGCAGGCCATAGCCGCCGTATCCGCGGGCGATGCGGACCACGAAACGCAGGTGGGAGAGCACCAGGCGACGCGCGGCCTCCAGGTCCTTGTGGGTACGGTAACGGGTGGCGAGGGCGTGTTCCTCTTCGGCGCTCAACATGGGTACCTGATAGACGGCCGATATATAGGCATCGAGGCTCCCGGCACTGGCAGGAGCGGCAAGGAGGCCCTTGGATTCGGTCATGGCACATACCCCAGTAATTTGGTGTGGATTGAATTGTATCACTCCGGCGGTCCCGGAGCACCTTGTGATTAGCAGTCAACCAATCAGAGTGCCAGGAACTTGAAAAGTTCAGCCTCCGCCCTTCATCTTTATGATTTGTATCAGCCCGGCAGAGTGGGGCCGGGCTCACCAGGGGTGGCACGTAACCGTTCGGCCCCCGGGTCTTCTCCTCCTCCCGGGCCGTGCCCGGGGCCGCTTCCTGTGTCCGTGGGGGCGGATTCAGCCATGATGCCGTTCGCACAGAGGCGGTTCGGTGCGAGATTCATCGCGGCGGGAGCCCTTCCCACGAAAGGCGCCGGTCGGCACAGCCCGTCCTAGGATTTCGCGGTCGCATCCGCCGCCAGGATCCGCTTCACCTCGTCCCCGTTGAGGACCTCCTTGCGTTCCAGTTCGGCGGCCAGGCGGTCGAGCAGCTCCCGCCGCTGCTGGAGGATCTCGAGGGCCCGCTGGCGGCCCTCTTCCACCAGGCGGCGGGTCTCCTGGTCGATCAGGCGCGCGGTCTCGTCCGAGTAGTTGCGTTCTTCCTGGGATTGGCCGGGGAGGAACTGGAGCTGGCGTATACGCCCCCAGGCCAGGGGGCCGAGTTCGTCGCTCATGCCCAGTTGGGTGACCATGGCATGGGCGATCTCGGTGGCCCGTTCGAGGTCGTTCTGGGCACCGCTGGAGACCTGGCCGAAGACGATCTCCTCGGCGCTGCGGCCACCCAGGAGGATGGCGATCTGGTCCTTGAGCTGCTGTTCCGTGGAGAGGAACTTCTCTTCCACCGGCAGTTGTAGGGTGAAGCCCAGGGCGCCCATGCCGCGGGGGATGATGGTGACCTTGTGCACCGGTTCACCCGTAGGGGTGAATTCGGCCACCAGGGTGTGGCCCGATTCGTGGAAGGCCACGCGCCGCTTCTCTTCCGGGTTGAGGGCCCGGGTCTTTTTTTCGGGACCGGCGAGGATGCGGTCGATGGCACCCTCGAAGTCGGCCATGGTGACCTGGTCATGGCCCTCGCGCACGGCGCGGATGGCGGCCTCGTTGGCGATGTTCTCCAGATCGGCGCCCACCATCCCGGGGGTGCGTTGGGCCACCACCCGCAGGTCCACGTCGGGGGCCAGGCGGATCTTGCGGGTGTGGAGCCTGAGGATCTGCTCGCGGCCTTCCAGGTCCGGCTTGTCCACCACGATCTGGCGGTCGAAGCGGCCGGCGCGGAGCAGGGCCTTGTCGAGGATCTCGGGACGGTTGGTGGCGGCCATCACCACCACCCCGGAGGAGGGGTCGAAGCCGTCCATCTCGGACAGGAGCTGGTTGAGGGTCTGTTCGCGTTCGTCGTGGCCGCCCATCATGGGGCCCATCCCGCGCGCCCCGCCGATGGCGTCGATCTCGTCGATGAAGATGATGCAGGGGGCCTTCTGCCGGGCCTGCTCGAACAATTCGCGCACCCGCGCCGCACCCACCCCCACGAACATCTCGATGAACTCGGAGCCGGAGATGTTGAAGAAGGGTACCCCGGCCTCACCGGCCACCGCGCGGGCGAGTAGGGTCTTGCCGGTCCCCGGGGGGCCCACCAGGAGGACACCCTTGGGCATCCGTCCGCCCAGGCGCTGGATGCGTTCCGGGGCCTTGAGGAACTCGATGGTCTCCTTGAGTTCCTGTTTGGCGTCCTCGGCCCCGGCCACGTCCTCGAAGGTGACCTTGGGCAGGGAGTCGGGGTGGATGTGGACCTTGTTGCCCAGGTTCAGGAAGCCCTTGCCCATGGTGCCCATGCGGTTGGCGAACCAGCCCCAGAGCAGGAACAACAGGCCGAAAGGCAGGACCCAGTTGAACAGGAAGTTGCTCAGCCAGTCGTCACTCTGGCGGGCCTTGTAGCGCACCCCCTTGGCCTCCAGCTCCTTGGCCAGGTCGCCGTGCCACAAGGGCACGGTGATGAAGCGTTTGGGCCTGCCGGTCTTGGGGTCGGTCTCCTTGAGGGTGCCGGTGATGAGCTTGTCGGTCACCACTGCCTCGGCCACCGCGCCCTTGTCCACGTATTTGAGGAACTCGCTGTAGGGGATCTCCTGTTGCTTGGCGGTCTGGTATCCCTGCCATATCTGGAAGGAAAAGAGGATGAACAGCAGATAGAGGAGCAGGGTGAAGTTGGGGTGCTGCCAGAGGCGGCGTTTGCTGCTCTTGTTGATCTCGATGGTGGGCTTGCCTTCGGGCTTGCCGATGGAGAAGTCGTTCTTCTTCATTGGGGATCCTTGTGGGTGGTTTGGGTGGCGGAACTGACGATGCCTCTGGCGAGGACCTGCGCCAGGGCCTCGGCCAGGGGGCGGCGGGCGGCCGGTTCGGCGCCTGCCAGGAGGCCCGCGGTGAAGGCCAGGGCGAGGGCGTCCCAGGGATGATCGCGGATCCAGGTCGCGGGACCGGCCTGCTCTGCGAGGGTGCGCAGGCGGGCCTTGGCCTCGTCCACGCTCAACGGATCATTCGAAATGCGCTCCACAGGATGCCTCCCGCCAGCGTCAGGGCCACCACGGCCATGAGCAGGGCCGCCCAGGGTGGCCCTACGAACTGGGCCAGAAACAGATAGATGGCGGCGATCAGGAAGCCGAGGCCCGCCAGGGCGAGGATGCCCACCACGCCGATCAAGAGCAAGGCCAAGCCGGTGCGAAAGCTCCAGTGGCGCAGATCGCGCCCCTCGGCCTCCAGCAGCTCGGCGATGCCGATGAGTAGTTCGGCGAGGCCGTTCAGCGGCGACCCCCGAGGTCCAGCACTTTGGCGAGGATGAAGCCCACCCCGGCGGCAGTCAGCAGGCTCGCCAGGGGTCGCTCGGCGACCCGGTTGCCTAGAGCACCGATCTGTTCCCGACCGGCGCCGATGGCCTCGTCGATCTGGGCCTGGGCCTTGGCACGGGCGGCCTCGGCACGCGCGCGGGTGTGTTCCCGGGCAGCATCCGCGTAGTCTTCAGCGGTGCTCTTGAGGGCCTCAGTGAGGTGGGTGATGTCAGTGCGCAGGCGGGCGACATCGTCCTTGAGGGCGGCGATTTCTTTTTCCAGGTCGGGGGAGGGGTCGGACATGGTGAGGTCTCCTTTATTAACCGGATGCCACTCAATCATAGCCCCGGGGGCAGAAAAAGATCGGCCCCGGAGGGCCGATACTTGCGCTAAGTCGTGTTTGCCAGAAAACCCCCTCCCTGGGTGCCGTCGGAAGGGGAAGACGCGGTCTCCCCCTTCCTTCCATTTTTCAACCGCTGGTCGCAGTAGGAGAATGCCGGGGCCTCTTTGCCCCGGAGCCTGTCTGAACGACAACGGGGTCTTCGTTCAGACAGTATACCCGTCGCACGTGAATATTTAGTTTTTCGAGGGTTTTCCTCGTGCTCCTGGGCAAGGTGCGGAAGCGAGTCATCGCAGGGACTATGGCGAGCTTTCGCAACACCGCCCAGGGGTCCGAGGGGCGGCCGCAGTAGCGAAATATTTGCGCGCGACGGGTATAAATCAGAAATCCACCCCAGGCCAGTTCTCGAAGCCTTGCGGCCAGCCCCAATGGCCCCAGTCGAAGGGATGAAAGAGGTCGTCGAAGGGGATCTGCACGCCACGGCCTTCCAGGGCATTGAGAATCTGCCGCCGTTCCGCGTCGGGCAGGTCCTGGGTGCCCATGACCTGGTGGCGGATCTCCTCCCGGCTGCCCTGGAACTCCAGGTGTTTCTTGGTCCCGTCGGGTAACTGGTAGTCGATCGTCGCCTTGTATTTGTCCTCACCGGTCCGCTCCAGGGAGAAGGCCTGAAAGCGCTCCCAGTGTTGGGAGAACTGTCCCCCGGGGCCGGGCATGGCGTGGTGCATGGGCGGCCGGGGCTGCAGATGACGCAGCGCTGGGCGCTGGGGTTGTGCTGCCCTGATCTGTGGCGGGCGGCTGGCCAGGGTCACCTCCACGTCCTGGGTCTGGCCCTTGCGTATCAAGCGCAGTCTCACTTGCTTCCCGGGCCCGTCGTCACGCACCAGGCGTACCAGTTGGTCGGGGGAGTAGAGTTTCTGGTCGCCATAGGCCAGGAGGATGTCGTAAGGCTGTATACCCGCCTGGGCGGCCGGCGAATCCGCGGCCACCTGGACCACCAACAGGCCTTGATCCCCGGGTACACCCTTGGGGAACTGGGCGGCCAGGGCCGGGGGCACGGGACGGATGCTCACCCCGAGCCAGGCAGGGGCATTCTGGGCCTGGGATGCGGCCGGGGCGGCTGGGGGGGTTGCAGCGAGGCCGGTCAGGGGGGCGCCCAGGGCCAGGGCGAGGGCCAGGGCGGAGGATTGGAGCAGGGTCTTCATGGTCGGTCTCCTTAACGAAAAGGCTGGTGATTACGCACCCGAGAGACCGCGCGCCCTGGGAAAGGTTCCTGGTCTCAAGGCTGTGGCTCCAGCGCGGGATCGATCCCTGCCCGGGCCTGCAACCAGGCGGACATCGCCGCAGTGTCCATGGGCCGGGCGTAGTGATAACCCTGCAACAACCCACAGCCGAGCCGTGCCATGAGGTCCCGCTCGCGCCCCCCCTCGATCCCTTCGGCGATGAGTTCCAGGCCCAGCCCATGGGCGATGTGGATGATGCCTTCGACGATGCAGGCGGTGGCCGGCTCGCGTACGGCCCCCACCACGAAGGCGCGGTCGATCTTCACCAGATCGAAACGCTGGCGCAGGAGATAACCTAGGGAGGCGTAGCCGGTGCCGAAGTCGTCGATGGCCAGGGCGATGCCATGACGGCGCAGCCCGCGCAGGGCCTCCCGGGTCGCCGGACGGTCCCTCAGGAGGAGGCGCTCGGTGACCTCCAGGATCAGTCCCTCGGCGGCCAGTCCGCTGTGGGCGAGGACGTCCTCGACGCAGCGCAGGAATCCGGTGGCCTCGATCTGGGGTGGGGAGAGGTTGACCGAGACCCGCAGCCCGGGGGCCAGGTCCCGTCGCCATTGCGCGCATTGGCTGGCGGCCCGATCCAGGACCCAACGTCCCAGAGGGATGATGAGACCCGTGGATTCCAGCACCGGGACGAATTCCTCCGGCCCCTCCTGGTGACCGGGCCAGCGCAGCAGGGCCTCTACCGCATAGGGCCGCCCGGCCACGTCGGTGATGGGTTGGTAGTGGAGTTCGAAGGCCTGGTCGCGCACCGCCGAACGCAAGGCCTGTTCCAGTTCCAGACGGGCACCGGTGCGGGCGTCCAGGGCCGGGTCGAAGAACTGGTAGCGGTCGTGGCCGGCCTGTTTGGCCTGGTACATGGCGGCATCGGCATGGCGCAGCAGGGCGCTCGTATCCTTGGCGTCGTTGGGATAGAGGGCAATGCCGATACTGGCAGTGCAATAGCTTTCCCGCCCTTGGATACGATAGGGTGGGCGCAACCCGGCGAGGATACGTCCGGCGAGCATGGCCAAGGCCGCGGGCTCGGTGTCGCCCTGACAGAGCACACAGAACTCGTCGCCGCCCAGGCGCGCCACCAGGTCGCCGTTGCGTACCAGCTGGCGCAGGCGGGCCGCCACCTGGGTGAGGAGTGCGTCACCCTGGGTGTGGCCGAAGCGGTCGTTGACCTGCTTGAAGCCATCGAGATCGAGGAACAGCAGGGCCAGGGAGGAGTTCAGGCGTGCCGCCCTCGCCCCCGCCTGCTCCAATTGCCGCAGGAACAGGGCGCGGTTGGCGAGGCCCGTGAGTTCGTCGTAGTGGGCCAGACGGCGCAGGTTGCGTTCGCGGTCACGAAGGCGGTCGTGCTGGAACGCCAGGCGCTGGAGCAACTCGTCCTGGCTGTGGCGGCGCAGATCGGCGCGCCGGCGCAACAGCCAGCCGGCCTCGCGCAGGGCCTGGTCCGGTTCCACCGGCCAGCGCCAGGGGGTGGCGGGGGAGGATCTCGGGTCGCCGATGTCGGCACACAGACGTTTATGGTCGGGGTCGAGATACAGGCGCAGATGGAACCCCCAATCCATCTCCTCGCCCCGTTGGCGGAGGCTCTCGGAGAGGTCGGCCACCGCCGCCGCCGCTTCGGTCTTGGCCACCCCGAGATCGGAGAGGATGGCGAGCAGGCGGGGACGCAGCCACAGGAGATCGTCCAGGCTGCCGATGGGGACCCGGGCGAGTTCCCAGGGTTGGCGGGGTTCGTTGGCGGGGTCCAGCCACTTCCTGGCCAGCACCCTGGCCCCACCTCCCGGGGCGGTGGCGATCTCCAACTCGTCCATCAGGTTGCGTACTCCGGCCAGGCCCCAGCCGAGGCCTCCGGCGGTACTGTGGCCGCCGAGCAGGGCACCTTCCGGGTCTTCGATCCCCGGTCCCCGGTCCAGGGACTCCAGGACGATACCCTGGCCGCGGCCTTCGTCGGACTCCAGGGTATGCACCAGGAGTTCTCCCTGACCGCCGGCATGGCGCAGGATGTTATTGCTCAATTCTGCTGCGGAGGTGGCGATGGCGGTCTGTTCGCTGGCCGGGAAACCCATCCGGGCAGCGACCCGTCTGACCTCCATGGTGGCCACGCCGGTGTCGGATTCGACGAGGATGGGTATCCGCCGCAGGGGTGATGGGGCCGTCAAGCGAGTCTCCCGGCATAGGCCGCGGCGGCCTCCAGATCGGGCAGGAATCTCAGCCCGGTGACCCGTTCCGGGCGCTCCGCCATGACCGCCGCGATCCCCGGCCCCACCCCGGTCATGGCAGTGGGGCGGCCCATCAGGGCGACCGCCTGGACCAGATCGCCCACTTCGTCGAGGTCCCAGCGATCGAGCACCGTGACCGCTTCCAGGTCCAACACGATCAGGGCCGAAGTCCCCGCGCGCAGGCGGTCGAGGACGTCGATCGTGGTCCGTCTCAGGGTATCGGCGCCCACCACCTCGGGCAGCCTCACCACGAGACAGGCCCCCAGGGTATAGAGGGTGGCGCTGGCCGGGCCGTCCATCAGCCGGGCAGGTCAGGGCCCGGATGTCGCGCCAGGGCCTCGGCGAGGCCTTCCTTAAGACGCCCCCGGCTGCGAATGTCCCCCAGGTCGATACCCAGGTGGACCATGGATTGGGCCACCTCGGGTGCAATCCCGGTGATGATGGTTTCACAGCCCATCATCCGGGTCGCCCGAGTGAGTTTGATGATGTGCCCGGCGATATGGGTATCCATGGCCGGTACCCCCGTGATGTCGAGCAACAGGGTGGTCGCGGTATTGGCCTGGATGCTGTGCAGGACGGTGTCCATCACCCGTTTGGCGCGTACCGAATCCAGTGTCCCCACCAGGGGCAGCAGCAATACCCCATCCCAGATCGGCGTCACTGGGGTGGTGAGGTCGGCGATGGTGTCGGCCTGCTGGCGGATGTAGGCGTCGCGGCCCGCGGCGTAGGTGTCCAGCATGTAATCCACCAACCGGTCGAGGATGTCGTGTAGATCGAACAGGTGGGACCAGGTGTCCTCGCGGCGTAGCAGGCCGAGTTCTTCGAGGCGGTTACGGCTGGCGGCCTTGAAGGCGCGGATGCGGGCCGCCATCTCCCCCGGTGAGGCACCGCGCCGGGCCCAATCGATGGAGATGCTGCCGATGTGTTCGTACAGGGCCCGCCAGGCATCCCGTTCGGGGCCCTGGGGTTCGCCGCTGCGGATCGAAGCGAGGAGCAGGTTGAGCAGTTCGGCGGTCTGGGCACGCAGATCGGCGCTGGGATCGTTTGGCGGATAGAGGGCACCGAGGCGGCCGAGGGCGGCCATCCAGTCGTCCAGAAGGGCGCTGCGATCGGCATCCAGGCGTGCGGCCAAGTGTTCCAGATTCAGGGATTCGGCATTCATGGCGTCCTCCTGCGGACGGGGCCCAGGTTCCGGCACCGCCTGCGCGCCGGGCGGAGGTCTCCGTCTCTTGTGTTTCCCCTTGCCGGGGGCAGGAGGCTGAATTACCCCCTTCCCCCAAGCATAGGCGAAAGGCTGACGAGTGTCTCGGAATGGGGTTATACCCATCGTACCTGACCTTTCTGTCTATCGGGTGTCTTGGCCAGGGCCCGCGGAGCGGCCCATAAAAACTGAAATCCGTCGGCGACGGGTATATGCTTCGCTGAAACAGCGCACCTTCCCCGGAAACCAGATCCGTATTGCCTTGAGCGCCCTCAGCCTGCGTGCCGTCGCCATCGACACCTACCACGAGAACGTGGCCTATCTGCACCGCGACTGCCCCCTGTACCGCAGCGAGGGCTTCCAGGCCCTGAGCAAGGTGGAGATCCATCAGGCGGAGGACGGCCGCCCGGTGATCGCGGTGCTCAACGTGGTGGACGATCCCGCCCTCTGCGCGCCCGGCGAGCTGGGCCTGTCCGAGCAGGCCTTCTCCCAATTGGCCCTGCCCGCGGGCACCCAGGTGCGCGTCCGCCATGCCCAGCCGCCCGCCTCCCTGCACGGAGTGCATCGCAAGATCGCCGGTGAGCGCCTGGAGGCCGCCGATTACCTGGCGATCGTCCGTGACTTGGTGGACAACCGCTATTCGAAGATCGAGATGGCCGCCTTCCTGGTGGCCTGCGCCGAGACCGGGATGGAGCGGGAAGAGGTCCTGGCCCTCACCCGGGCCATGGTGGAGACCGGCGAACGCCTGGACTGGGGCGAGCCCCTGGTGGCCGACAAGCACTGTATCGGCGGCATCCCCGGCAACCGCACCACGCCCCTGGTCACGGCCATGGTGGCCGCCCACGGGATGCTCATGCCCAAGACCTCCAGCCGCGCCATCACCTCGCCCGCGGGCACCGCCGACACCATGGAGGTGTTCACCCGGGTGGACCTGCCGCCCGAGCGCCTGCGCCGGATCGTGCAGGCCCAGCGCGCCTGTCTGGCCTGGGGCGGTACCGCCCGCCTGGCCCCGGCCGACGACATCCTGATCGCCGTGGAACGCCCCCTGTCCCTGGATTCGCCGGGGCAGATGACCGCCTCCATCCTCTCCAAGAAGCTCGCCGCCGGGTCCACGCACCTGCTCATCGACATCCCCGTGGGCCCCACCGCCAAGGTCCGCACCCAGGCTGAGGCCCTGCGCCTGCGCAAGTTGTTCGAATACGTGGGTGAACATTCGGGCCTGCACCTGGAGGCGGTGCTCAGCGACGGCCGCCAGCCCATCGGGCGCGGCATCGGTCCGGTACTGGAGGCGCGTGACCTCATGCAGGTCCTCGAAAACGATCCCCGGGCACCCCTGGATCTGCGCGAAAAATCCCTGCACCTGGCCGGACGCATCATCGAGTTCGACCCAGACGTGCGGGGCGGCCACGGCTATCGTCTGGCGCGGGACATCCTCGACTCGGGACGTGCCCTGGCGCGCTTCCAGGCCATTTGCGAGGCGCAGGGCCGCAATCCCCATCCGCCCGCGCCGGGACACCTGGTGGAGGCGGTCCCCAGCGCCGTGGACGGTCGGGTCACCGCCATCGACAACCTGCGCATCGCCCGCATCGCCCGCCTCGCCGGGGCGCCCATGGACAAGGGCGCGGGTATCGACCTGTTGCGCAAACTGGGCGATTCGGTGCGCGCCGGCGAGCCCCTGTACCGTATCCATGCCGAATTCCCGGCCGACTTCGGTTTCGCCCGCGAGGCCGCCGTCCGTGATTCGGGTTACCGCATCGAATGAGGACCGACATGAATGGCCTGTTGCTGAGCTTTCCCGAATACCGCGACCCCGCCCAGCGCCTTGCCGAACGGACCGGACTGGACTATGCGGAGGCCGATCTGCACAGCTTTCCCGATGGCGAGACCCGGGTGCGGATTCCGCCCCATCTGCCGGCGCGTGTGGTGCTCTGTCGCAGCCTCGACCGGCCCAATACCAAACTGGTGGAACTCCTCCTCGCCGCCGGAGCCGCCCGCGCCGCCGGTGCCCGTCATCTGACCCTGCTCGCCCCCTATCTCTGCTACATGCGTCAGGACAAGGCCTTTCGGCCCGGCGAGGCCGTAAGCCAGCGTATCCTCGGTGAATGGCTCGCCCCCTGGTTCGACGCCGTCGTCACCGTGGACCCCCATCTGCACCGGGTGAAACACCTCCACGAGGCGATCCCCGTGGACCCGGCCATGGCCCTTCACGCCACCGGCTGCATGGGCGAATTCCTGCGCCAGTTGGCGGAGCGTCCGGTCCTCTTGGGGCCGGACGCGGAATCCGCGCAGTGGGTGGGCGCCATCGCCGCCTGGGACGGGCTCGACTACGGCGTCGCCCACAAGCACCGTCTGGGTGATCGCGAAGTGGAGATCCAGCTCCCCGAGGACCTCCCCGTGGCCCATCGCCACGTGGTCATAGTGGACGATGTGGCCAGCACCGGACGCACCCTGGAGGAGACCGCCCGGGCCCTGGGGCCGGGCCGGCCGGCGCGTGTCTCGGTGATGGTCACCCACGCCCTGCTCGACGCTGATGCCCTCGGACGCCTGCACGCGGCCGGCGTGGCCGACATCTGGAGCAGCGACAGTGTGCCCCATGTGACCAACAGGTTCGAACTGGCGCCCCTGTTGGCGGATGGGCTCAAGGCCTTGTGGGCCGATACGGCCTGAGCACAGACTGTTGCCACTTGGGTTTTCCGTCCCTTGTCCGTAAGCGGCACTTCTCTGGGCCACGCCTGACAAGGCGTTATTGAACGGGAATCAGGCGCCGTCGCGAGTGGGGTTCTGACGATAGGTCAAGGCAGGCAAGGCGGCCTTCCGTCCATCGGGCCGGTAATCGTCGGGTACTCGGCCCTTGAGAAACCAGGCGAAGGCAATCACCTCGGCCACCGCGACATAGAGGGCCTCGGGGATCTCCTCCCCGAGTGGGATCTGGGCCAGTACCCGGGCCAGATCGGGGTCCTCGTGTAACGGTATTCCCTGTTCCTCGGCCAGCTCCAGGATGCGCTCCGCTGTAAGGCCTTCGCCCTTGGCGGTCACCCGGGGGGTGTTGCGGCCGTCATAGTGCAGGGCGACGGCGAGTTCCGGCGGATCCTGAGGGCGCCCTTTCATGCCCGTTCGCTCAGCAGCGGTCCGGGGACAGGATCCATGGTGTCGGCGGGCCCGCGTCCGCGATGGGCGCCCAGGCGGCTTACCTCCAGACCCTTGGATTCCAGGGCTGCGCGCAGGCGTTCCATCTCCCCCTGAATCAAGGCCAGGGTATCGGAGCGCTCGCTCCAGAAGGTTCCGCTGACCCGTTCCCCTTGCAGCCCCACGCGGGCCTGGATTCGGCCGAGGGCCGCGAAGTCGAAATCGAGGGTGACGCTCCAGCGGTGGGCCGCGGGGTCGGCATGGCTGCGCTCCTGTTCCTCGATACGCAGGCGCAGGCCCTCGAGTCGTTCGCCGCTCGCCAGGGGAAACTCGAACTGCCAGACCTGGACGTTGGGGTCGTGGCCGGGCAGGGAGGCCAACTGATGGTAACGGACTCGGGCAAGGGCGGACTCCAGCGGCGCCTCGATCGCCCGCAGCAGGCGCAGGGTGGAAGAGGTCGGTTCCTCCCGCCGCGGATCCTCTGCTTTGCGGGGAAGGTGTCTGGATGCCATGGCTGCGCGCATCTCTTCTGGCAGAGGGCGGGGAGCGGCGGGGGCGGGAGACGGTGTCGGTACCGGATCGTTCCCCTGGGTTTTCGTCTGGACCGGGGAGTCCAGCAGCCGCACCCGTATGGCGGGGGCCGGTACCGGCCGGCCCGCCGCCGCAGCGGGGGGCGCATGGGGTGCCACCGGGGCCGCAGGGGGGGCGGCCGGGCGCTGCGTTGGGCCGGCGGTCGTGGTGGTGTCGGATGATCGAGGGGGAGCATCGGCCCCCGGCGAACGGGTCGCTGTGGTTGTGGGCGGTGGATTCGCCGGCGCCGGAGGCGACGTGCCCGCAGTTGCCCGAGGGGTGCCCGTGGGCTGAGGAGGGGAGGTCCCCGCGGGGTGGCGGGTGGTTGTGGTCGTTGCGGGCGGGCCCGCCGGGGTCGCAGATGGGGTGCCCGTGCTCGCTCCACCTGCGGGGGGACGGCTGGGGACGCCCATGCCGGTCCGCTCGGTGGGGACGGGGCGGCCAGGGGCGGGAGGGGCGGGCCCGGCGGGGGGCCTGGGTTGCTCGGCCTGGCCCGCCTGCGCGTCCGCAGCCGGGGCCTGCGCGCGTACCCGTTCGGCCGCCTGGGCCAAGGCCTGTTTCAGATCGGCCACGGGTGGCCGGCCGTGGGCGATACTCGCCTCTCGCCACAGTCCGGACTCGGACATCAGCCGGCGCAAGCCCTGCGGATCCATGGCCTGCTCGGGGCGGGGCAAGCGTTCCCGCACCTGGGCCAACAGGTCGCGCAGAAGGGGGGGGGCTGCTTCGGCCTCGGCCGCGAGCCCACCGAGGGCCTGAAAGACCTGGGCCAGGGGGGCCATGCGCGGCAGGACACGGCGCAGGGCCGCCACGACCGGGGTCTGGGGGTCGGCGGCGTCTCGGATACGCAGCAGCGGGACCGCGCCACCCTCGATCACCTCCAGGTGCAGCCGCTGGCCGGGCTGAAGGGGGGTCTGGGTACGCGCCAGGAGATCGCTGTTCCCTACCCGCAGACGGGTGAGGCCGTCCACGCCGGTGGCGGTGACCAGGGCGTCCAGGATCTGTCCGAGACGAAGCCCTGCCGGCCCCGGCCCGACGCCGGGTCGGGTAGTGACGGGGGAGGAGAGGGCAACCGGGTTGTCCAGAATTTCCATAGTAGGGGTCAGCGGCCGCCTGGCAGGAGACTTGAAGGGGGCCTGCGGACAGGTCCGTCCAGGTCTCCTGCCGGCGGGTGCCTGCCCGGACCGCAGTCGGATTCAGCCAGTTCCGGGGTATCGCGGCCACGACAGGGGTCTTGTACGCCCCGGTGCAAGACCGGCCCGCCAAGGCGACGGCCATTGGCGGCAGACCGTTGAAGGACGGAGCCCTTCGGCGGGCTGCGTGAGGCACATGGATGTACCGACATTTGCGATGGCCGCGTGTCCTTGAAAAGAAAGGAGCCCAGAAATCGCATTCTCGGGTTCCGCGGCTGAAAAAGTCCAGGAAGGACGTTTTCGACGTCCCCTCAGATCCCGATCGTCCGGCGGCCGTCACGACTCCGTATGGCACATCGCGGCAAAGCCCTCATACGCTGAGCCATCATGACCCCCGCAATGACTCTACGGGATGTCAGATGGGCTCTCTGTACGGCCCTCTACCCGTAGACTGCGCCGACGCCTGACCGAGACCCCGCGCCTTCGCTTCGCTCGCCATGGTGGTCAGTGTGGGCCTGACCGGGTCGGGGTGCCACCGAATCCCACTCGGGGATCCCAGACGGAAGCGTACTCAGTCGTCCTTGAGCGTCACGTCCGGCTTCGGCCGCGGTGGGGCCGGCGTATCGGCCGCCTGCACCTTGGTGGAACTCTTTTCGACCGTCTTGGAAGTCCCGGCGGCGACGGGTGCAGCCTGGGTCGTTTCCGTGGCCGCCGACCGTTGTGGTGGACCCTCGGCAGACGGGAGGGGCCTCGCCGCCCCTTCAGGTCTTTCCGATGCCGGATGAGCAGGTGTCTTGGTTGCGCCTCTATCGACTGTCACCTCGGCGGTCACGGCCAACGCCGTGGATGACGACCCGCCGTCATCGGCAGTCGGCGGGGTCTCCCGCGCCGGTCTCCTGGTCCGGGATGAGCGGGGCTTCCTCGGTTCACTGGTCTTTCCCTCGTCAGCACACGAGGCCGCCGGGGTGACCTCGGCGCCGCCACTCTTCTGGGGGGTCTCGTTTTTGGGTGACGCCTCGGCCTGTTCTCCGCGCGACGGGCTCCCCCCATTGCTGTCTCGCCGCCGGCCGCCACTGGAGCGCCGGCGGCGGGAGGGCTTGGGCCTGTCTTCGGTGCCTTCGCTCGCGGGACTCGGGGTCTGCTCCTTCGCGGCGGTGGAGGTCTGTTTATCTTTCCCCTCGCCGGCGGTCTCGGCCGTCGGCCGGCGCCCCCGGCGCGAGCCGGATCCCCCGCGCCGGCCCCGGCGGCTTCCCGGGCGCCGGGGCGTACCTTCCGTAGCGGCGGCCTCCTTGGCCTCGGGCGTCGGGCCGGTGCCGGTCGCCTGTTCAGCGGTTTCACCGCTTCCGGCCCCGGCGGGGCGTGGGCGGCGATTGCCACGGCCGCGGTTGCGCGTACGCCCCCCGCCAGGGGCGGCCTGCGCCTTCGCCTGTTCCTTGGGCCTTTCCTCGATGCCGCTCTCGGCCTGTTCGTGTGACCAGCCGACGAACAGGCTGGTCCAGATGCGTTTCAGCAGGCCCTCGGAGGGTTGCAGGGGCTGCTCCTCCGCGCCTTTGGCCATTCGCGGCGTGATGTCTGGTCTCTGGGGCATGGCGGTGGCATGGGTCAGGGGTTTCACCACCGGCTGCTCGCGTTGCGGCGTATCGGTGCGGGCGAAGGCGGGCGGGGTGTCCGCGGGCGCCGGGATCTCTTGGTAGGAGGGTCCGACGTTCGCCGCCTTGGGCAGATCCTGGGCCCGAATGCGTTCGATGCGGTAGTGCGGCCGGTCCAGATGAGGGTTCGGAAGAAGGATCACGGAGAGCCCTTGGCGCTGTTCGATCTCGAGGATGGATTGGCGTTTCTCGTTGAGCAGGAAGGTGGCCACCTCCACCGGCAACTGGGCCACGATGCGCGCGGTGCTCTCCTTCATGGCCTCCTCCTCGACGATGCGCAGGACCGACAGGGCGAGGGATTCGGTGCTGCGGATGGTGCCCTGGCCGCTGCATCGCGGGCAGGGCTCGAGGCTGCCCTCGCCCAGCGAGGGACGCAGGCGCTGGCGCGACATCTCCAACAGACCGAAGCGGGAGATGCGTCCCACCTGGACGCGGGCACGGTCCTGCTTGAGGGCCTCCTTGAGGCGGTTCTCCACCTCGCGTTGATGGCGTGCCGGTCCCATGTCGATGAAGTCGAGCACGAACAGCCCGCCGAGATCGCGCAGGCGCAGCTGGCGGGCGATCTCGTCCGCGGCCTCCAGGTTGGTGTTGAAGGCGGTCTCCTCGATGTCGGCGCCCTTGGTGGCGCGGGCGGAATTGACGTCCACCGAGGTGAGGGCCTCGGTGTGATCGATGACGATGGCCCCACCCGAGGGCAGGCGTACCTCGCGCTGGAATACCGTCTCGATCTGGCTCTCGATCTGGTAGCGGGTGAACAGGGGCACCTCGTCCTCATAGAGGCGGAGCTTCTTGAGGTTGTGGGGCATCACCCGGCGGATGAATTCTTCCGCCTGCTGGTAGATGGCAGGGTCGTCGATGACGATCTCGGCGATGTCGTTGCGCAGGTGGTCGCGGATGGAGCGGATGATGACGTTGCTTTCCTGATAGATCAGGAAGGGGGCCTTGCGTTCCTTGGCCGAGGTCTCGATCATGCGCCAGAGTTGCAACAGGTAGTCCAGGTCCCACTGGAGTTCTTCGGCGTTCTTGCCTACCCCGGCGGTGCGGATGATGAGGCCCGTGTCTTCGGGCAGAGTGAGCTGACTCATGGCCTCGCGCAGCTCGCTGCGGTCCTGGCCCTCGATGCGCCGCGAGACCCCGCCCGCCCGTGGATTGTCGGGCATCAGCACCAGATAGCGGCCGGCGAGGGAGATGAAGGTGGTGAGGGCCGCGCCCTTGTTGCCGCGTTCCTCCTTCTCCACCTGGACGATGAGTTCCTGGCCCTCCTTGACGGCCTGTTTGATGGGTACCCGGCCGCCCTGTTTCACCGCCTCGGGGGTGAAATAGCTGCGTGCGATCTCCTTCATGGGCAGGAAACCATGGCGTTCGGCGCCGTACTCCACGAAGGCGGCTTCGAGGCTGGGTTCGATCCGGGTGATGCGACCCTTGTAGATATTGGCCTTTTTCTGCTCCCGGCCGGGGCTCTCGATGTCGAGGTTGTAGAGTCTCTGACCGTCGACGATGGCGACCCGCAGCTCTTCAGGCTGGGTCGCGTTGATCAGCATACGTTTCATCTGAGATCCCTGTGTTCGGGATGCACGCGGAAACGGTCGGGGCATCCCGAGACGACGGGGACAGCGGGGCAGGGCGGCAAGCACGCGCGACGCACGGCCGCGGTTCAGGGCGCGGCCGGGATCTCTTCGGGCCGGTATCCGGCCTCGTTGTTCGTAATCACCGTTTGGAAGACGGCCTCACCGGTCGGGTGCAGGCGCTTCCGGAGGCCCGTCCCATGGGGTCTGGTTCAAACCTGCGCCAGGAACGGGCTCGCAATGTTCTGCCTCGTTGGCCGCCGACCGGAGGCCGGGCCGCGCTTCCCCAGTGGGCGGTGGGCGCGTGCATCTTGCCAATCGAGCGGTCGCCGTCGGCGACCTCGTTGTTCGAGCGGGACCGTACGGCCCCCCTTGTGTATGTGGAGTGCAGTTTGGAGTGACCACATACGAAAATCCGGGCCCTGACGGGTGACGGCCAAGGACCGCTTCGATCAGGACAGATCCACCGCTGTCGGTGAATGCCCCGCGAATATAGCAATTGAAGCCGCCGGCGGCAAATCCGAAAACCTGATAACATTCCCTAAATGCACGATTCCACGAAAAAAAAATCGGCCGTTCGCGAGATGGTCGTGGATTCTGAACGGGTCGGGCAACGCCTTGACAATCTTCTCCTGGGTCAGCTCAAGGGCGCCCCGCGCAGCCTGGTCTATCGTCTCTTGCGCACCGGCCAGGTGCGGGTCAACGGCGGCCGCGCGCGGCCCGGGCGGCGCCTGGAGGCGGGCGACCGGATCCGTATCCCCCCGGTACGTCTGGACCCGCGTCCGCGTCCGTCGGCGCCGCGCCTGGAGTTCCTGGAACGGGCGGTGCTCTATGAGGACGACCGGGTCCTGGTGTTGAACAAACCGGCCGGGCTGGCGGTGCACGGTGGCAGTGGTCTCAGCCATGGTGTGATCGAGGCCCTGCGGGTGCTGCGGCCGCAGGAACAGGGCCTCGAGCTGGTGCACCGCCTGGATCGGGACACCTCGGGTTGCCTGCTCCTGGCGAAACGCCGTTCGGCCCTGCGCTGGCTGCACCGGCAGTTGCGTGAGCAGGGCCTGGAGAAGCGCTATCTGGCCCTGGTGCACGGGGTCTGGCCACGCCGTCGGACGGAGGTGGACGCCCCCTTGCGCAAGCACCAGGTTCGTGGCGGTGAGCGCCTGGTGCGGGTGGATCCCACGGGACAGTCCGCCCGCACCCGCTTCCGGGTGGTGCGGCCCTTTCGTGATGCCACCCTGGTGGAGGCGGAGTTGGTCACCGGCCGGACCCATCAGATCCGTGTCCATACCGCCCATGTGGGGCATCCCATTCTCGGTGACGGAAAATATGGGGATCCCGAGGCCAATCGGCACGTCCGCGCGGTGGGATTGAAACGCCTGTTTCTGCACGCCGCCGAGATCTGTTGGCGGCCGGCCGAGGGGGCGGCGTTGCACTGTGTGCAGGCGCCCCTGGAAGAGGGGCTGGAACAGGTGCTGGCGCGCTTGGAGTGAAGTCGGCAGGGGGCCGATGCGGTGCGCTGCGTAGCCGTTGCGTACGGGCATGGGTCCCCTGGGGGGCCGTGGGGACCCGCGGTGAAGGGTGGCGGGTCCGTATGCTCTGTTGGCTCACGCTGCGCTAACGCCACTTCCACGGGTGCCCCGGGCCAGGCCTTCGCGCCCGCCTCCCCGGCGAGACATATCGCTTGTTTCTGGAGCGTTTTCTATCCTCCTAGCTGGCCGTTTGCAGCAACGGCTCCAGATGCCTCCGGTAGTCCTCCCGGTCGAGCCCTGCCACCAGGCGTTGGGCGAGGTGGTGCAGTTCCGCGGCGTTGCTGGCCATGACCTGTTCCTTCACCTCCAGCAGGCCGTGCGGCTCCATGCTGAACTGGCGCAGGCCGAGGCCCAGCAGGAGGCGGGTGTAATGGGCGTCGCCGGCCATCTCGCCACACATGCTCACGGGGATGGCATGGGCCTGGCCGGCCTGGATGGTGAGGTGGATGAGGCGCAGGACGGCGGGGTGCAGGGGGTCGAACAGATAGTTGACCTCGTCGTCGGTGCGGTCGATGGCGAGGGTGTATTGGATGAGGTCGTTGGTGCCGATGGAGAGGAAGTCGAGGTGGCGGGCGAACAGGGGTGCGGAGAGGGCCGCGGCAGGGACCTCGATCATGCCGCCCAGGGGTACCTGGGGGGCGAAATCGAGGCCGTCGCGATGGAGTTCGCCACGCAGCTGCTCCAACAACCGGCGCACGCTGAGGACCTCGTTCACCTGGCTGAGCATGGGCAGCATGATCCGCAGGGGGCCTTCGGCGGCGGCGCGGAGCATAGCCCGCAGTTGCGGCCGGAAGAGTTCGGGTTCCTTGAGGCACAGGCGGATGGCGCGCAGGCCGAGGGCGGGGTTGTAGGCCGGCGGGCAACGGATCTCGCCGCCTTCGAGCCCCTTGTCGGCGCCCAGGTCCAGGGTGCGGATGGTGACCGGCAGGCCCTCGGCCCCTTCCAGGATGGCCCGGTAGGCGGCTAGGTGCTCCTCTTCGTCCGGTGGCCGCTCGCGGTTCATGTACAGAAACTCGGTGCGGTACAGGCCGACGCCCCGGGCGCCGCTGTCACGCGCCCGCTCCAGGTCCCCGGGCATCTCCACGTTCGCGAGCAGTTCGACGTTCACCCCGTCGCGGGTGCGCGAGGGCCGTGCCAGCAGGCGGCGCAGGACCGCGTGGTGCGCCCGCGCCTGCTCCAGGCGGTGTTGGTAATGGTCCAGCACCAGGCTGTCGGGGTGGGCGAGCACCACCCCCTGGCCGCCATCCACGATCAGGGTCTCTTCCGCGCGCAGATAGCGGGTGGCGTGACGCACCCCCACCACCGCCGGGATCCCGAGGCTGCGGGCGAGGATCGCCGTATGGGACATGGGACCGCCGTACTCGGTGACGAAGGCGGCGGCGCCGCGGTCGTGAAGGAGGATGGTGTCGGCCGGGGCCAGGTCGATGGCGATGACGATACGTCCGTCGAGGTCCTGATCGAGGCCGTTGCCCTCGTCGCCCAGAAGGGCCTTCTGGATCTCCCGCACGACGTGTTCAAGGTCGTCCTTGCGGGTGCGCAGATAGGGGTCCTCCATTTCGTCGAAGACCTGGAGAAGGGCGTCGCGCTTGACCTGCAACGCCCATTCGGCCGCGAACAGGCGTTCGCGGATGAGTTCCTGGGGGGCCTCGGCGATGGCCGCGTCGCCCAGCATGAGGATGTGGGCGTCGATGAATTCGGCGATGTCGGCCGGGGTGCCCTCGGGAATGCGAGCGCGGATCCTCTGCAGGCGCTGGCGGGCGGTGTCCACGGCCCGGCGGAAACGTCTGGCCTCGCTCTCCACCTCGGCCGGGGCGATCCGGCGCGGTTGGATCTCGTCATCCCCACGGTGCAGGACCCAGGCCGGCCCCAGCGCCTCGGCGTGGGCGCTGGCGATGCCGATGCCGAGGCAGGCGCAGGTCATTCGGGTTCTCCGAAACGCTCCGCGATGAGTCGTTCCAGGGCCGCCAGGGCCTCTGCCTCGTCTACTCCCGAGACCTCTAGTTCGATTTCACTGCCCTGGGACGCGGCCAGCATCATCACCCCCATGATGCTCTTGCCATTCACCGTCTGACCGTCACGCGAGACCCGGATCTCGCTCTGGTAGTTGCCCGCGGTCTGTACGAACTTGGCCGCGGCCCGGGCGTGCAGGCCGAGACGGTTGACGATATCGACGGACTTGCGGATCATCCCGCTCCATCCTCGCGCGGACAGACCCGCAGGACCCCGGTACGCCCGCCTTCGAAGGCCTTCTGCGCCAGTTCCGTCAGGGGCAGGTGGGGGTAGTTGAAAACCCGTACCAGCATGGGCAGATTGACTCCGGTGATGACCTCGATACGACCCGGGTGTTCCAGGTGGCAGGCGATGTTGCCGGGGGTGGAGCCGAACATGTCGGCGAGGACCAAGACCCCGTCGCCCTGGTCCAGATCGGCGGCCATGGCGGCGGCCTGGCCGCCGAGCAGGTCCACATCGCTTTCGTTGGTGACCGCCAGGGTCTCGGTGACCAGGGGGCCGCAACCGAGCATCCGGGTGGCGGTTTCCAGCAGGGCCGAGCCCAGCTCGTTGTGGGTGACGATGAGGACCCCGACGCTCACGCCAGCTCCCGGTGATGCACCCGTACCTGGCGGCCGGCCTCGCCGAGCCGGTGGGCCAGCCAGTCCACCATATAGACCGAGCGGTGTTGGCCACCGGTACAGCCCACGGCCAGGGTGAGGTAGCTGCGTCCCTCGGCCTCGAAGGCGGGCAGCCAGCGTTCGATGAAACCGAGAAGATCTGCACGCATGCGGATCACGTCGTCCTGGTCCTCCAGATAGGTGCGCACCTCGTCATCGAGACCGGTGAGGGGGCGCAGTTCTGTCTGCCAATGGGGGTTGGGCAGGCAGCGCACGTCGAAAACGAAGTCGGCGTCTCCGGGGACTCCGTGTTTGAAGCCGAAGGACTCCAGCAGGGTCATGAGGGCGCTTCCGGTGCTGCCCAGGATCTGCTCCCGGACCAGGTCACGCAACTGGTGGACGTTGCTGCGGCTGGTGTCGATGACCATGTCCGCGGCCAGACGGATGGGCTCCAGCAGCCGCTGCTCCAGGGCCAGGGCCTCGGCCAGGGGGTGACCGTCGCGCGACAGCGGATGCTTGCGGCGGGTCTCGCTGAAACGCCGGATGAGCACCTCGGGGCCGGCGTCCAGATAGAGGATGCGGCAGTGGACGCCTTGGTCCGCGAAGTCCCCGACCAGGCGCGGGAGCCGGGCCAGTCCGTCGGGGTCGCTGCGCGCGTCTATGCCCACCGCCGTGCGCTCGAAACGGTCATCCCGGCGGCCGAGGAGTTGTCGCCCCAGGCCTTCGAGCATGAATACCGGGAGGTTGTCGATGCAGTACCAGCCCTGATCCTCCAGGGTGTGCAGGGCGATGCTCTTGCCCGAGCCCGAGCGGCCGGTCACCACCACGAGTTCCTCGACGGCGTTCATGCATCCCCCCGGGCAGGGGTGGACGCCTCGATCATGTGCGCCTGGCGTTCGGCGAAGTCCTGGCTGGCGTTGTAACCACGCATGCGCAGGGAATGGTGGCGGACGGCGGCCTCCACCAGGACCTCGAGATTGCGTCCGGCGGCCACCGGAAGGGTGAGTTCGGGCACCTCCACGCCCAGGATGTCGCGTTGCGAATGGCTGCCGTCGAGACGCTGGTCCATCTGGTTGAGGTCGGTCTCTCCCATGCGCCTGAGGTGGACGATCAGGTGCAGGTCCTTGGCCCGTCGGACCGCGCTGTCCCCGAACATCTCGCGGATGTTCAGGATGCCCAGGCCGCGCACCTCGAGGAAATCGCGCAACAGCGGCGGGCAGATCCCCTGGAGGATGTCGGGGGCGATCTGGGCGAACTGAGGGGCGTCATCGGCCACCAGGCGGTGGCCGCGGGAGATCAGGGCCAGGGCGAGTTCGCTCTTGCCCACGGCCGAATCGCCGGTGAGCAAGACGCCCATGCCCAGGATCTCCACGAAGACCCCGTGGATGGTGATGCGGTCGGCGAGGGCATGGGTGAGGTGGTACTGGAGGTTGCTGATGAGTTCGGCTTCGGGCAGCGGTGTCGCCGCCAGGGCAACCCCGGTCTCTTTGGCGCGATCGAAGAACTCCGGCGCGGCCTCGATGTCGTCGGTGAAGATCACCAGCGCCGGGCGGCATTCGAACAGTTTGTCCAGGGTCTCGCGGTAGGCATGGTCACCCAGGTCGGCGAGATAGACCAGTTCCGAATGGCCGATGATCTGGATGCGGTTGGGGTGGATGCAGTTGAGGGGGCCTAACAGGGCTTGCTGGGAGGCCTCGGGAAAGTCGCCCTTGAGGGAGGCCTCGAGGCCCCAATCGCCCAACGGACGCAACCTCAGGCGTCGGCTCAGGCGGTCGATCAGGTCGCGTACACTGAGCATGCCGCCTAGACGGCCCCCGCGGGCAGGGCCTCCCCTTCCTCGATCAGGCGCAGAATGGCCTCGGTGTCTTCCGCCCGGCGCAGGGATTCGGTGAGACGGGGGTTGCCGAACATGGAGGCCAGCTTGGCAAGCAGCTGAAGGTGCTCTTCGGTAGCCTCCTGCGGCACCAGGAGGGCGAAGGCGAGGTCCACCGGGCGGTCGTCGATGGCATCGAAGCCGATGCCCTGGGGAAGGCGGAGGAAGGCCCCCACCGCCCGATCCAGCTCGGGCATCCGGGCGTGGGGCAGGGCGATGCCATGTCCCAACCCGGTACTGCCCAGCCGTTCGCGCTCGAGCAGATGGTCGAACACCCGTTGTGGATCCAGCCCCGGGGCACTGGAGGCGAGCAATTCACTCAGGCGCTGGAGCGCCCGCTTCTTGCTCTGGATGTCGTCGTTGCTCTCAATGCGGTCGGTGACGATGAAATTAGGAGGGAACATGGTACACCCTGTCTGCTGGGGATGCGCTCAGGACTCGGAGGACTCCGGGGTCTCGGGGATCCCGCTGCCTTTGCGCGGATTCTTCTTTTCCTTGTACTTGAGCACCTGACGGTCCAACTTGTCAATCAGCCCGTCGATGGCTGCGTACATGTCTTCGTGGACCGAGTCGGCGAAGATCTTGGCGCCGTTGACCTGGAGATTGGCCTCGGCCTTCTTGTTCACTTTCTCCACACTCAGGATGACGTGGGCATTGATGACGTGATCGAAATGGCGCGCGACACGCTCGAACTTGCTGTCGACGTAGTCCCGCAGGGCGTCGGTGAGTTCGATATGGTGACCCGTCAGGTTGATTTGCATGTTTCGACTCCTTGTTGCGTCGTGAAGGAACGTCTGCGCCGCGGCCGCGATGGGCCGGCCTTCAGGCCAGACGCTTGCGCTCGCTCGACGGGGGGATGCCCATCGACTCGCGGTATTTGGCAATGGTGCGCCTCGCGACCTTTATACCCTGGTTGCCCAGAATTTGGGCGATCTTGTTGTCGCTCAAGGGCTTTTCCGGCATCTCCGCGGCGATCAGCTTCCGGACCAAGGCGCGGATCGCGGTGGCGGAACAGCCGCCGCCGCTGGCCGTGTCCACGCTACTGGAGAAAAAATATTTGAATTCGAAGGTTCCGCGCGGGGTGTGCATATACTTCTGATTGGTGACCCGGGAGATCGTGGATTCATGCATCTCCAGGGCCTCGGCCACGTCGCGCAGCACCAGGGGGCGCATGGCCTCTTCACCGTGTTCGAGGAAGCCCCGTTGCAGTTCGACGATCTTGGTGGCCACGCGCAGCACGGTCTGATTGCGGCTGGCGAGGCTCTTGATGAACCAGCGGGCCTCCTGCAAGTGGTTCTTGATGAAGGTGTTGTCGGCACCCTGGTCGGCCCGCCGGATGAGGCTCGCATAGTCGGCGTTGACCCGTAGCCGGGGCAGGGCCTCGGCATTGAGTTCCACCCGCCAGCCGTCGCCGCTGCGGGTGACGAAGACGTCTGGGATCACGTATTGGGGTTCACTCTCGGCGACCACCGAGCCGGGGCGGGGATTGAGCGAGCGGAGCAGCCGCAGGGCGCCTTCGAGCGCGACCGGGGCCAGCTTCAGGTTGCGCCGGATGGCCGGTAGATCGTGCTTGCTCAGCGACTCGAATTCGTCTTCGCAGATTGCCACGGCGGTATCGCGGCCAGGGGTGTCCTCGGGCAACTGCCGGAGCTGGATCAAGAGGCACTCGCGAAGGTCGCGCCCGCCCACTCCTGGGGGGTCGAAGGACTGGACGCGGTGCACCACGGCCTCGATCTCGTCTACCTCGTAGTCCCCGCCGAGGGCGAGGCGCAGGTCCTCGGTGGATTGGGTCAGGTAGCCGTCTTCGTCGATGCCCTCCACCACGGCCTCGGCGATGGTCCGGTCGCGGTCGTTGAGCGGGGTCAGATTGAGCTGCCAGCGGAGGTGATCGTCGAGGGTGGTGGCGGCGCTCTTGCGGGCGAGGATGTCCAGACCGGCGTCTTCCCCGGCGCTGCCGGAGGCGGGCGGCTGGTAGCTGTCGTAGATATCGGTCCATTCGCTGTCCACGGGCAGATCTTCGTTCAAGGTGTCCCGTTCGGGACGTACCTCGGCGTCCGCGTCTGCCTCCTTGGGTGGAGGCGGTGCCTCTTCGCCGCGCGGCTCGCGTTGCCGTGCCTCTTCCTCGGTCTCCAGCAGGGGGTTGCTCTCCAGGGCCTCCCGCACTTCTTGTTCAAGATCGAGGCTGGACAGTTGCAACAGGCGGATGGCCTGTTGCAACTGCGGTGTCATGGTGAGGTGTTGGCCGAGCCGGAGCTGCAGGGTCTGTTTCATGGGCGCGGCGCCGGAGGACGGCGGAGGGAAGCCCGAGGACGGAGGCAGGGCCCTGCGGTGCGTTCTTCCGCCATGACGTGGGGTGCAAGGATCATACCCATCAGTTTAGCAAAGCGGCAGCGACCTGGGGGCGCCGAGTTGTACCCGGCAGGGCCGAAGGCACGGACCTGCCGCCACTCGGGACGGCGAGCAGCGGCCCGCACAACGGTGAAATCCCCGGCGGCGACGCCGCCGGGTACAACCCGGGACTTACGGTCACAGGCGAAAGTGCTCCCCCAGATAGACCTCGCGCACCATCGGATCGGCAAGAAGGTGCTCGGCGCCCCCATGGGCGATCTCGCGGCCCTCGTTGAGGATATAGGCGCGGTCGCAGATGTCCAGGGTCTCACGCACGTTGTGATCGGTGATGAGCACGCCGATGCCGCGTTCCCGCAGGTGGGTGACGATGTGTTTGATCTCGGCCACGGCGATGGGATCGACCCCGGCGAAGGGCTCGTCGAGGAGCATGAAGTCGGGGTTGGCGGCGAGGGCCCGGGCGATCTCCAGGCGGCGCCGCTCTCCGCCGGAGAGGGCGATGGCCCGGCTGTCGTGGAGGTGGGCTATTCCCAGGTCCTGGAGCAGGGACTCGGTGCGTTCGGCGATGGCGGCGGCATCCAGGCCGCGGCGGGCCTCCAGTACGGCCCGCAGGTTGTCGGCGACACTCAGCTTGCGGAACACCGAGGGTTCCTGGGGAAGATAGCCGAGACCACGGCGGGCACGGGCGTGCAAGGGCAGGTGGCTGAGGTCCCGGCCGTCCAGGACGACCCGCCCACGGTCCATGGGGATCAGGCCCACGATCATGTAGAAACTGGTGGTCTTGCCGGCGCCATTGGGGCCGAGCAGGCCCACCACCTCGCCCCCGGCCAGGCGCAGGGAGACGTCATGCACGACCTCCCGGCCGCGAAAGGCCTTGCTCAGGTGCTCGGCCTCCAGGAGGCTCATCGGTCGGGGTCGATGCTGATGTGGACGCGCTGGCGGCCCTTGGCGCGTGCCCCGGCCTTGACCAGGCCGCGTTTGCGGTCGTAGACGATGCGATCGCTGGCGAAACGGTCTTTGCCCTGTTCGAGCACGGCCTGGCCCTGGAGCACGATCTCCTCGCTGGAGATGTCGTATTCCATGCGCCGGGCGCGCGCCTTGACCAGGCCGCCGTCGTCGAGCTGCTGCTCGAATCTCACCGGTTTGCCCGTGGCCAGGAAGTGTTGTGGGCGGCGGGCGCGATGACGGACCAGGACGCGGTCGGCCCACAGGTGCATACTCCCCTGGCGGATCTCCACCCGGCCTGTATAGGTGCTCTGGGCCTTGGCCTCGTTCAATTCGACGCCATCGGCCTCGATGTCGATGGGTTGGCGGCGGTCGCTGCTGAGGGCCGCGGCGGTCCCGTTCCAGAGCAGGAGGGTGAGGGTGACGAGCCTCAGGGCCGCGCCAAGCCCGCCGTGCCCCAATCGCCCCCCGGGGGCGGGCGGGGCCGGGGGCATGAGCGTCGGGATCTTCCGGGGCATGTCATTCCTCGTAGTGGCCGCGCACGCGGGCCAGCAGTTTAATCCGTACAGCCGGGTGGAACCAGGCCTTCAGGCCGGTGGCGGTGATCCAGTCGGCCCGACTCTCGATGCGCACCGGGGCATCGGTCTCGGCATATTCATCACGCGGGCGCACGCTGAGGTCGTGGGTGACCAGGTGAACCGGGCGTACCCCGGGTGCGGCCGCACGGTCGATCCGCACCTGCCCGCGCAACAGCATGAGGCCACCGTCCTGGGAGACCCAGCCGCGTTCGGCCTGGATATGCCAGGGCGGCCGTTCAGGGCGATAAATGAGCAGGCGGGGCCGTTCCAGCTCGGTGCTGCCGTCATCCGGGAAATGGCGGCTCGCCGTGGCCTGGAGACGCTGATGGGGCCGGCCGTGGGCGTCCAGGGTCAGGGCGCGGATGCCTTCGCCCCAATAGTCCGGGGTATGGGCCGCAGCAGGAATGCGCAGTGGCGCCGGGCCTTGCTGACGGGCGAGCCACCAGGAGGCGGCGGCCAGGAGCGCCAGGATCAGGCCCAAGGCCCAGGTGCGCGTGGCGATCACGGTTCGAGATAGCCGTTCAGCATGGGTTCCAGGGTGCCCTGGGCCTCCATGATCAATTCGCAGAGGTCGCGTGCGGCGCCGCGTCCGCCGGGCTGGCGCGTCTGCCAGTGGGCATGACGCGCCACCAGGGGATGGGCGTCGGCCACCGCCACCGCCAGACCCACCCGGCGCATCACCGGCAGATCCACCACGTCGTCGCCCACATAGGCCACCTGACGATCTTTCAGATCCAGCTCACCGAGCAACTGCACATAGGCGGGCAGCTTGTCGCGGCGGCCTTGGAAGACGTGCTTCACCCCCAGGCCGGCCATGCGGATGCTCACCACCTCCGAGCGGCGCCCGGTGATCACTCCGATCTCCACCCCAGTCTGCATGAGCATGGTCATACCGTGGCCGTCGCGCGAGTGGAAGGCCTTGTATTCCTGGCCATCGTCGCCGATGAACAGGCTGCCATCGGTGAGTACCCCATCCACGTCGAACAGGACCAGACGGACGGCACGTGCGCGTTCGAGGATGTCTTGCATCGGTCAGTCCTCACATTACCCCATGGCGGAGCAGGTCATGCATGTTCAGAGCGCCCAGGGGACGCCCCTCCGGGTCCACCACCAGGAGGCCGTTGATCCTGGCCTCCTGCATACGCTTCAAGGCCTCCGCGGCGAGGATCCCCGGGGGTATGGTCTTGGGATTCGGGGTCATCGCCTCCGCCACCCGGGTGGTGTGAATATCCACCTGATGATCGAGGGTACGGCGCAGGTCCCCGTCTGTATAGATGCCCTGCACCCGGCCCTCTTCGTCCACCACCGCGGTCATACCCAGGCCCTTGCGGGTCATCTCCACCAAGGCCTCGGAGAGGAGGACGTCGGTCCGCACCTGGGGGATGGCGTCGCCCTTGTGCATGATGCTGTCCACGTAGATCAACAGACGACGGCCCAGGCTGCCCGCCGGGTGGGAACGGGCGAAGTCCTCGGTGGTGAAACCACGGCTCTCCAGCAGGGCCACCGCCAGGGCATCGCCCATGGCCAGGGCGGCGGTGGTGCTGGCGGTGGGGGCGAGTCCCAGGGGACAGGCCTCGCGGGTCACGCTGACATCGAGATTCACGTCGGCCTCGCGGGCCAGGGTGGAGTGGGGATTGCCGGTGAGGGCCAGGAGGGGCACCCCCAGACGCTTGATGAGGGGCAGGATGGTGAGCAGCTCCTGGGTCTCACCGGAATTGGACAGGGCCAGGACCACGTCCTTGGACGTGATCATGCCCAGGTCGCCGTGACTGGCCTCGCCCGGGTGGACGAAGAAGGCCGGGCTGCCGGTGCTGGCCAGGGTGGCGGCGATCTTGCCGCCGATGTGCCCGGACTTGCCCATCCCGAGGACCACGATGCGTCCGGTGCAGGCCAGCAGGTGGCCACAGGCCGTGGCGAAGGCGTGGTCGATGCGCCCGGCGAGGGCGGCCACCGCCTCGGCCTCGGTACGGATCACCCCACGGCCCAGCTCCTGGATTCGGTCACGCGCTTGGGCATCCATGTCTCAGCCGGTCTCCGAATAGAGCCAGTATTGATAAGCGGCGAAGGCGATCAGCAGGAGGGCGCCCTCCCAGCGCTGGATGCGGCCCTGGCGGCCATGGAGACCGCGACCGCAGAAGTAGATCGCCAGGGTCATGAGCAACATCACCGGGAGATCGCGACGCAGGACCTCCGGGTCGAGGTCTGTAGGGGCGATCAAGGCAGGGATACTGAGTACCGCAAGGAGATTGTAGAGATTGGAACCGAGGACGTTGCCCATGGCGATGTCGTCCTCACCCTTGAGCACTCCGGCGATGGAAGCGGCCAGCTCCGGCAGGCTGGTGCCTATGGCGACGATGGTCAGGCCGATCACCAGATCGCTCACGCCGAAGGCCTGGGCCAGGCCTACCGCACCCCAGACCAAGGCACGGGAGGCGATCAACAACACCACCAGGCCCAGGGCCAGCCAGAGCAGGGAGCGTGGGGTGTCCAGCCCTTCGGGGATCTCCGCCGCGGTCTCGGTCGCCAGGGGATCCTGGCTGTCGCCGTGGCGCGCCCAGTGGATCATGAGCAGGGTGATGCCCACCAGCAGGACCAGCAGGATCACCCCGTCGATGCGGTCCAACCGCAGGTTCCAGGCCAGGACCGGCACCAGCAGCGAGACCCCGAGCAGTAGGGGGTATTCACGCCGCAGCGCCCCGGAATGGACCCGCAGCGGGACGACCAGCGCGGTGGCACCGAGAATCAGGCCGATGTTGGCGATATTGGAGCCGATGGCATTGCCCACTGCCACCCCTGGATTGCCATCCAGGGCCGCCAGGGCGGACACCAGCATCTCCGGGGCCGAGGTGCCGAAGCCCACCACCGTGAGGCCGATCACCAGGCTGGAGACCCCCAGGTTCCGCGCCAGGGCGGCGGCACCGAGGACGAAGCGGTCGGCACCCCAGACGAGCAGGGCGATGCCGGCGCCGATGGCCGCCAGGTTGAACCAGAGTGATGACATACGACGAAGGGGGTGGGCGAGGGTTGGCAGGCATTCTTCCAGAGGCCGGGGGGGGCTGCAAGGGTGGGTCGTACAATCGGGATGTCCCCTACTCCCCTTCCCCTACTCCCCTACTCGGGAGCTGCGACGGGGGATCCAGGCCTCCGACCGGCCGGCCACGGTCCTGGCCCGGACGTACGGGGTCCATCGGCACACCCTCCGCAAGTGGCACAAGCGCGATCCGGTGGGGGGCGCCTCACACCATCCACGCCCCGCCGCCCATCAGGACATCCGGCGTCCGCTTTTCGTCTCTGCCGTCGTCTTCGAGACCTCGCACGGTTGGGTGACGCTGAAGGGTTCCGCGAGTGTAGACTCTATCCCGAGACCGACCTCCGGACCCAGGTAACCTTCATGTCAGACCACCTCTCCGGCCTACCCCCGCTGTTGATCCATTTCGTCATAACGGTGGCGCTCAGCTTCTTGATCGGGCTGGAGTACCACAGTTACCGGCGCAGCGGACACCGCGACCTGGGCTTCGGCACCACCCGTACCTTCACCCTCCTGGGGGTGTTCGGTTTCGTCCTCTACGCCCTCGCGCCCCGGGGGCACTATCTGCTCCTGGGTCTCCTGGTGGTGGGGGTGCTGTTGGTGATGTTCTACCGCCGCCGCTTGCGCGAGCAGGAGGCGTCCCTGCTCGGCCTGTTGCTGGCCCTGCTGGTGTTTCTCGTCGGACCCATCACCCAGGTCCTGCCCCTATGGTTCCTCGCCGTCTATGTGGTGATCCTGATCCTCATGCTCGGCGAGCAGTCCGGCATCCGTCGTCTCTCGGAGGCCTTTCGCAGTGAGGAGGCCCTGACCTTCTCCAAGTTTCTGGTCATGGCCGGGCTGGTGCTGCCGCTGCTGCCCGACCGGCAGATCGCCCCCATGGTGACGGTGACCTACGAACAGGTGTGGATGGCGGTGGTGGTGGTCTCGGGGATCTCCTACCTCAGCTATCTGGCCCAGACCTACTTCTTCCCCAACCGCGGTCCCCTCCTCACCGGGGTCTTGGGAGGGCTCTACTCCAGCACCGCGGCCACCGTGGTCCTCGCCCGGCGGGTGCGCGAGGCGGGCGGGGCGCTGGTCTCACCGGCGCTGATCCTGGCCACGGCCATGATGTACCTGCGCCTGTGGTTGTTGATCCTGCTCCTCGGCCACCGGGGCATGGCCCTGGCCCTGGCCCTGCCCTTTGGCGTGTTCCTGCTGGCCTCGCTGGCCCTGGCCTGGTTCCTCTACCGGCGCTGCGCCCGGGATTCGGAGCCGGTGGGACCGCAGCGGGTACGCCATCCTCTGGAGTTGTCCACCGCCATCCTCTTCGCCCTCCTGTTCGTGGTCTTCGCCGGACTCACCCAATACATCGTGGCCCGCTTCGGCGATCAGGGCCTCGGCCTGTTGGCCTTTCTCACCGGTCTCAGCGATATCGATCCCTTCATCCTCTCGCTCCTCGCCGGCCACTTCGCCCTGGATCACGACGTCCTGGTGAGCGCGGTCCTCATTGCCAGCGGCAGCAACGACCTGCTCAAGGCCCTCTATGCCTGGGGCCTGGCGCGGGACCCCGCGGTACGCAACGCCGTACTCTGGCTGCTGCTGTTGTTTGCCTTCTCCATCGCCTGGGCGCTGTCTTGATCCCCCCGTCGTCCCCGTGGGTCGGGAGATGTCCTGGGTGGGGCGGACCGCGACCGGGTGCGCGTGGGATGCAGGCGTATCAGGAAGTTATTGACCGGGTGATTGGAGAGCTGGTTCATCTCGCCGCTTGGCTCAGGCGGGGATCGCCTGGTCGATGGCGATGGGGCGATGGGCCTCCGCCCAGTGGCGGCCACGGAAGATGGCATCGTGGTCCTTGGCCGCTCAAGCGAGGATGCCGTAGAGCAGCTTGACGGCGACGGCGAGCAGGACCACGCCATAGAGGGTCTTGACCCAACTGGGCCGGGCCTTGTTGGACATGAACCAGGCACCGAGCTGGGAGCCGGCGATCACGGCCATCAGGGCGAGGCCGCCCAGGAGCAGATCGAACCGCCCCTCGGCCATATGGCCGAGGAAGCCCGAGAAGGAGGAGAAGGTGACGATGAAGGCGGTGGTGGCCGCCGCGTTCTTGGTGGGATAACCCAATTCCATCAGCATGGGGGCGATGATGAAGCCCCCGCCGACCCCGAGCAGGCCGGCGATGAATCCGGCGCCGCCGCCCACCAGGGTCCCGATCAGGGTGCGCCGGCCCTTGCCGGCCAGGGCCTTGGGTTCGCCCTTCCGGGATTGGGCCAGGGTCCGCAGGCCGGCGATGCTGACCGCCAGCGCGAACAGGACGATCAGCGTCTCCTGGGGGACGTACCGGACCATGTGGGCGCCAACCGGGGCCAGGATCAGGCCCGCCGCCGCGGCCGGCAGGCCACCCCGGAAGTCCACCAGACCCTCGCGGGCGTAACGGATGAAGGCGGAGAGAGTGGTCACCCCGTTGAGCAACAGCCCCAGGGGGATGGCCACCGCCTTCAGAGGAAGGCCGAGCCACTTGAAGATGGGGACATAGAGCATCCCGCCCCCCAGGCCGAGCATGGAGAACAGGATGGAGACGACGAAGATGAGGCCGGTGGCCAGGGCATAGGTCTCCAGCGGGAGGGTCATCGTGTGTCTCCCAGGGCCTGCCCGTGCCGCAGCAGGTGTTTGTGCAGGTGTCTAGGTTTGACCACCGTCACCGGCACCGGGGCGGCCCGCACAGCGTGATCCAGGGCCTGCTCCGAGACCTCGGAGAAATCTGTCGGGACCAGGACCTCCTTCATGCGTCCCACCCGGAGCAGGGGATGCACACGAATTCACCTGCCTCGGTCAGCCGCAGGCGGTTGACGGAGGTCACCTCGCCACAGCGGGCACAGCGGCGGGTCTCGAAGGTCCCCTGGGCCTTGGGTGGCGCCACGGCCTGGATCTCGCCGATCTCCAGGAATCGATCTTCTGGCAGGGAGAGGATGCGCTCCACCAGGGGGTCCACCACCTCCGGGGCGATGTCCTGGGGCTCTACCCCCTGGGCCCGCTGCTGGACGAAGGGCGAGTTCAAGGCCCCTTCGAAGAAATCCGGCTTCAGGGAGACCCGTACCGCCCGCTTGCCCTTCATGTCGATGAGGGTAAAGGCCATCTTGTTGTAATAGAGTTTCTGGATATTGGATTTGCCATAGGTATACCCGTCGCACGTGAATATTTCGTTTTTCGAGGGTGTTCCTCGTGCTCCTGGGCAAGGCGCGGAAGCGAGTCATAGCGGGGACTATGGCGAGCTTTCGCAACACAGCCCAGGGGTGCGAGGGGCGGCCGCAGTGGCGAAATATTCACGTGCGACGGGTATACAACCGGTGGCGGTCATGATGCCGTCGAGGAAACAGCCGGCGGCATGCCCCTTGCCGGTCTCGGACTGGACCATCAGTTCCTTGTTTTGGGCGCGTTCCACACCCAGCCCGTAGGGCGGGAAAGCGATAGCGCATCCCGCCGTCGCCATGACAAACGCATTGTCTGTGCCCTGACATCCCCTTGATCGCCACACCGCCCAGGGGTGCGAGGGGCGGCCGCAGTCGCGAGGAGTGGCCCAGAGAAGTGCCGTCTACGGAACGAAGGACGGAAATATTCACGTGCGACGGGTATAGAACTCACGTTTCGGAGTTCATACAGGCGATCCGGGAAGCCACTGTGACAAAAGTGGATTCAGGTCGGTGCAAGCGTCTTTCGCGGCAACGGCGGGATGCGCTATCGCTTTCCCGCCCTACGGGCTACGGGCTTACGTACAGCGCAAAAGGCTCATAAAACAAGACGGTCATGGCGAAATGCGTGACCCCCAGGGGGACATATTTCCCGTAACCGTTCACTCCCCCCCTTCGGAAAAGGGGGGGCTTTCGGGGCTTATCGCCTAAATCCTCCCGGAACCCCCCTTTCATATAAGGATGAGGGCTGAACGGTTACCATTTCCCCATGGCCGTCACCCTCATCCCCCGAGGGCGGCCAGGATCCCCTTCATCACTTCTTCTTTATGCTCGAGTCGTTCGCGAAACTCGCGGTTTTCC
>Ga0256841_1000656_pt1 | contig 34186 bp, 28 predicted proteins | sample 356308metaG_FD_185971 | JGI IMG/M metagenome (GOLD analysis project Ga0256841, IMG submission 185971) | Hydrothermal vent microbial communities from Mid Atlantic Ridge, Atlantic Ocean - 356-308 | ecosystem: Environmental > Aquatic > Marine > Hydrothermal vents | place: Atlantic Ocean: Mid... | reverse complement strand
CCGGGCGCAGGCGAAAGGCGTAGTCGCGCAGGTATTCGGCGGTCTTGATGTAGTACTGGTCGTGGTTGGCCCAGTAGAGCTTGACCTCCTCGCCTTCGTAGGGGATGGCGTAGACGCCTTCCTTGTAAACACGCCTGGAGATGAAGTCGCCTTCGTGGTAGTAGCGGCGGAAGAAGCGGTAGAGGTGGTCGTAGACGTCGGCTTCCAGGGCGTCGAGGTCTACGGATTCACTTTCAAGGCGAGCGCGCAGTTCCTTAACCTTTTGCGTGCTCTCGGGGTCCACACCCAGACTCTTTGCCTGCTCGATGGCCTGTTCCAATTCCTTTTGCAGCGCCGCCTTGTCGGCTGGCTGGTAGGCGGCGAATGCCTCTTTTACCTGCGGCAGCAGGTCACGCTCCAGGAACCGCGTGACCTCGGCGCTCTTGGCGTGCATGATGCGATAAATGCCGAAGTCAAGGTCGGGTTGGTCAAGCTGGAAAAGCTCCTTCAGCAGGGCCACCAACTTCTTAAACCGCTCATCTGAAATGGGGGTTTTCTTTGTTTGGCTGTTCTTCTGCATCGTTAAACCACCTGCCAACGGATGGTGAAGAGACGTTTGAGCTCTCGTTTTTGCGTTAGCCTTTGTTCAAGCTCTTCGATAAGGCGGTCGCGCCTTTCCATGATCTCATCCTCTACCCGGAAAATCTCTTGGCGTTGGCGGCGCTGTTTACGCTCAAGCTGCCGCAGTTGTTCCTGGATGGCCTTTTGCTCCTCGAGGGTCGTGGCCTGCCGGGCCTGGCGCCGCAGCGCTTTGATCTGCTCCTTGGTGTCCCTTAGTGCCTTTTCTGCGGCCAGAATCATGTCGTCCGCCCAGCGGTCGAGCTTCTCCCGGACTTCCTGAAAGTGGCGGTTGTTCTCCTCCAGCGAACGGTTGAGGGTGGCGGCGGCGTGTCGTTCGATTTCGGCCGTCAGTCGCGCCTCAACGGCGGCAGGGATTTCGACCTTATCCTCAATCCGGCCGGAGAGGCCGAAGAGCTTCTCCATGGTTTCCTGGTCGAGCGCATGGCCCTCGTCGTCGAAACCCGAAAAGAGCAGGTACTCCTCGCGTTCGTAGGCCTCGATGGTGAGGTGGGCTAAGGTCAAATAGCCAGACCGCCCTCGGAGCGCTTCCACCACCGTAATCCGGGTGGGATGGTGGCTCACGTCGAAGACGATCTTGGCCGGTGGGGTGGGCAGGGCCTTGGCGCGGTCGATCACCCAGGTGCCAAGTGGATGGGAGAGGCGATAGAGGAAGGCGTCGTGGCCTTCGCCCGTGCCCGCAGGTTCGCCGTCGGATCGGGGTGCGGTCTTGGAAATGAGGCGATAGCGTCCCGGGCGGATGTCGTCGCGTGGCGGGTCGTCAAGCTGAAAAGCGAGCGCTGCGTCGTCAAAGCGAGCCCGGTCTTTAAGCATAAAGCGGGTCAGCGCCCAAAAGCGCTTTCCGACGCGGTCAAGCTGGGCCTGGGCGTCGGCCAGTCGCAGGCGCAAACGCTCGTGCACGTCCTCATCGAAGTGTTCAAAGAGGGTGCGCTCGGCCTCCTTAAGGCGATTGCGGATCTTTTCCTCCAGCTCCTCCTGGAGCTCTTTGAACGCCGCGTCGATCTCTTCGGGGGTACGGCACTCTTGGTAGATGGTGAGAATGCGCTTTTCAAAATCCACGCCGGATTCAATGGTGCCGAGCACTTCATCGGAGGCTCCGAAGACGCCGCTGAAAAGCCTGAACTTTTCTTCCAGGAGCTCAAGGACCCGGCGATCGACCTCGTTGCGCTGGTTAAGAAAATTGATGACCACAACGTCGTGCTTTTGCCCGTAGCGATGGCAACGACCGATGCGCTGCTCGATGCGCTGCGGGTTCCAGGGAAGGTCGTAGTTGATAACCAACGAACAGAACTGCAGGTTGATTCCTTCGGCACCGGCTTCGGTGGCGATCATGATGGTGGCCTCATCCCGGAAATGCTCAATGAGGGCGGTTCGGATATCAACCGCGCGCGAGCCCGTCACCCGCCCGGTCTCCGCATTGCGCTCGCGCCAGCGCTCATAGATCGCCGTGGCCTCGGGGCCGTTGTTGACGCCGTTGAACAGCACGACCTGGCCCTGGTAGCCGTTGGCCTCGAGAAATGCTTTCAGGTATTCCTGCGTACGGCGTGACTCGGTGAAGATGACGGCCTTGCGGCGCGCGCCGACGCGCTGCATCTGTTCGAATCCCACTTCCAGCGCTTTGAGTAGGGCTTGGGCTTTGGTGTCGCTTCGCATGCTGCGTGCCCAGGCGGCCAGACGCCGGAGTTCTCTAATCTCGGCCTGCAGCTTCTGCCGGTCGATCTGCTTCGGAAGGGGTTCGGTTTCCTTGGGTTCTTCCTCGCTGCTCAGAATTTCCTCGAGCAGTTCGTCCTCGATCTCCTCTCCCTCCACGAGGGCCTCTACCAGTTCGGGATCGTCGGCCATGTGTCCATCCCGGAGCGCTTCCAGGCGGGTGATCAGGGCCTCGAGGGTACCGGCGATGGCTTGGGGGGACGAGGCAAGCAGCTTGCGCAAAATCAGGGCCGTGAGGTGCCGTTGTCGCTGGGGGAGAGCGTAGCTATCGGGTCGCTGGAGAAAGGAGGAGACGGCCTCATAGAATGCGTGTTCTTCGTCGGTCGGTTTGAAGGGTTGGGTGAGGGGGCGGCGCTCGGTGTAGCGGATGTACTCGGTGACCTGGGCGCGTAGGGTGCGCTTGCAAAAGCTTTGCAGGCGATTACGGAGTTCGTGGAGGTTGGCTCCCGCGCTCGCGTACTGCGTACGGAAGGAAGTGACGTCGCCGAACAGATGTTCGTCGATGAGCGATGCCAAGCCGTAGAGCTCAAGCAAAGAGTTCTGCAGCGGGGTCGCGGTGAGCAAGAGCTTTCGGCGGCCCTCAACTGCCCAACGAATGCCTCGACCGACCTTGTTGCTCGGGCGATAGGCGTTACGGAGCTTATGCGCCTCGTCGATGACCACCAGATCCCACGGGACAGACTTGAGCTCTTCGCGCAGTCGATAGGCGTAATGAAAGGAAAGAATGAGCACCGCCTGCTCGGAAAACGGCGAACGGCCGTTGCGAAGGGCTTCGCGGTGCGACCGAGCGTCAAGCACGAAGGTGGGTAGGTGGAACTTTTCCTCAAGTTCCATCGCCCACTGCTTGCGCAGCGATGCCGGGCAAAGCACCAGGAGCCGCCGTTTGCGCTCGGCCCAGAGTTGGCACAGGACGATGCCGGCTTCGATCGTCTTGCCCAGCCCCACCTCGTCTGCGAGGATGACGCCTTTTGAGAGCGGAGACTCGAGGGCGAACAGGGCCGCTTCGATTTGGTGGGGATTCAGGTCCACGGCCGCGTCGAACAAGGACATCGTTAGCCGGTCCATGCCGCTTGCGGCCCGACGTGTCAGGTCGTGGGCGTAATAGGCTGCGTGGTGGGGTGTCAGAGCCGCTTTTGCCGAAGGGTTACCTTGCAAAGTCATCTTTGAATCGTCCTCGTACGGCACCCATCCTCTTGCGTGGTCCCTAAAAACCTTCTTTGGCGAGCTCCTGCCACGGTTGGCTTTTGAACAGAGCAAGCAAAAGTACTCGCGTTGACCTGATTCTAGCGCTTGGGCGAATTCCCCGGGGGCCATTTTGGCCAAGGGGCAAAAGAAAACCCCCCGGCCTTCGCCGGGGGTGCTTGGCTCCGCGGGCAGGACTCGAACCTGCGACCAGTCGGTTAACAGCCGACCGCTCTACCAGCTGAGCTACCGCGGACCGCGGTCAAAGCCAAGTACGAGGTTAGCAAAGGCGTCGCTTTTCTTCAAGTACGCCGAGGCCGGGGAGGAACGCGCCCGGCTCGCCGAGATCGCGCGCCGGCTCGCCGCCGTGCCAGGGGCGGCGCGCGGCGCCGGGGGCGGGGCCCGGGCCGCCATCGGGGCGGCCCGGGCGATCCGCGCGCGGGTTCGCGGGGTCCTAGCGCCCTAGCTTTTTCTCCATCTCCACCACCGCGAAGAGGGTCTTGAGGAGGGCGTCGGGGTTCAGGCTGATGGAGTCGATCCCCTTCTCCACCAGGAAGGCGGCGAACTCGGGGTAGTCGCTGGGGGCCTGGCCGCAGATACCCACGTGGCGGCCCTTTTGGTGGGCGCCCTCGAGGATCCGGGCCACCGCCCGCTTCACCGCCCGGTTCCGCTCGTCGAAGATCGGGGCCACCCGCTCGGAGTCGCGGTCGACCCCCAGGGTGAGCTGGGTGAGGTCGTTGGAGCCGATCGAGAACCCGTCGAAGACCTCGGCGTAGTCCTCGACCAGCCAGACGTTGGAGGGGATCTCGGCCATCACGTAGACCTCCAGCCCGTCCTTGCCCCGCTCCAGGCCGCCCTCCTTCATCACCGCCAGCACCCGCTCGCCCTCCTCCGGGGTGCGGCAGAAGGGGATCATCACCTTGAGGTTCGTAAGCCCGAAGACCTCGCGGACCCGGCGCACGGCGGCGACCTCGAGGAGGAACCCCTCCTTGTAGTCGGGGTGGTAGTAGCGGCTCGCCCCCCGCCAGCCCAGCATGGGGTTTTCCTCCTTGGGCTCAAAGAGCTCGCCGCCGAGGAGGCCGGCGTACTCGTTGGTCTTGAAGTCGGAGAACCTCAGGATCACCGGCCGGGGCCAGAACGCCGCTGCGATCAAGCCGATCCCCTGCGAGAGCTTGTCGACGAAGTAGAAGGTCTTGTCGTCGTAGCCCCGGGTCTTCTCGGCGACCCGGCGCCTCACCTGGATCGGGAGCTCGTCAAAGTGGATGAGGGCCAGGGGGTGCACCCCCACCCAGGAGGCGAAGACGAACTCCAGCCGCAAAAGCCCCACCCCGTCGGTAGGGAGGAGGGCGTTTTTGAGGGCCTCCTCGGGGTTGCCGACGTTGAGCATGATCTCGGTCTTGGGCCTGGGGAGCTTCTCGGGGTCGATCTCCTCGACCCGGTACTTGAGCCGGCCGCGGTAGACCCGGCCGACCTCGCCCTCGGCGGTGCTTACGGTGACCTCCTGACCGGTCTTCAGCACCTGGGTGGCGTTCTCGGTGCCGACCACCGCCGGGATCCCCAGCTCGCGGGAGACGATCGCCGCGTGGGAGGTGCGGCCGCCCCGGTCGGTCACGATGGCGGCGGCGATCTTCATGATCGGCTCCCAGTCGGGGTCGGTGATCCGGGTCACCAGCACCTCGCCGGGCTGGAACCGGTCCATCTCGTTGGGGTCGAGGATCACCCGCACCTTGCCGGCGGCGATCTTGTCGCCCACCGCCAGGCCCTCGACCAGCACCTCGCCGGTCTCCTCCAGGTGGTAGCGCCGGAGCACCGGCTTCTTCTGGGAGTGCACCGTCTCGGGCCGGGCCTGCACGATGAACAGCTCGCCGGTGATCCCGTCCTTGGCCCACTCGATGTCCATCGGGGTCTCGGCGCCCCGCTTTTTCGAGTAGTGCTCCTCGATCTTGATCGCCCAGTCGGCCAGGGTGAGGACCTCGTCGTCGGCGAGCGAGAAGCCTTCGCGCTTTTCCTTGGGGGTGCGGACGTTCTTGAGCCGCTGGGTCTCGGGGTCGAAGACCATGGTCAGCTCCTTGGCCCCGAGCTTCTTGTAGACGAGCGGCTTGAAGCCCTGCTTCAGGAGGGCCTTGTGGACGTAGAACTCGTCGGGGACCACCCGCCCCTGGACGATGTTCTCCCCGAGCCCCCAGATCGAGGTGAGGAAGACGAAGCCGCGGTGACCGGTCTCGGTGTCGAGGGTGAACATCACCCCCGAGGAGGCCAGGTCCGAGCGCACCATCCGCTGTACGCCCACCGAGAGGGCCACCTTGAAGTGGTCGAAGCCCATGTCCTCGCGGTAGCTGATCGCCCGGGCGGTGAAGAGGCTGGCGAAGGCCTTCTTCACCGCCTCCAGCACCTCGGCCTCGCCGTGGACCATGAGGTAGGTCTCCTGCTGGCCGGCGAAGCTGGCGGTGGGCAGGTCCTCGGCGGTGGCCGAGGAGCGCACCGCCACGTCGACCTCGTCGACCCCGCTCCTCTTGGAGAGCTCGCGGTAGGCGGTCCGGATCTCGGCCTCGAGGTCCTCCGGGAACGCGCCCCCGGTGATCAGGCTGCGGATCTTGCGGCTCGCCTCCAGCAGGGCGTCGACCTCGCCGGTCTTCTTCCACCCCTCGATCAGGCCGCGGATCCGCTCCACCAGGCGGTTTTTCTCCAGGAAGTAGCGGTAGGCCTCGGCGGTGACCGCGTAGCCGTCCGGCACCCGGACCCCGAGGCTTCCGAGCGCGCGCATCATCTCCCCGAGCGAGGCGTTCTTGCCCCCCACCAGGGGGACGTCGTCGATTCCCACCTCGGAAAACCACTTGACCCACCGCATACCGACCCCTCCTTTCCCTACCTCTAGGGTAGGGATTTTCTTGGTGAAAAATGGCCCGGTAGCTTCGTCCCGCCATAGAATGCGGGCGGTGGAACGCGAGCTAAAACGCGCTCTTCTCGCCGTCCTGCCCGACCCCGGCCCGGCCGAGCGGGAGGAGGCCCGAACCTACGCTCGGCTGCTTCGCGACTACCCCGAGCGGGGCGGCAAGATGCTCCGGGGGCGGCTCCTGCTGGCGGTGGCCGAGGGCTTCGGGGCCCGCCAGGCGGCGGCCCTCCCGGCGGCGGTGGCGCTGGAGCTCTTCCAGAACTGGGTGTTGATCCACGACGACATCGAGGACCAAAGCGAGGAGCGCCGGGGCCGGCCCACCCTGCACCGCCTCTACGGGGTGCCCCTGGCGCTGAACGCGGGCGACGCCCTGCACGCCCGGATGTGGCGGGTCCTGGTCGAGGCCGGCTACCCCGACGGGATCCTGCTGGAGTTCGCCCGCCTGGTCGAGCGCACCGCCTACGGCCAGCACCTCGACCTCCTCTGGGTCCGGGAGGGGCGGTTCGACCTGGGACCGGAGGACTACTTCGCGATGGTGCGGGCGAAGACCGCCTACTACACCGCCGTCGCCCCCCTTCGCCTGGGGGCCCTGGTCGCCGGGCGGGAGCCGCCGGCGGCCTTCGAGACCGCCGGGGAGAGGCTCGGGATCGCCTTCCAGATCGTCGACGACGTGTTGAACCTCAAGGCCGACCCCACCGCCTACGGCAAGGAGATCGCCGGCGACCTCTGGGAAGGCAAGCGCACCCTCATCCTCCTCGACTTCCTGGCCCGGGCCCCCGGCCCCGAGCGAGAGCGGGCCCTCGCCCTCCTGGCCCGGCCCCGGCGGGAGAAGGACCCCGCCGAGGTCGCCTGGCTCCACCGCCGTCTGGTCGAGAGCGGGGCGGTGGCCCGGGCCGAGGCCGAGGCCCGGCGGATGGCCGAGGCGGCCCTCGCTGAACTCGCCCCTCACCTGCCCGCGGGCGCGGGGAAGCTGCTCCGCGCGCTGGTCGAACGGGTCCGCTAACCCCCCAACCGGGCGTAGCGCGGCGCCCCTGGCGGGGGCGATAATCCCCTCGTGCGCCGGCTTTTCGTCGCGCTCGCGCTGCTTCTGGGATCGCTGGCGGCGGCGGTGCGGGTCTACCCCACCTCGCCGACGCTATCCCGCGCGCTCCCGGGGGCGATCGTCACCCACGTCTTCCGGGTCGAGGGCGGGGGCGGGCCCTACACCCCGGTTTTTACCTCCAGCGCGGGTTTTCCCATTCTCTCCCGCCCCCGTCCCCTCCGGCCTCCGGCCTACCTGCCGGTCACCGAGCGGGTGCCCGAGGACGCCCTCGAGGGCACCACCGACGTCCTCACGGTGACGGTGGACGGGGCCCGGGCCGAGGTCCGCACCCGGGTGGGGTTCCGCCCGGGGCTCGGGCTCCGGGCCCCCGGGCGGGTGATCTTCGTCCCCCCCCTGAAGCTCGTCCGGGTCGAGGTGGAAAACCGGGGGAACGGCCCCGACGGCTTTCTCCTCCGGCTGCTTGGCGAAAAGGAGGTCCTCGAGGCCCACCGCCTGGAGCTCGCTCCCGGCGAGCGGCGCGCCCTTTTGCTCGGGCTTCCCCGGACGGGCTCCTACCGCCTGGTCCTCCGGGAGCTGCGGGCCGGCAAGGAGGCCGAGAAAACGATCGTCGCCCGGCCGCCCGAGCGGGGTCCCCTCGTTCCCTTGCGGCTCACCGGTCAGGCGGCCTTGGGCTACGCCTGGCCGGGGAACGGGGCGGCGGCGAGCTTTTCCCTGGCCGGACCGCTCTCCGACTACCTGAGCCTCCGGGCCTACGGGGCGGCGTCGCGCCCGGGCACGGGGCTCTTTTCCTTGGACCTCTTTGGCGAGGGCTGGTCGGCGGGGGCCGACCTCGGGCCCCGCGTGGCCGGCCGCCTGGCCCTATGGGAAGGGACCACCGCGGTTCGGCTGTCGGCCGGAAGCGGCCCCTGGGCCCGGGCCGAGCTCGCCTTCGCCGGAGCCGGGGCCCGCCACCGGTGGGCGGTGAGCGCCTCTCCCGACCTCCGCCTCGACCTCTCGGGGGCCGGCGCCCCCACCGACCGGCTGAGCTTCGGCTACGGCCTTTCGGTGGCCGGGGGCGGGGCCAGCGGGGCGCTTTCCCTGGGCCTCCGCCGGAAAAGCCTCCACCTCGCGCTTAACTACGGCGGCGACTACGCCCCCCCCGATCCCTACGCCCAGCGGTTCTCCCTGGGGCTCTCCGACACCTGGGGCAGCGCCGGCGCCTCGGCCGCCCTAAAGGGCGGCGCCCTCGCCGACTGGAGCCTGGCCGCCGCCTCCACCGGAAAGCAACTCTTTGGCCCCAGGGCGCCGCCCTCCAGCCTGGGGCTGGAGGCCACCCCCGAGCACCTGGCGTTCTCCGGCCAGGCCAGGCTCCAGGCCGCCCCCGAGCTCGGCCTTGCCCTCGACGCCGCCTACCGCTGGCGGGGGGACGCCTTCGCCGACGCCGAACTTCGCCTCGACCTGCCGCCCCCCTTCGGGGAGCTGGTGGCGGGGGCGAAGCTCGACGCCGGGCGGGTTTCGGGTTACCTCGAGGCCGACGCCGAGTACCCCCTCGAGGACGCCCGCCTCGCCCTCTCGGGCCGCCTCGCCTACCCCTGGGAGGCGAGCGAGCTCGGCGGTCGCCTCCACCTTGGCGGCAGCGCGCGCTACCTGGAGGTGGGCCTCCGGGCCCGCCCCTTCGTCCCCTCGGCCTCCCTCGATCTTTCGGCCCAAACCCCGGTGGGCCCCGGCCTCCTCGCCCTCAGCGCGACCGCCCGCCTCCCCGAGGGGAGCTACGCCCTCAGCCTGGGGGCCCGGGCCCCGATCCTCATCAGCGTGCCCGACGCGGTGGCCGAGCTCTTTGGCGGCCGCAAGGTGGCCACCGTTCTCGGCGCGCTCCGCCCCGACGCCCCGGTGGAGCGCCTCGCCGGGATCCGGGTGGTCGCAGGCCCCTACCAGGCGGAGACCGACGCCGCCGGCCGCTTCGCTCTCAAGCTGCCTCCGGGTCGGTGGACCCTCCGCCTGGTCCGGGACTCGCTCCCGGTCACGCTGGTTTCCGAGAAGCCGGAGATCACCCTCACCCTCCGGGCCAAGGAGACCCGGCGGGTCGTCTTTCCCCTCTCGGTCCGGGCCCGCCTGGCCGGCCGGGTCGAGGTCCGGATCGAAAAGGGCCGCAAACCGCCCCGGCTGCGGTTCGCGCTGGAAGTGGAGGACGCCGCCGGCCGCAAGGCGGCCCTCTACACCGAGCCCGACGGCCGCTTCGACCTGCCCGGCCTCCGGCCCGGGGTGTACACCGTTCGTCTTTTAAAGGACTTCCTGCCCCCCGGATACCGCGCCCTGATCGACGCGGTGCGGGTCCGCCTGGAGCCGGGGAAGACCGCCCGCGTCGTCCTGGTGGTGCGGGCGCCCCCGCGCAAGGTGTACCGGCCCGGAAAGGTGCGGATCCTCGCGGTCAGGCCCGAGGTCGGCGCCGCCCCGCCCGGGGCCGTTCCCCTGGTCGAGGCCGAGCTTAAGGGGAAGCCCGACCGCCTGCTGGTCCGCTACCGCGGCCGGGTCCTCGGCCTCCTCCTGCCCAGCCAACGGTCGGGCCTTTGGCGGGGGCGGGTGGCGATCCCGAGAGACGCCCGGGGGCCCCTGCCGCTGGAGCTCGTCGCCCTAGCGGGGGGGCGCGAGCTCGCTCGCTTTCCCTTCTACCTGGCGGCGGATCCCCGCGCCCCCTGGGGGGTGGTGCGCACCCTGCCGGTGGTCCGCCGGGGTCAGAAGGGCGTGCCCGTCTTCGCGCACCTCTACGCCCCGGCGGTCTCGGCGACGCTCCGGATCGGGGAAAAGGCCTACCCGTTAAAGGGGGCGGGGGCCGACTGGAGGGGAAGCTTTGACGTGCCGCCCACCGCCGCAAAGCGCCTTCGGCTCGTGCTCGAGGCCCGACTGGCGGGCGGCCGTGAGGTTCGGCTGACGCGCTACCTGCTGGTCCGCTAGCGGGGTTTCTCCCCGGCCGGGAGGACCCGGGGCACCTCGCGGGTGAGGCGGCCCCGACGCACGCCCAAGGCGGCGGCCTGGACTTTTCGCTGAAAGGGGTACTCTTGACCCGGCTCCACCTGGATCCGGTAGCTCCCCGACTCGCCGCCCTGGAGCACCAGCCGCACCGGCAGGGCCCAGACGAGCCGGGCGCTCCAGCAGGTGGGGGTGGCGTAGTAGAAAAGGCAGTAGAGGCTGGAGCTGTACTGGGTGGGGTCCTTGACCTGCGGTCGGTCGAGCGGGAGGTCCTGGTGCGCTTCCCAGGCGGTCCAGCCGGAGGGCGCGTTGACCGGGGCATTGACGGGCGGGGTGGTAAAGGGGGGGCGGTACTGGGCGTCGACCTTGCTCAGGGCGCCCTTGGCCTCGAGGCGAAAGTTGTAATGGCGCTCGATGGTCTGGATCAGGGCCTGGACTCCGGTGTCGGGGTCCGAAAGCAGCCCCTCGCCCCAGAACTTTACGCGAAGCAGGATCGCGTAGCGGGTCTTCCCCTGGTAGGTTCCCCAGACCACCGCCGGCGGCGGGGGGCAATTTCCGGCGAGGGGGGTAAGGTCCACCCGCAGGGCCCCGGGGCCCGGGGCGGGGTTTTGGATCGCGGCGCAGGCCTGCTGTTCGGCGGTGGGGGTAAAGGTAAGCTCGGGCGGCGAGAGAAGGGGGTCCTCGTAGTACCAGGTCTGGGCCAAGGCCAGACCGAGGAAGAGGGCGAGGACCCAGGTCCGCTTCACTTCAAAGCCACCTCCGCGTAGAGCGGCGCCACCAGCCCCTTGGCCTCCACCTCCACCGACGCCACCACCGCCTCCTTGGGCACGTCCTTTAGGGGGATCCGGTAGCGGATGAGCCCGTCCCGGAGGAGCACCCGCTCCGCAAGCTTCTGACTCTTAACCGCCTTGCCCCGGGCGTCCCGGAAAACCAGGCTCGGATGGAGCCTCAGGTACACGTTTCCCTTGTTGACCACGTCAAGGAGGAGGGCCTCCTTCCCCGGGTCCAGGTCGAACGCCTGAATCGCCGCGGCCGGCCGCTCGGTGCCGGCGATGGTCACGTACACCACCCCCCAGATCCGGAGGCGGTTCACCACCGCGACGCCCCGCCGGTTCTTCACCGGGGCCGGCTTGGTGGCGAAGGTGATGGCGGCCCAGTAGCTGCCCTCAAGCGGCGCTCCCTCGGGCACCGCCACCTCAAAGGGCACCGCGACCGGCTCGTCCGGTTTCAGGGAAAGGGGGTCGAGGGCCACCTTGATCCAGCGGGCGGCGGAGTAGGGGTTGGCGCCGGGCGCAAGCGGAATAAGCCCGCCTTCCGCGTTTTCCCCCCAGTCCAGCACCGCCACCTCGGCGGTGACCGCGTCGCCGTAGCCCTTGGCCAGGACCGCGAACTCCTTGCGAACCCGATCCCCTTTGGCTAGGGTCAGCTCGTAGCGCGGCGGTGCGATGAGCAGGCCCCGGTACCCTGGTGGCGGTTCCGGGACCTGGGCAAAGGCGAAAAGGGCGCCCCCCAGGAGGGGCGCCGCGAGAAGAGCAAGAAGGATTGGCCTCACGGACCTATGCTACGGCACAGCCCCGTTCCAGGTGATGGTCGCGGTTTGCTGGGTACTCTGCGGGCTGGTGGTGAGGGGATTGTTCTGGGCGTAGAAGGTGATCGGAATGATCTTGGCGAAGGAGAACTGGGTGCTGAAGGCGTAGGACTGGTCTACCGAGAAGCTGGAAACGACCTTGCCTGCAACCGTAGTGTTCTGGTCGGGCTTGTAGAAGCTACCATCGGTCGCCAGGTAGCCGGGGACGGCGTAGAGGGTCATCCCGCCCGCCACCGTGCCGCTTACGCTCGCGCTCACCTTGAACGACGTGGGCGAGTTGGTGATGACCAGGAGCTCCCCGTCGTCGGGCTGCGAGGCGGCAGGCTTGGTGGTGAGGCTGGTCCACCCGCTCACCGTGAAGCCGCTCTTCGTAACCGCGTTGGGGTAGAAGTTGCAGGTTAGGCTGGGTGGGGTCCCACTTGAGCCACCAATGGTGTAGCTGGAGGGCAGCGAGGAAGACAGGGCACTGAGGCAGTCCGTAATTCCGCTGACGGTGGCCGGATAGTAGCCGGCCAGGCTGGGGCTGAACGCCCCGATCGCCGAACCGCCGGCCGTGCTCCCGGTGAAGAAATCCACCTGGCTCACGTTGGTGAAGATCGCCGCGTAGGCCGGGTACTTGCTCTTCACCGCGGTTCCGGCGAGCGCCATGCCAAAAGCCAACCCGATGACCAATAAAACCGCTAGCCTCTTCATCCTCTCACCTCCGAGCGAAGAGGCCGTAAGCCGGTCGCGCCACTGGCTCGCCCCGCTCCCATGGCGCCCGTGTCGGGATCGCGGGGGTCGTCGCCTCCCACGGCTCTACCGAGGCTCAGCCTAATGCGCTTCCGACGCGCCGCCACCCCCCATTTGGGGGTATCCGTTTGCGGGGTGCCGGGCGGCTGGGGCCCGGCTAGGATGAGCCTGAGGTCCGTTAGGGGCCCCTTCCCGGCCGGCCAGGGCGCCGCCGCCGGGGCCAGAAAAGGCGCCCGCGCGTTCGGAGGCGAGGATCCGCGCCGCCAAGTTGGGCACCAGGGTGGCACGGGGAGCCAGTGGTGCAACCGGCCGAACGCCTAGGGGCTCAAAGCGTTTTCGGGTCGTGCCGTTCGTGAGCACCTACGCGGCCCACCGGTTGCACCCCGCCACGAGGAGGTGGTCGGGGTGCGGATGTTTTGGAAAGGTCTTCTCCTTGCTTGGATCTTGGTCCTGGGAGCAGCCTGGGCCCGAGGAGCGGTGACCAGCACCCGGGTGGTGATCCGGGTCCCCGAGGTGCTGATGCTCTTCCTCAATCGAAAGCCGGGCGGCGCGCTTCCGGTGCGGGTGGAGCACGGGGCGGTGATTCCCTCCTCGGTCGAGGTCCGGGTGGTCGCCAATACGAGCTGGGTGCTCTGGGTACGGGCCACCCCCCTCACCGGGCCCCTCACCCTGCCGCCCGAACGCCTCTCGATCGGCGGTCGCAGGCTTTCCAGCCTGCCCCAGGTGCTGGCCCGGGGCCGGGGGGCCTTCCTCCGGAGCTACCCGATCGGGGTGGAGCTGGAACCCGGCGAGCCCTCGGGCGTCTACCGCGGGGTGATCACCTTCAATCTGGCCCGGCCCTGAGCGGGCGGAGGAAGGCCGCCGGGGTCGCTACCACCGGGGGTGGGTCGGCGAACGCGAGGAGGGGCCGGTCGCCCGACACCGACACCGGCACGCCGGCCGCGCGGGTAGCGACGCCCTTGGCCGCCCAAGGGGTTTCCTCGTCCAGGTGGACGGTGGTCTTCTTTCCTATCCATTGCCATGTGACCCGGGTTCCCGGCCGACGCTGGCGTAGGCTGAGGTATGCGCGCGCTGTTGGTTTTGGCCCTGCTCCTTTCCGCTGCGCTGGCCGAGGAGGTGCCGAACCACGACTTCTTCCGCATCACCCAAACCGCCTCGCGTTCGACCAGCACCCCCGGCGCCTGGCGCTACGCGATCACCCCCCGCACCAAGGAGGCCCGCCGCTACTGGGGGGAGGCCGCGGGGTTTTGGATCCGCTCGCTGAAGATCGGGCTGCCGGTGCGGTTGGGCCCGTTGGTGATCGAGGCCGGCGAGGGCGGGCTCTACCTAAAACCCGGCTGCGCGCGGTTCCGGCCCAACTGCTACACCCGCCCCCCGCTCCCCGAGGGCCTGAAGGCCTGGAAGCTCGACCTCATCCTGGTTGACTTTCATAACGCCCTGGTCTGGACGCTCGCCGACGCCAAAAAGCACGCGAGGCCCTACCCCGCCACCGTGGCCCTCTCCAAGTTCGTGCGGCTCCACGTCGATTCGGGCGGGGCCTTCATGGTCGAGCCGATGGGGTGGAAGCCCTAGGGTGAGGGCGTGGGGCGGAGCCGGGACGGGGTCAACCGGGCGGCGCGCGACCTCGAGCGCGGCTTCTACGAATGGTCGGCCTTTTCCGCCCGGCAGGCTGCGGAAAAGGCGGCGTGGGCGGTCTTCCAGCCGATGGGGGCGGTCGCTTGGGGGCATTCGGTCGCCGGCCTGCTCGAGGAGCTCAACCGGCACCGCCCGGTGCCCCCGGACCTGGTGGAGAAGGCCTTGCTCCTCGACAAGGCCTATATCCCGAGCCGCTGCCCCGACGCCCATCCCAGCGGCGCTCCGTTCAAGCGGTTCACCGAGGGGAGGCCCGATCGCTGGTTCAGGCATCGGAGGCCATCGTTGGGTTTTGGTCAAGGTCTTCTATCCCCGATGGACGCGGGATGAGCTTATCCGCCTCCTGAAGGTGGGCCTCGCCCGGCTGGCCGGGGGGGCGCCGATCCGGCGGGCGGTGCTCTTCGGTTCCTGGGCGAAGGGGCGGGCCACCGTGGCCAGCGACGTGGACCTGTTTTTGCTCTACGCCCCACCGGAACGGCCCGACCTCGCTGCCTTGGTAAAAAGGCGCCTTGGGGTTCCCGGCCTCGAGGTCCACGCCTACACCGAGGAGGCGTACGCCCGGCTTCGGCCGGTCCTCGAGGCCATGCTCGAGGCCGGCGTGGAACTCCTTGGCGAGGATCGCTAACGCCTTACCGAGGGGGACGCGCGCTCGACCCGTTCGCGGCCCGGGTCCGCCCGGTTCGAGGGCGAAAAGCCCCGGCTCCTCGGCCACCCCCGGCAAGCGGGCTGCGGGCCGCTTCGGCACACCGGCGCCGCCAGGCCTTTGCCCTTCTATGGCGTTCAGGGGGGAGGGGGCGCGCGGTTCCCCCCCGCGCCCCCCATGGCCGATATCGGCATCGGCGGTCCCCGGTTCCCACCGGTTGGGTGGGATAGGCTTGGGTCGATGAAGGCCCGTTCGCTTCGCCTCAAGCCCCGGCTCGTTCCCCGGGTGTGGGGCGGCCGGCGCCTGGCCGAGCGCTTTGGGGCCCGAGGCTCGGAGCCGATCGGCGAGGCCTGGATGGTCTACGACGAAAACGAGGTCCTGGAGGGCCCCTTCGCCGGCCGGCGGCTCAGGGAGGCGCTTCCCGAGCTGGGGGCCGGCTTTTTGGGAAAGCGGGCGGTCGAGCGGTACGGCCTTGAGCTCCCGCTCCTGGTGAAGCTCCTCGACACCGCCGCCTGGCTCTCCGTCCAGGTGCACCCCGACGACGCCTACGCCCACCGGGTGGAGGCGGATACCGGTTTCCACGGCAAGAACGAGGCCTGGGTCGTTCTGGACGCTGATCCCGGGGCCCAAATCGTCTACGGCGTCAAGCGTCCGGTGACCCGGGAGGAGCTGGCGGCGGCGGCCCGGGACGGCTCGATCCTGGAGCTTTTGAACTTCGTTCCGGTGGCGCCCGGCGACGCGATCTTCGTGCCCGCCGGCACCATCCACGCCCTGGGGCCCGGGCTCTTGGTCTACGAGGTCCAGCAGCGCTCCGACCTCACCTACCGCCTTTACGACTACGGTCGGGGGCGAAGGCTGCACCTTGAGAAGGCGCTCGACGTGGCCCGCCTTGCGCCCACGCCGGTGCCAAAGCGGCGGCTTCAGCCTGGCGAGTTCCTCTCGACCTCGTTTTTCGCCCTCTCGCTTCTGGAAAGCGAGGCCCGGGCCCCGGACGAGAGCTTCCTGACCCTGGTCCACCCCGAGCGCCCGGAGCCGGGGATGGTCCTCGCCGCCGGCGAAGCGACCGCCCTTCCCGATGGCCCCTGGCTCGCCGCGAGCCTTTGAGCCGCGTTTCCCTGGCCGGCTACGGGTGTTCTTGTTTTGGCCCAAGGCGGGCCCCCCTGGAGCTCGCAGCGATAAGAATAGCTCGTGGACCCTCTTTGTCATCCGTTTGACATCCATCTGTCGCACGGCTAGGCTGGAGGGCAGAGGAGGGCGCCATGGCGGTCAAACCCATCGAACACGCGGGTGTCGTGCTACTGCCCCAGGTGCGCGACCCGGAGACCGGCCGGATCGATGCTGGGAAGCTTGCCCGGGCCCTGGGGGTGAAGAAGGCCCAGCTCGCCCGGACCCTGGGGGTGGACCGCCGGCTCCTCAGCAGCAAGCCGACGCTGCCGAAGATCCAGAAGCGGGCGGCGATCCTCGAGCGCGCGCTGGCCATCCTGATCGACTACCTCGGCGACGAGAAGACGGCACGCATGTGGTTTCACACGCCGCACCCGAGCCTTGAGGGGCACACGGCGTGGGAGGTGTGCGAGAACCGCGAGGCCTTCCCCAAGGGGCTTGAGGTCGTCCTTCGCATGGTCGAGCGGGTTCCGGAAGGGATCCCCTCGTGAAGAACGCCCGCGCACTGAAGACGGCCCTGGCAAAGATCAGGGCCGTCTTCCTTGAGGGCACGGCGGTTCGGCTGGTGGACGAGAAGTGGGCCTCCCCCGAAGACGTAGTTTCGGGAACGGGGGCGTTTCTTAAGGGCGGCCGCTACAGTGCGGCGGGCGGGTTTCGGGCCGTCTACCTTACCGAGGACGCCCGCGTGGGCCTTACGGAAGTCAGCTTTCCCATCAGCATGGGCGGGCGCTTCCACCTTGAAGGCGCCGGGCGCATCACTGTGGTCCCGGTTCGGTTCCGGCTCCGAAAGGTCCTGGATCTTTGCGACTACCGCGTGCGCATTGCGCTCGGGACCGACCTCGAGGAGATCGTTCAACCGATCGAGCCCTATGAGGCACGCGGAGAGGATGCGCCCACGCAGGTGCTCGGGCGCGTCGCGTGGCGCCTCGGCTGGAGCGCCATCCGGTATCCGAGCCGACACGACACCGCGGTCTCTAAGTGGGCGCCCGAAGGCTCTTCAACATCCCGATCCAACATTGGCTGCCAGTCACACTTTTCGGGGCCCCCGCCGTGGCAAAAGCCACGGCGGGGTACATAATCTGGTGGTTTTCCCCGACAACCTAAGGCCGCCGGAGGAATACCTGAAGCCCGCGCGCCCTGAAGCAAAGATTCCCTGACGGGGCCGGGTGCCCCGTGGGGGCCAAACGGTGGTGCCTGCTCTCAAATCTGCAAGCTCATGATCGCTTTGGGCGCGTTCCATTATCCGTTCCCGCCGGCTTATCTTCGTCTGCCAGCGAGGAAACCGCCCTTTCCGGGGGCCCCTGGCTCGCCGCCTGCCTCTAAGCGCCCCGGCGCGGTGAAGGTCATCTTGGGGGCTTAAAGGTGCGCCCCCAGGCTTGCCGGGGGTTTTAGACTTCAACGCCCGCTCTTTGGGAGGGGGTTGGCCCGGGGCCTACGGGCCCGCCCCGACCCCGCACCCGCCAGGGGGCCCGGTCAGGTTCCGTAATCGATCACAAACCAGCCGTTCTAGCCGAGCTTAAGCCAGCCCGCGCCGGCGTAGGTTCCCCTAACCGTGGCCCCGTTTTTTGGCGTGCCATCTCGCGAACGTCGATCTCGGCCGAGCGCAGGGCGTAGACGTTGCCGTAGGCGGAAAGAAACGCCGTCAGCGTCCGCCTCCGAAGCCGTTCCAGGTACGGCCCTAATGAATCCTCGGGCGGGTCGTGGGGGTTCGTGCACGCGGGCCTGGGCGTGCTTCTGAGCGACCCCAGGATGAGGGTCAGTTCAAGGGGCGGGTACAGGGTCATCGCGACGCTTACCTGGTAGGAGGGAAGCGTGCCCAGGGGCGTCCAGGTTGCGCCGCCCCCAAAAGGGCTTCAAGGCGCTCTTCCATAGATCGATCGGTCCAGTAGGCCCCGATCTCCAGGCTTGTGGTGGGGGTTCCCGCCACGCTGCCGAGCTCAAGCCGAAAGGTCAACGGCCAGCCCGGGGGGTCGTAGCCCAAACCCTGGGACAGGTAACCTTCCCCTTGACAGGGGCCGAAGGCCGCGGTCACGTGGTAAGGGTCTTGGCGAATCTGCAACCCGGCGGCCCGGCTTGGGCAACCCAACCCCGCCCGGGCGTGGAGGCCGACCGTGGTCGCGTGGGCGAATTGTAAAACCCCCAGGACCCCGGCCAGGAGGACTCCTCTATGCCTTCGTCCAACGCGCACCGCAGGTCTAACGATTCCGGTAGGAGCCCCCGTCGTCGAGCGTTTTTGACAAGGGGTTGACGGGCGTGATCGGTTTGGCGGGGGGGCCTTGCAGAGCGGGGCTAGAATGGACGGGCCATGGCGTCCGAACCCTTTACCGCGGTCATCCTCGCCGGCGGCCGAGGGGAGCGCTTCTGGCCCCTTTCCCGGAGCAGCCGCCCCAAGCAGTTTCTCCGGCTGTTGCCCGGGGGCAAGAGCCTGATCGAGGCCACCGCCGAGCGGCTTTGGCCGCTCACCGGTTGGGAGCGCATGCTGGTTTCCACCTCCGAGCGTCTGGTCCCCCTGATCCGGGCGCACCTGCCCGACCTGCCCGAGGCCAACCTGGTCGTGGAGCCCGAGCCCCGGGACACCGCCCCGGCGGTGGCTTGGGCGGCGCTGGAGGTCGCCCGCCGGTTCGGGGAAGATCAGGTGGTGGGCTTCTTCCCGGCCGATCACTACGTCGAGGACGCCCCCGCCTTTCACCAAACGGTGGAGGCTGCCGCCGCCTTTGCCCGCCGGGAAGCTGCGATCGTGACCCTGGGCATCGCCCCCAGCTACCCGGCCACCGGGTTCGGGTACATCGAGCAGGGGCCCGAGGTGGCCAACGGCGTCCATCGCGTGGGCCGGTTCGTGGAGAAACCCGATCGTGAGGCCGCCCGGCGCTACCTGGCACTCGGGAAGTTCTTCTGGAACGCGGGGATCTTTATCGCCCGCCCGTCCGTGCTCCTGGCCGAGCTCAACCTGCGTGCCCCGGAGATCCTCGCTCCCCTGCGGGAGCACGGCCTGGCCGCCTACCCGGCGCTTCCAAAGACCAGCTTCGACTACGCGGTGATGGAGCGCACCGACAAGGCCTACGTGGTGCCGGCGCGGTTTGGCTGGGACGACCTGGGCGACTGGACGGCCCTCGAGCGGCTTCTCCGCGAGGACGGCAAGAACGTGGAGCTCGCCCGGCACGTGGGGTTGGACACCGAGGGGGCGATCATCTACGCCACTTCCAAGGACGAGATCATCGTCACCCTGGGGGTGCGGGACGTGGTGATCGTGCGGGACGGCGAGGTGACCCTGGTGGTGGCCAAGGACCGAGTGCAGGAGATCAAGCGGCTTTTGGCCATGCTCAAGCGGGAGCCTTTCCGCGAGCTGCTGTAGATAAGGGTAAGACGTGCAAGTGGACAACTTTGTCATTGTCATTTCTCGCAAAAGTTTTATCGGTTGTGATTTACATTGCAAACATCCTCCAGTCTATTTTCTTGTCGATACCTTCGACCTTGCGTGTTGGTATAGCCTGTGATTGCTTTGATTAGTCGTTGGATCAGGCACGGACTTCTTCAGAATATTCTCGCCCTCTACGGCGTTCAGTTGGCCAGTTATGTTTTTCCACTCGTCACCGTGCCCTACCTTGCCCGCATCTTGGGGCCGAAAGAGTGGGGATTGGTCGCATTCGCACAAGCTTTCGGACAGTATCTTGCGCTGATTGTGGAGTACGGGTTTAGCTTGTCTGCTACAAGGGAGGTGGCTCGTTCACGTGATTCACTTGCACGGCGTTCTGAGTTGCTCGCCGGGGTTTTGGGTGCCAAAGCTCTTCTCGCCACCTTGGCGCTCGGATTGGCGTTAGCTGTTTCCTATCTGGTTCCGACCTTCCGCGAGCAACCCAAGGTGCTCTGGGCTGGAGTGTTTTGGGCACTCGCGACGGCCTTCAACCTCATGTGGTACTTCCAGGGTCTGGAACGGATGCGGCTGGTGGCGACCCTAGATGTCGGTGCCAAAGCGTTGGCTTTAATGGGAATATTGCTGTGGGTGCGAAAACCCGAGGACGGTTGGAGAGTGCTTGTTCTGATGGGGATGGCTTCACTTTTGTCTACATTGGTTGCACTAATTCTCGCCTACCGCGAAGTACCGGTCCGCCTCCCTAACTGGGCTCGGGTCCGGAAGGCTCTTCAGCTTGGTTGGACGATGTTTTTGTTCCGAAGTGCTGTGAGTTTGTACACGCTGGGCAACACGTTTATTCTCGGGCTCTTTGCACCGTCCCAGATCGTAGGCTACTACGCGGGTGCGGAAAAGATCAGTAAAGCCTTTCTGGGACTTTTGGGGCCTATAAGCCAGGCCCTTTACCCTCGTTTGAGCCACCTTGCTCAGCGCTCACGCACTGAGGCTGCAAGGTTGGTTCGGATAAGCTTGAGCGTGATGGGGCTTGGCGGAGTGCTCATGGGGCTTGCGGTCTTTATATTTGCGCCGCTTTTGGTCCGGATTCTTCTTGGGGAAGGCTACGAGCCTGCAGTTCCTGTCGTGCGTGTTTTGTCGCTATTGCTTCCGTTGATAGCGCTAAGCAATGTCCTAGGCATCCAGTGGATGCTCCCCTTAGGGCTTGACCGTCCCTTCAACTCGATCATCCTAGGCGCAGGGTTTGTTAACCTGAGCCTGGCTGTGCTCCTTGCACCGCGTCTTGCCCAATTGGGCATGGCTTGGGCAGTGGTGATTTCGGAGGCGCTCGTCACCGGAGGTGTTTACCTCCTTTTGCGGAAACGCGCTTTGGATCCGTGCACTTACGGGCGAGGGGTGGAAGGAGAAGGTGAGGTTCGATGAAGGTCGACTGGCTGATTGTTGGGGCGGGCTTCACCGGTTGCGTTTTGGCCGAGCGAATCGCGAGGCAGCTGGGCAAGAAGGTGCTCATCGTAGAGCGAAGAAAACCATATTGGGGGCAATGCCTACGACCACTACAACGAGCACGACATCCTGGTTCACAAGCACGGCCCCCACATCTTTCACACCAACAGTAAAAAGTCTGGGACTACCTTTCTCAATTCGCCGAGTGGCGGCCTTACTATCATCGGGTGCTTGCAGTAGCGGATGGTAAGAAGGTTCCCATTCCTTTCAACTTGAGCTCGCTCTATGCCCTCTTCCCCCGAGGTACGTGGAGAAGCTGGAGGAGTTCCTTATCAAGCATACGGTTTTGTGGTGAAGATCCCCATCCTGAAGCCACGGGAGAGCGTTGAGGGGGAATTGCGCTGAGGGCGTAATCTTTCTTGTTTCGAATTCTGTGTAAGAAGAGGGGGTACCGCCAGACGGCGAAAGGAGGTGCCCCGTGGACCAGGATACGCTCAAGGCACTGCTGAAGGAAGCAATGACCGAGGTGGTGGAGGAAAAGCTGCAGGTGCTCTTGGAGCTGGATCGATGGGCCTTCTTGCAAGAGCACGGCGGTCGAAGGGCGGCCACTACTCTCGTAAGCTGGAGACCGCCTTTGGCGAAGTCAAGCTGCGGATCCCCCGAGACCGAGAAGGAAAGTATTACCCCAGCCTCCTCACTAAGCATCAGAGGCGCACGGCGGACCTTTCCGACCTGGTACTGGCGCTCTACGCCAGCGGGGTCTCGGACCGCAAGGTGGCGGAGGTCTTGGGGCTTTTGTTCGGGTACGAGTGCAGCCACAAGACGATCAGCAACCTGACCGAGCGGATGCAAGAGGAGGTGGAGGCCTTCCGCCATCGACCCTTGCCGCGGCGGCTCTAAAAAAGCTACGCTCCGCGTGAGTGCGGTCTACCTGGACGCCCTGTTCCTTAAGCTGCAGTACCCCGGCAAGGGCATTGAGAAGCAAGCGCTCTACGCCGCTTTGGGGCTGACTGAGGACGGCAGGCGCACCCTCCTGGGCTAAGAATGTACGGGCTTCGCCCGTGACTTGGCTCTTTCCTAATGAAGGGGCCGTCGTCTGGGAGGAGCTTTTAAAGGAGCTCAGGTCCCGGGGCCTTGTCGAAGTGCTCCTCTTCATCACCGACGGCCTTTCGGGGATCGCTCAGCCGCAAGGCGGCTAGCATTTCTAGAGGCGATCCATCGGGTCTACCCCCAGACCGAGTAGCCGTACTCAATCCTGCACAAACTCAGGGCCACCCAGGCTCAGGTCAAGCGCCGGGACGCCTCTGTCCTACTCGCCGATCTCAAGCGGGTCTACCGGGCGCCGAATCGAGCCGAAGCCCTTTTGGAGCTCAAGCGCTTTAGCCAAAGGTGGCAGGACCGCTATCCCCGGGTCACCGCTTCCTGGTGGAACGACTCGGGGGCTTTGCTTCGGTTTTACGACTACCCCGAGCCTTTGTGGCTCCCTTTGGAGCACCAACCTGATCGAGCAGTTCTTCCGGGAGCTATGCAGGAGTACCAAGGTGCGGGACCACAAGTTTCCCAAACCCGAATCGGTTTACAAGCTCGTCTACCTAGAGGCTGAACGGGGGGAGGGGAGATGGGACCGGAAGCTGCCGGGTTTTGCTGATGTTCAAGAGGAAATCAATGCCCTTTTCAACGCGCGGTACCCCGCGACACAGACTTCGACACAAAAAACTTGACGCTCTCATTGCGCTTCTTGGCTGACTATGTTTACGAAAAGGTCTTTTATGACTACACCCTCAGGCAGTGGGGACTTAAACCCGAGGAACCCGACGCTTCAGTAACAGTGCGTGTGTCGGTCCACATCAGCCATGAAGACCGCTACTTTCAGGACCGTTACCAGGCTATACCCAAGCACAGGTACACTGCTCTCTTTCGGCGGATGCTCTCTTACCCCAACATCAAGATACTTCTCAACACCGACTATCGGGAGATCACGGGCGTAGTTCGCTTTGATCGTATGATCTACACAGGTCCCATCGACGAGTTCTTCGACTACATGCACGGTCCTCTGCCTTACCGCAGCCTCCTGTTCGAGTTCGTGACCCTTGAGGAGGAATGGCACCAGGAGGTGGGCACGGTGAACTACCCGAACAAATACAACTTCACCCGTATTACCGAGCAGAAGCACCTAACAGGGCAGCGGCTGCCTTGGACCACGCTGGTTGTGGAGTACCCGCGGGCCTACCAGCCAGGTGAGAACGAGCCCTACTACCCCATCCCCAGGGAGGAGAACCGGGAGCGCTACGCACTTTACGAGAGGGAGGCGAGGAAGCTGAAGGGTACTGTGCTTTTCGCGGGCCGGCTTGCGGACTACAAGTACTATAACATGGACCAGGCGGTAGCGAGAGCCTTGAAGCTTTTTGAGGAACATGTTGTCAAGGAGGAGGGCTAAATGGCGACTGTAAACATTTTTGTTCCACCGTTTCGTGTACGGAAGTTTAGCGGAGGGTTGCTAGCTGTTTTCGAGTATGCTAATGGGCTGGTTGAACTTGGCCATACGGTGAGGGTTATCCCGATTGAGCCTTCTCCGTACCCCGAGTGGTTCGAACCAAAGTTCGAACTCTTGTCTCCGAAAGCTCGACTTTTTGATGCTTTGCTTCGGTTTGCTCGAGCTGCAATGAAGCAAAATAAGGCGGAAGTTAAGGGGGCTTTGGGAAATGTGATGACCTACTTTTCCCGTTGGGCCTCTTATAGTTTTCGGAGGGCTAGACAAATTGAGTTGCTTAGAAGACATGTTCCTCCTGCGGATGTGAGTCTTGCGACCTCATATCAAACTGCACTTGTGGTGTACTTATATGGCACGGGGCGAAAGTATTATTTCGCGCAGCATTACGAACCCTACTTCTCTATTGATAGCGATAACCCGGAGTTGGCATATATCGATGCATTCCTTACTTACCATCTCCCTGATATCGAGATCATCGCTAACTCAACCTGGCTCGCCCAAAAGCTCCGCGAGCAGACGGGCAGGGATATCCCTGTCTGCCTGAATGCAATAGATCATTCAGTCTTTTTCCCTGACGGTTACCCACCCAATCCACGTGAAAGGTGCGTGATTATCAGTTATGGTGGCCGCTTTGCTAAGTGGAAAGGCTTTCAGGATGCGGCGGAGGCCGTTCGCCTGGCTAGAGAGAAGATTCCCCATCTTGAATGGAGGGTTTTCGGTGATGCCTTATTGCCCCCTAGCAATCCTATAGCCCCTTATATTCCGATAGGTTTTGTTACTGGTGAAGAGCTAAGGAGGGCCTACTCCACTGCGCATATACTACTTGCAAGTTCTTGGTATGAAAGCTTTCCCCTTTTTCCTTTGGAGGCGATGGCCTGTGGTACTGCGGTGATAACCACCCCGTATGGAGTGGAGGACTATGCAAAGCATATGCGCAACGCTTACGTGGTACCCCCTCGCAAACCTGGAATGATGGCGGAAGCTATTGTACGCTTATGCAAGGATGATGCCTTGCGCAAGTCTTTGGCGGAACAGGGCGTAAAGGATGCACGAGAGTACACATGGGAGCACTCGGTTGCTCGGATGGCGACGCTGCTGGGATTGAAATAATGTAAGTAGAATAGGGATTTTGCGAGACGGATGCTTGTGAGTGAGGAGTACTGCGGAGATGGCAGCTTTTAAACCGCTGGTCTATGTGATAGTTCTCAACTGGAATGGCTGGCGAGATACTCTTAAATGTTTGCTCTCCCTTGAGACGCTGGATTATCCCAACTACCGCGTGGTAGTGGTTGACAACGGCTCAACTGACGATTCCGCGGATCGTATTAAGAAAGCCCATCCAGATGTCGAGTTGATAGGAACCAGTAAAAATCTGGGCTTTGCTGGAGGAAACAATGTTGGCATACGCTACGCTTTGGAGCGGGGAGCAGACTACGTGTGGCTTCTCAACAACGATACCAAGGTGGATTCACACGCGCTCACGGCCATGGTTGAGGTGGCCGAAAGGGATCTCGAGATCGGCGCTGTGGGATCTGTGCTGTACTACATGGACGAGCCTGAGCGGGTGCAGGCGTGGGGAGGGGGGTGGGTGAGCCTGTGGTGGGGTATTTCCCGGCACTTTGCGGCGCCGGTTCCTGCGGAAAGAGTACACTATATTACGGGAGCGAGTTTGCTGATTCGTAGAAAGGTTCTTGAAGAAGTGGGTCTCCTTGATGAGGGCTTTTTCATGTACTGGGAAGATACAGACTTCGGCTTTCGCCTTCGAAAAGCAGGATGGAAGCTTGCGGTGGCCTCCGATGCGCGGGTTTGGCACAAGGAGTCTGCGAGTCTGGGCAGGCAGAGTCCGGTCCTGGACAAGTATTTCAACGCCTCGGCCGTTCGTTTCTTTCGTCGGCACGCTCCTTTCCCAATGATGCCTATATTAGTAGGGCCTGGAGGGAGGTTCTTGAAACGGGTGGTTAGACGCGAATGGGGTCAGGCTGGAGCAGTGTTGCGAGGGATCGCACAGCATGAGTATTCTGAATAAATTACTCGATTCTAGTGATTTTGGGAGTGCTACCGATCTGGAGAACCTGTGTGGCATGAAGAGGGTATGCCGCTGTCGGTCTGGTTTTTATCCAGGAATCGCTGTGCTCAGGCTTACCGGAGGTTTAACTTGAGCATTCACCTGACAGGAATAGGGGTCTTCTGGGTCTTACTCGGGCTTTATTCCCTTTTCCAGAAGAGTATGTCGCCACTGATAGGTGCGCTTGTTTCCGCTTCGGTCTTTCAAGCAACTATGGTGCTTAGAATAGAGTTCAGAAACTATATAATCCCAATAATTCCTTATTACTGGATTGCATCACTCGTTGCGTTGCGAGCGGTTACTGAAATTCTGATTGGTCGTGCTGTTCGTGCACCCTCAGCTTTAAAGGTAGCAGGTATCACATTTTTTGCTTTTGTCTTGTACGGGACTCTCTCTGTTTTAATCAGTCCTCGCCTTTTCGAAGGAATTCTGGTCTATGATCCAAGGAAGGGCATTGACACTCAGTACATGAACCTTACACCCTTGCAATTTTCACCATCTATGGTTGGACAGGGTATGTATTTGTGGATAAACGCTCTGGTACTTATTTTCGCTGCAATGTATGGAAGCAGAAGCGGCGCGTTAGAGAAGTTTTCCAGGTATATCATATGGTCGGGAACTATAGTGGTTGTACTAGCAATGTTGCAGTTTTTGGCGTGGATTATTGGAATACCATTTCCATATCAATTTTTCAACAATGTTGAAGGCTGGAGCTTGGGATACGCGCAATACTTGGGAGATGTAAAGAGAATTAATGGGTCATTTACAGAGCCATCCAATCTTGCAGCGTTCCTATTAGGGTTTGTGTCCTTCCTGCTCAGGCTATGGATAGGAGAAAAAGGAGAGTGGCTAGGAGTCTTATTGCTGTTTTCGCTTGCGGCTCTTTTGTTGACAACCTCAACAACCGCATACGTAGGGTTAGGCTTCTTGATTAGTCTTTTGACGTTATACGGGCTCGTCGCAGCTGCCAAACGCAGTGTATTTCGTCGAGGGAATTTGGTGGCCTTAGGACTCCTCCTAAGTGTTATGGCTATTGGAGTCATAGGTTCGCTTACGATGGAACCGGTGGGTCAGGTGGTAAGGGCGGTCATCCTTGAGAAGGGCGTTTCCGGATCCTTCGTTCACCGGATTGCTGCTGATTGGCGTGCGCTAGAGCTTGTGTTGGAGACTGCAGGGCTTGGTGTGGGACTCGGTGGAGACCGGCCCTCTTCCTTTCTCGCGTGGCTGTTGAGTAACGTTGGGATAGTTGGTACCGCCTTATTTATCCTAGGAATATTGTTGACGATCCGCGCAGCAAGGGGGAGGTGCCAAGGAATTGAAGCAGCAAAAAGGCGGTGTTTGTTGGCGTCGGCGGCTGCTTGCGGGCTTTTTGGGCATCTTACGGCGAAGATCATTTCTCAGCCAGATCTTTCGTTTCCAACGCTTTGGATATGGTTGGCCTTTTTAGTAACTGCAGCAGGGCGGATTGGGGGGCGGATTAGTCGATATGTCAGCGTTGGTAGTTAATGCGAGGGTTTTAAGTTCGGTGCTTACGGGCGTTCAGCGCTATACCTTAGAACTTCTTTCCAGATTTGGCGACCGGGTTAGAACATTAGCTCCAAAGGCTAGGCTTAATGGTGTACGGGGACACCTATGGGAGCAAGTTGTACTTCCGAGGCATTTGAGGGGTGAGCTACTCTTCAGTCCCAGCAACACTGGGCCTCTTACTGTTGAGCGTCAGGTTGTAACAGTCCACGATGTGGTGCCCTTAGATCACCCTGAGTGGCTCAATCCGCGGTTTGCCGCTTGGTATCGCTTCCTTGTGCCTCGCTTAGTGCGGAGGGTTCGGCGGGTGATCACGATATCCGAGTTCACGCGGAAGCGTCTTTTGGAGCGGACCGGAGTTGAGCCTGAAAAGATTGTGGTGATCCCTAACGGCGTAGACGCCCGTTTCCACCCCAGGTCGGAGGAAGATGTTAGGAGAGTGCGGGATGCGCTAGGTATTTCGACGGCGCACTACGTGCTTAGCCTGGGTTCCCTTGAGCCTCGCAAGAACCTGCACCGCTTGCTCAAGGCTTGGGAACTGATTCAGGCGGAAGTACCCGAGGACGTTTGGCTTATCGTTGCGGGGGCCAAAGGGAAACCCCTGGTGTTCCGGGAAGTTACCTTTGACCGCTTGCCCCCAAGGGTTTACCTCACCGGCCATGTCCCGGATGAATACCTCCCGGCGCTCTATAGCGGTGCCTTGGCCTTTGCCTACGTTTCCGTTTACGAGGGGTTTGGCCTGCCTCCCCTGGAAGCTATGGCCTCGGGGACGCCTCCGCTCACCGGCAACCGGACGGCCCTGCCCGAGGTGGTCGGCGACGCTGGGCTTGTGGTGGGCCCCTACGATGTGGAGGCCATCGCCTGGGGGCTCAAGCGGCTTGTGGAAGACAGCGCGCTACGGGAGGAACTGCGCAGGAAGGGCCTCGAGCGCGCCAAGCGGTTCTCCTGGGATAAAACCGCAGAGCTCACGTGGAAAGTTCTGCAAGAAGCGGCTCAGGAAGGGTAGCTTTGGGTTATGCGCCTTGTTTTCGTTCACGACTGGCTTGCTGTTTATGCTGGGGCGGAAAAGGTCCTGGAGGCTGCGCTTGAGCTCTACCCCGACGCACCTATTTACACGTTGGTTTACTGTAAAGAGCGCTTTGAGAACACGCGTATCAAAGAACACCTTGTTCACACTTCATTTATCGAGCGGTTGCCTAAGGGGCGGGAAAAGTACCGAGCGTATCTCCCTTTGATGCCCTTTGCGATCGAACAGTTCAATTTGAGTGACTACGACGTGGTGGTTTCCAGCTCCCATTCTGTCGCCAAAGGTGTGCTCACCCGCGCGGATCAGCTTCATGTCAGCTACGTTCATACGCCTATTCGCTACGCTTGGGACCTGCAGTTTCAATATCTCAAAGAGGTGGGGATCGAACATGGCTTAAAAAGTGTGATTGCCCGTCTGATTTTGCACTACATTCGTCTTTGGGATGTGGCAAGTGCAAACCTGGTGGATGTGTTCGTCGCGAACTCCCACTATGTAGCGCGGCGCATTTGGAAAGTTTACCGGCGCGAGGCACGGGTTATCTACCCGCCTGTAGATGTGGATCGCTTCACGCCGAGGAGCCAAAGGGAGGATTTCTACCTCACGCTTTCACGATTAGTACCGTATAAAAAAATAGATCTCATTGTAGAAGCCTTCACCCGGTTGGGGCTTCCGTTAGTGGTGATCGGCGACGGTCCGGATTTCGACAAAGTGAAGCGCTTTGCTGGACCCAATGTTCAACTTCTCGGTTACCAGCCCGATTCGGTGGTCAAGGACTACATGGAACGTTGCAAGGCTTTCGTTTTCGCGGCGGAGGAGGACTTTGGCATCACGCCAGTGGAGGCCCAGGCTGCTGGTGCCCCGGTCATTGCCTATGGTAAAGGCGGTGTGACTGAGACGGTGGTTCCTGGAGAAACAGGGATTTTCTTCCACGAACAGACAGTAGAAAGCCTAAGTGAAGCCGTGCAAGAGTTTGAGACTGGCAAATACCGCTTTGACCTTGAGCGCATCCGCGAAAATGCCGAACGCTTTTCCAAAGCCCGCTTCCAGCGCGAGTTTTCAGAGTTGGTTGAGCGTGAGTGGCTGAAATTCACAGAGGGCAGTAGAGGGCAGTAAAGTTCGGTAGTACCTTGATGGATGCGGTGGCACGTAGGGCAAGCCCAATTAGACTTAGATGTTTTTTCGGGGTTTTGTCGCCACCGTGATGGGGGCGTGATATGAAAGGGTTGGTTCTCTCTGGAGGCAAGGGGACACGACTTAGACCGCTCACGTTCACCCGAGCCAAACAGCTTATCCCTATCGCCAATAAGCCCAATCTCTTCTACGTAATCGAGGATTTGGTGGAAGCAGGGATTACCGATATTGGGATCATCATCAGCCTGGAAACGGGCGACGAGGTACGGGCGGCGCTGGGAGACGGAAAGGAGTGGAGCGCGCAGTTTACGTTTATCGTTCAGGACCAACCGGCGGGCCTTGCCCACGCGGTGAAGACCGCGCGAGCGTTCCTTGGGGATGATCCGTTTGTGATGTACCTCGGGGATAACCTCCTTTCTGGCGGCATCCGCCACCTGGTCGAGGAGTACCGGCAGGGCGGGGCGGACAGTGTGATTCTCCTGACTCCGGTGGAGGACCCCCGCCAGTTCGGCGTGGCTGTGTTGGACGAGGAAGGGCGGGTGGTGCGCCTGGTCGAAAAGCCGAAGGAGCCCCCCTCGAACCTGGCCCTTGTGGGGGTCTACCTCTTCGGCCCGGAGATTCACGAGGTGATCGAGACCCTTAAGCCCTCTTGGCGCGGCGAGTACGAGATCACCGACGCCATTCAAGGTTTAATCGACCGGGGCTATAAGGTGGTGGCCCACCAGGTGCGTGGGTGGTGGAAGGACACCGGGAAGCCTGATGACCTTCTCGACGCCAATCGCCTTGTGCTCTCGCAGATCCGGCGGCAGATTGAGGGCGAGGTGGTGGACAGCCAAATCGTGGGCGAGGTGGTGGTGGAAGAAGGCGCGCGCATTGTGCGATCGGTGATCCGCGGCCCGGCTCATATTGCCGCAGGTGCGGTGATTGAGGACAGCTATCTTGGCCCCTACACCTCGGTGGGGCGGGAGGCCCAGGTCATCCGCAGTGAGGTGGAGTACTCGATCCTGCTCGATCGGGCAGAGGTGGCGGACCTGCCCTACCGCCTCGACGCCTCGGTCCTGGGACAGGAGGTGATGGTCAAAGGCGGGGAGAATGGGCCCCGCCGGCACACGCTCCAGCTCGTCCTTGGGGATCGGAGCCGGGTGAAGCTATGAGGATCCTGCTCACCGGGGGCACGGGTCGCTTGGGCCGGGAGCTCGTGGCGCTTCTCCCCGGGGTGGTGGCCCCGCCTCGCGCCGAGTTCGATATCACCCGACCCGATAGTGTGGAGGCTGCTTTCCTGCGCGACCGGCCGGAGGTGGTGGTGCACGCTGCGGCCTATACCGACGTGGCTGGGGCGGAAAGCCAGCGCGAGGCGTGCTGGCGGGTGAACGTCGAAGGAACGCAGAACCTGGTGCGAGCGGCTTGGAAGCACGGGGCCTTTTTCATCCACATCTCCACGGACTACGTCTTCGAGGGCACGCGGGGCATGTATAAGGAGGAGGATCCCTTGGGTCCGGTGCGAAACTACTACGCCCTCACCAAGCTCGCTGCCGAGGCCGCGGTGCGCGTTTTGCCGCGCCACCTCGTGATCCGCACGAGTTTTAGGCCGCGCACCTGGCCCTATCCCGTAGCCTTTACTAACGTCTACACAAGCCAGGACTACGTGGACGTGATCGCGCCCGAGATTGCCCTTGCGATTCGGCGTCACCGGGAGATCCCGTACAATACGCTTCACATTGCGACCGAGCGGAAGTCGGTCTACGAGCTTGCGAAAAGGCGCCGACCCGACGTGCGCCCCGGCACGAAGGATGAGGCGGGGGTCGCGCTTCCCGACGATATTTCGCTAGATACGTCACGCTGGCAGGCGCTCAAGCAGAAGTGGGGGGAGGTATGAAGGTTCCGCTGGATCCCAAGGTCCAAAAATCTCTGACCTTTCAACGTTACGATGCTCAGCCCGAGATTGCGGGGGTGTTTTACACACCTCTGAAGAAGCACCGCGCGCTCGAGGGGTGGTTCATGGAGCACCTCCGCCTGACGGAGGGAAGGGTAGAAGGGCTCGATATTCCCTTCGAAGTGCGCCAGGTTTCCTTTTCCCGGGCGGTGCCGGGCCGCATCAACGCGTTCCACGTCCACCCCAAGGAGATTCAGGATGAGCTTTGGTGCGTCGTGGAGGGGACCCTCCTCGTGTGGCTCGTGGACCTGCGCGAGGGTTCGCCTACAAAAGGAGTTCGGCGTCGCTACGTTCTTTCGGGTGAGGAACCTGGGCTTCTATATATTCCAAGCGGCGTGGCCCATGGGTATAAGGCAGGTTCTGAGGGGGCTTTGTTGGTCTACGCGATGAACAGCCAGTTCAACCCTCAGGATTCTAACGAAGGGCGGCTTCCGTGGGATTTCTTTGGGGCTGAGCTTTGGGAGGAGGACCGGGGATGAACTTCAAACGGGTGCTCATCACTGGTGGGGCCGGTTTTATCGGTTCTAACTACGTGCGCTACGCCCTCAGGCACCACCCGGAGTGGGAAGTGGTGGTGCTGGATAAACTCGCCTACGCGGGGAACCTGGAAAACCTGGAAGACGTGATGGGCCGGATTACCTTTATCCGGGGCGACATCGCGAACCCCGAGGACGTGCGGCGTGCGATGGAGGGGATGGACGCCGTCTTAAACTTTGCCGCCGAGAGCCACGTGGACCGCTCCCTCCTTGACCCCCGGCCCTTCGTGAAAACCAACGTTGAGGGTACGCTGGTCCTTTTGGAGGAGGCACGGCGCGCCGGTGTCAAGCGGTTCCTGCACGTTTCAACCGATGAGGTTTATGGCGATCTTTCAGGAACGGACCGCCATTCCTTGGAGACCGACCCCTTGCGTCCCCGCTCCCCCTACGCCGCTTCGAAGGCCGGTGCGGAGCACATGGTCTTCGCTTACGGCATTTCCTACGGGCTTGACGTGGTGGTGACCCGGGGCTCCAACACCTACGGGCCCTACCAGTACCCGGAGAAGATCATTCCGCTCTTTATCACTAACGCCCTTGACGATAAGCCCCTTCCGCTTTACGGCGACGGTAGCGCGGTGCGCGACTACATGCACGTGGAGGACCACTGCGCGGGAATCGATCTGGTGCTGCACAAAGGAAAGGCTGGCGAGGCCTATAACCTGGGGGCCAGGCTCGAGGTGCCGGGGGTGGAGGTGGCCGAGCGGGTGCTCGAGCTCCTCGGAAAACCGCGCGATCTTATACGCTTCGTTCCCGACCGGCCGGGGCACGACTACCGCTATAGCGTGGACCCTTCGAAGGCGGAGGCTTTGGGTTGGAGGAGGAAGTGGACCTTTGCGGAGGGGCTTCGCCAGACGGTGCGCTGGTACGTGGAGAATGAGGGCTGGTGGCGCAGGGTAAAGGAAAAACTCGCGTTTCGCGAACTCGAACGCGATTGGTACGCAGTGCGGCAAAGTGGCTAACGCGCCCGGGTGCAAATACCACAGGGAAAGAAGAAATCGGGTAGTACGATGAGCTTGACATGCGATCGGGCCCCGGTCTTGGGTCAACAACGCGTTTTCTTGCGGTAACCACGCGCCCAGCTCTTACCGCCTTGCTGCTTTTGTTCGGAGATTTGACGGCGTTGCTGGCCTCCGGCGCACTCGCCGTGGGCCTCCGGCACTTGCTGGACGGCGGGTTCAACGCGGCGGTGTACGCTCCGCTCTGGCCTGTGGCCGGGCTTTTCGTTTTGGTTTACGCCCTCGTGGGCCTTTACCCCGGCGTGGGCCTGGCGCCGGCGGAGGAGCTCCGCAGGCTCACGCTGGCGACGACGCTCGTTTACCTGGTGCTGGGCGCGGGCACGTATTTGTTTAAGGAAGGGGACACCTACTCTCGGGCAGTGTTTCTTGGCGCATGGGCCTTTTCGGTGGTACTGGTGCCCCCGGGTCGTGCCCTTATGCGTCACCTTTTTGCCAAAAAGAAGTGGTGGGGCTATCCGGTGCTGGTGCTCGGGGCGGGGAAGACCGGGCGCATGGTGGTGCGGACGCTCAAGCGACAGCCAGGGCTCGGCCTCAAGCCGGTGGCGGTGCTCGATGACGATCCGGGAAAGCACGGGGCTCTGGAAGGGGTGCCGGTGGTAGGGGGTGTGGAACTCGCGCCGGTGCTGGCCAGGGAACTGGGCATCCGCCACGCCATCGTGGCCATGCCGGGGGTGCCCCGGGGCAAGCTCCTTGCCCTTTTGGAGCAGTACGGCGGGGTTTTCCCGCACCTCGTCCTGATCCCTGATCTCTTTGGCTTTTCGAGCCTCTGGGTCTCGGCGCGGGACTTGGGCGGGGTGCTGGGGCTCGAGGTACGCCAGCGGTTGCTCCTTGCGAGTCCGCGCGTTGTCAAGCGGGCTTTGGATTTCTTTCTTGCAGCCGTGGGCGGCTTGGTCGCTTTGCCCTTTATTGGTTTAATCGCCCTACTGATCAAACTGGATTCTCCGGGTAGGGCGTTTTACCTGCAGGAACGCTTGGGACGCGATGGCCGGCTTTTCAAAGCGGTGAAGTTCCGCACCATGTACGGGGATGGCGAAGCTCGCCTGGCAAAACTTTTGGAGCAGGACCCCGCCCTTCGCGAGGAGTACGAACTCTACCACAAGCTGCGTAACGATCCGCGTGTGACGCGCGTGGGCCGAATCTTGAGGAAGCTTAGTCTTGACGAGCTGCCACAGCTGTGGAACGTGCTTAAAGGCGAAATGAGCCTCGTGGGGCCGCGTGCGTATTTACCGCGGGAGCTTCCTAAGATGGCGGGTTCTGAGCGAATCATTCTGAAGGTTCTTCCAGGGATTACCGGGCTTTGGCAGGTGAGCGGTCGAAACGAAGTACCGTTTAAGGAGCGGTTGGAACTTGACGCTTACTACGTCCGCAATTGGTCGGTCTGGCTCGACCTCTACATCCTCGCCCGCACGGTTTGGGTGGTGCTCTTTGGCAAGGGGGCTTACTGAGCGCCCGGTCCCTTGGTCATGGCCCTCTCACCCGGTACGAGGTAGAGTGGGCCCGAGATGG